>SDBV01009906.1_pt1 | contig 12572 bp, 10 predicted proteins | sample 2277081 | NCBI WGS metagenome assembly SDBV01 (sample SAMN10402039, study PRJNA504765) | marine sediment metagenome | isolation source: marine sediment core GS10_PC15, 223 cmbsf | place: Arctic Ocean: Southern Knipovich Ridge | collected 2010 | reverse complement strand
AAAGCCGTGGAGGCCGAAGGGCTCACCATGACCGGTGCCGCCATCGGAACGCCGTCTTACATGAGCCCGGAGCAGTGCGCCGGCCTCGACATCACCGGCGCTGCCGACCAGTACTCCCTCGGCGTGGTGGCGTACGAAATGCTCTCGGGCAAGCTCCCGTTCGAGGGCGAATCGGCCATGACGGTGATGTATCGCCACACGCACGAGCCGCCGCCACCCATCTTGAGCGTGTGGCCGGAATGCCCTCCCGACCTCGCGGACGCCGTCATGCGCATGCTGGAGAAGAAGCCGGAAAACCGGTGGCCCTCCGTGGAGGCCGCCGTGGCGGCCATTGCCGCCATCCAGTCCGTGAACGATACCGCCGTCCGGACGCAAATGATCACGATGGTGAAGCGGGCCAGCAACCAGAGCCTGCTGGCCCAGTTCCAAACCCCGCGCACTCCCATGCCGTCGAGCGCCGGACGGTCCCGAGCCGGGGCGGCCACACCACCCGTAGCGTCGGTCTCAGCACAGATAACCCCAGACACGTCTCCGGTGGCCGGTGCGCCACCTACCCAAGTGGCGGGAAGGCGCCGCAGCCTGACGTGGCTAGTGGCCCTACCCTTGATCGGCGCTGCCGCGGCGGCCGGATGGTTCTTTCGCTCCGCTCCGAGCAAGTCGGTAACGGCCAGCTCCGAGGCGCAAGCGGCCCAACCGTCGTTGAGGAGTGCGGCAGCGAGGTCGGACATTGCGTCTGTGGAGGTCGTACCCGGGGTTGCCACGCTTGCCGTCGGAGCGACACAGCGGCTGATCGCAATGCCCAGGGACTCGGTCGGCAACCCGCTCCCGACGCCAGAGGTGGAATGGACCTCCAACGACCCCGGTGTGGCCCGAGTGTCGCGAGAGGGGATTGTTACGGCCGTGGCGGCAGGCTTCACGCAGATCACCGCCCGCGCAGCCGGCCATTCCGCCACCATAGGCGTAACAGTCAAAGCGCCCCAACCCCGGGCTCAACCGGTGGCACCCGCGGCGGTGGCCGGAGTGAGGATATCGCCCAACTCGCCGGCCGTGTCGGCGGGGGGACGTTTTCAACTCCGGGCGATGGCCGTGGACGCCGGCGGGGCCAGGCTGGCAAACCGGGCCACCGCGTGGCGTACGAGTGATGCGAGCACCGCCACTGTGTCTCCGGACGGCCTGGTGAGGGGACTCCGAGCCGGCAGCGCTGAGATCACCGCAACGATCGACGCAGTGTCTGAGACAGTGACCGTGAGCATCACGGCCATCCCTGTGGCGTCGGTCCGCATCACGCCCGTCGATAGGACGATTCAACCCGGCGAAACCTTCCGGTTGAGTGCCGTGGCTCTCGATGGGGGCGGGACCGAGCTGCCCGACAGGCCGATTGTCTGGAGCGTGTCGGGGGACGCGGTGCGCGTGTCGGCGACCGGGGAGGTAACCGGGGTAGCCGTGGGTTCGGCGGCCGTGACGGCCACCAGCGAATCGAGCAGTGCCACCGCCACCATAACCGTCGCGGAACCTCCACGTCGCGAGCCAAGGCCGCCGGCGCCGCGAGACGAAGCCACCGACAGAGAGCAGATCAAGGCCGCCTTGGAGCGCTACGCCCGGGCGATAGAATCACGCGATCTCGACCGGCTCAGGAGCGCCTATCCCGGGTTGACGCAGCAGCAGGCCGACGCCTGGCGCGCTTTTTTCGAGAACGTAGCCGACCTCAGCATCTCTCTCACGGTCACAGCCGTGGAGACAACCGGGGACTTGGCCACCGCAGACGTGGAGGCGGTCCAGGAATTTCGCACGAACCGGCAGGAACGCCGGACCTTCACTTTCCGCGCCATACTCGAGCGAACAGCGAGCGATTGGCGTATCACGCGAATCCAGTAGTCACATCCTGAATCACGAGGAGGGTCGATGACTCGCAGCGCGTTGCTCCTTGCCGTGTTCCTCATCGCACCCTGCAGCACAGCGGCTCAGGGTCTGCGGGGCAAGATCGGCGAGTTGTTCATTTTCGGTACCGGACAGGATGCGCTTTTCCTGGCGGGTACGGCCGATCCCGACAATTCAACGTCCACTCGGGCCCACAGCAGTCACTTCGTGCCTTCAGCGGTGGGCAACAACGCAACGCTCATCGCCTTCCTCACGAATGCCATCGGCGCCAGCATAGCCACCATTCCGACAAGCGCCACGAGTTCTGGAACAACCTTTCGCTTCGTGGGCGGCGTTCCGGTTCAGACGTCCACGTCGCCGGGGCCGATCATCGGGGAGCGGGCTCAGACCTTGGGGAAAGGCCGCGTCTTTGTGAGCGCCAGCGTGTCACAGCTCAACTTCTCCACCCTTCGGGGAGTGGATTTGGAGAATCTCCGTCTCAACTTCACGCATGCGAACGCAGACTTCCCGGGATGCGACACAATCTTCGGAGGCGACTGCACGCTGCAGGGTATTCCCACGCTCGAGAACGAAGTCATTCAACTCGATCTCGCCCTGGATCTGGACGTACGCGCCACCACGTTTCAGCTGACCTACGGGCTCTTCGACCGCGTGGACATCGGTGTAGCGGTTCCCATCATATCGGTCTCGCTGCGCGGCCGGAGTAATGCTCAAGTGGTACCGTTCGGAGGACCGACGGCCTTCCACTTCTTCGACGGAACTCCCGCCGATCCCGATCTCTTTGCCTCGAGATCCGTAGACGGCTCCGCTTCAGGCATCGGGGACATCGCGGCGCGGGTCAAAATCGGCGTCAGCGAATCGCAATCCACTCGCTTCGCTATTCTCGCCGATGCACGGTTCGCCACTGGAAGTGAAGAGGATTTTCTCGGATCGGGCCACTTTGCGATGCGTGGACTGGGGATAGTTTCGGCCGAATTCGGTGGGTTCGCCTCTCATGCAAACGTCGGCTACCTATACCGCGAAGGCGATGAGCAGAATGACGCGGTCCTCGCCACCGTAGGTTTTGACCAGATACTCGCTCCCTGGGCAACGCTGGCCCTCGATCTCGTGTCCGAGCTTCAGGTTGGAGACAGCAAACTCACAGTCCCGGATCCGTTGACCATCGACGCACCCTTTCGCCGAGTCATCGAGCTGACCAGTGTCCCGAATATGCGAGACGACATCGTCAACGCATCGGTCGGCTTCAAGTTCGTGACGTCGGCGGGCCTGACCATCGTGACGAACTCGATCTGGCCGTTGAACAACGGGGGACTCAGGCCTGACGTGATGTGGACGGCGGGCCTGGAGTACAGCTTTTAGCGGAAACTCCAGTCCGGGCGGTCGGTCGGATCGAGGCTCGCCCCCCCACAGGGATTCCACGGGGCGCCGGCGCCGTCCCGTGGATACATTATCGGGGTGGCAACCCCTGCAAAGCGTCGCAGGTCGTCGCAGGCAGTAGAGCTGGAGTACGACCGGATTGCTCATCGCTACGAGCGCCGCTGGGCACACTACGTCCAAGCGACCGTCTCGAAAACACTGGCGCATCTCGACCTGCAGCCGACGATGCGTCTACTGGATATCGGATGTGGCACCGGCGTATTGTTGCGGGAGGCCGAGCGGGCCTGCCCCGGTATCGCGGTGGTCGGCATCGACGTGTCGCAGGCGATGCTCACCATGGCCAGGCGCGGCCTGCCCCGAACGACCCCACTGCTGCGGGCCGACGCGGAGGAGCTTCCGTTCAGCACCGCCCGATTCCACGTCGTGGTGTCGTCCAGCTCATTTCATTTTTGGCCGAATCCGTCACGGGCGTTGGAGGAGATAGCCCGCATCCTCGTTCCTGGAGGGCTTCTCGTCCTCACCGACTGGTGCGACGATTTTCTGGCGTGTCGCATTTGGGACCGGGTGCTCCGCGTCATCAATCCGGCTCACCAGCAAATCTACAGTCAGGACAAATGCCACGCACTCCTCAGCGAGCACGGGTATCGTGTCCGGTTGTTAGAGCTATACAAGGTCGGTTGGCTTTGGGGCATGATGACGGCGAGCGCCGTAGCGGAGCAGCCGAAGGGGGGATAATCTCAGGCTGTTGCCACACAGTTGCGGCCGCGCTGTTTGGCCTGGTAGAGCGCCTCATCGGCCCGACCCAATACATCATCGATTGTTCTGTCTTCCGGTCGCGCGGCCGCCACTCCAATGCTAACGGTCACGTTCAGGTCGGTGCCGTCATCCAGGGCAGTGCGCATACGCTCAATGGTGCGACGCAGCCGGTCCGCCTTGTCCCGCCCATCTTCGGTTTCCGGCAGCAATATCACGAACTCTTCGCCACCGAGGCGGCCGAGAACATCCGTTTCACGCAAGGTCGTGATACAGGCTTGGGCGATGGCCTTGAGCACGATGTCGCCCACTGCATGACCGTGTTTGTCATTGACTTTCTTGAATCTGTCGACATCGATCATCAGCGCCGTCAGCGGTCGTTGATACCGCTTCGCCCGAGCTATTTCGTCGGCCGCAAGGTTGAAGAAGTTGCGGCGATTGTTGATTCCTGTGAGGCTGTCCGTCGTCGCCAGCGCCTCCAGCTCGACGTTGAGCGTTTTCAGTCTCTCTGTGAGATTCCGCTGCTCGATGAGTCGCCGGTATTCGCGGCGTTTTGATATGTGAAGTCGATGAGCGGTAATCGCACCGAACACGTTGGCCACGACCAGCCCCTGAACAACCAGTTTGACTAGGCGCATATCCGGAGCGAGAAAGACGCTCACGACCACCATATAGCCGAGGCTCACGAGAATCCCCAACCTCACCATTGTGACGAACCGATTGGGGAACACGAGATACGCGGCAAGCACGATGAACAGTGCGACCAGCAGGTGCTCCGGTAGGGACAGGTACGTCAGCGAGATGAAGTAATAAAAGAGGAGGAAGAGGACGACTTGCAGCAGCGTCACGGCACGATCGACGCTCTCCACTTTGGTCATCCGTCGCAGCCTGGTGAATTGGACAACCCCAAGCGCGAAAAACGCGAGTCGCACGGGCAACGCGAACAGCAGGGTGCGCTCTACTCCCAAGCCTGCGAAGTCAGCTAGCAATCCTGCCAGCACGAGCGCCGGAACGACGAGCACGGCAATCCTCGCCTGGTCGCACGTTTCCTGGAACGACCAGTCTCGGAAGTCTCGTTCATCGGCGGCGCTCCGAAACTCGGCCCGCAATCTTGTCAAAGCTGCATTCACAACTAATCTTCGCTTGCCATTCGCCAACCGACGCCCTGGCTCTGAGTGGCCCTTACGGAAGGGCGAAACCTACGTCCCACGGCAGGGGCACACAATCCGCTCGCATGGCCAGCCAGGTGAAGGGGGATCGGACCGCCATTTTGTGCGATTCAGCACAGCGTGTCGCCATCTCCTGCTGCAAGGTTGTGGGGCACCGTGAGGCCGGCATTCACTTCATTCGAGGTACGCCATCTTGAACAGCAAGCTCTTCCCCTTGTTCGGCGCCTCGATCCTCGGGTCGCTCGGCGGTTGGGCGGGTGCGAGGATCGGGCCCATGACAGGCTTCTTCTTCGGGATGGTCGGCATGGGGCTGGGGCTGTATCTGGCGCGCCGCTTCGTGCGGGAGTGTCTCGAATAGCGGAAACCACCGCTATCTTTCTCCATGACGAGTATTGGAGCGTAAGACGTGAAGATCCTCATCGCCGAAGACGACCCCGTTTCCGCAACTCTCCTCCAAACTCTGCTGACCCAGTGGGATTACGAAGTAGTCATCACCGAGAACGGGGACGATGCCCTGTCGGTCCTGTCGGCGGACGACGGCCCCTGTTTGGCGATCCTCGACTGGATGATGCCTGGCCTTAGCGGGCCCGCCGTATGTCGCAAGATACGCTCCGCATCCCCCTCGCGACCACTATACCTCATCTTGCTCACGCGGTTGGGAAAACGCGACAACATAGTGGAAGGGCTGGAGGCGGGCGCCGACGACTACTTGGCCAAGCCCTTTGACGCCGCCGAGTTACGGGCCCGAGTACGGGCAGGCAGGCGAGTCGTGAATCTCGAAAGAGAACTCCATGATCGGGTTCGCGAGCTGGAAGACGCCCTGGCCAACGTGAAACAACTCCAGGGCTTGTTACCGATCTGCAGCTACTGCAAGAAGATTCGTGACGACCAGAACTACTGGCACCAGGTGGACAGCTACGTCGCACAACATACCGAGGTTCAGTTCAGCCACGGCATATGCCCGTCATGCTTTGAAACAGTGATGAAGCCACAGCTCGAGGATCCCCAAGACCCCTAGCGACTTGCCACCTAGTCCTAGAAGAGAAGCAGGCAATGGTGAGCCCTGCCGGCGACAACCTCAAAACGCCGCTGCAGGACCAACAGAGCGTGCTGCACCGCCGGCTCGCCCTCGCCACCATATTACGAAGTATCGCACTTTCCTTCATGGACACCGTCGACCGGATGGCCGAGTGGCCGGAGCGGCGGAGCGACAACGAAGAAGAGTAGATGTGGCGCGCGCGATGCTACACCCAGCCCCGTGACCGGAACGCCCGCAGCGTCTCTGAGAACCGTGCCATGTCGTCGGGCATCGCAAATGAAACGCGGTTGTACGAGAGCATCGGTGGAAAATCGCGGCCCACGAGCCAGCCACTTTCACGCATCCGATCTCTGTAGTCTTTCTGATCGCCTCTGATTCGGTGCATGAGGAAGTTCGTGTGCGACGGGAGGTGCTCGATCCCAAGATCGTCCAGAGTCTCTTCCAGAATGAGCTTCGCGCGGCGATTCACATCCACGCTTCGGGCAATCAACCCATGATCCTCGAGACTCGCCAGCGCTGCCACCGCAGCGAGATGGTTGGCGTTGTTGTGGGCCGCAATGGAACCCACCCGTTCGATGGTATCTTCGTGCGAGATCCCATAACCGAGTCGCATACCCGCCATGCCGTAGATCTTGGAGAAGGTGCGAACCACGATCACGTTGGGGTGGGTCGGTACCCATTTCAGCGCCGACCAATAGCCCGGCGCGTCTTCGGCATACTCTAAGTACGCTTCGTCGATTAGGAAGTACACGTTGTCCGGCGCCGCGGCGATCCACGAGTCGATGTCGGCGCTGGACGTCACCGTACCGGTTGGATTGTTGGGATTGCAGAGGTAGACGATAGACGGTCCGCTCCATTTGCCGACTACCTCGCGCATGCGATCCAGGTCGTGGGAATAATCGGCCCGTAGGGGAACGCCCTCGAGACGGACCGAGATCGCCTTGGCGTACCGGGGAACGTCCTCATAGGTCGGATCGGCGGCGACGATGCGAACCTCGGGACCGAACAGCTGAACGAAAATCTGCAGCACCTCCGTGGAACCGTTGCCCAGCTGGATGTTCTTGGTCTCGACACCATGCTTCTCGGCCAATGCTTCCTCCACCGGGCGGCGCGAGGCGCCCGGGTACCTGTTGCACAGATCGAGCCCGTCGATGATCGCCTGCCGCGCGGCCGGAGAAACGCCCAGGGGATTCTCGTTGGAATTGAGGCGCACCGAGCCATCAGGAAGTCGACGGGGACTGGCGCTGAGCAGAGCGGGCAGGGCGGTGCTGCCTCCGGCTCCCAACAGGCCGGCTGCGAGTCCTGTCTGAAAAAAGGCCCTTCGTTCCATTGGAGCCTCCGAGTGGGGGAAAGCGATTGAGCAAGAATACGTGTGCGAGTGGAACGCCGCCAGGGAAGGTTTCAGGTGCCAGAGTTCAAGGGTGCAGACCTGACATCTGACCTGAAACTTCTCTCCTCCCTCCGACTCACACCCCGACCGTGCCACTCCTCCGTTCGAGCAGCAACACGTTCCTCCACACACCATTCATCGGCCCATAGTTCATCCGCCCTACCCGCACCCGCCTGCCCACCTCGCGGAAGCCGCACTTCTTGTGCAGAGCCACGCTGGCGGTATTCTCCGGAAACATCTGGGCTTGCAGCGACCAGAACCCGGTCCCCTCGGACTCCTCGGTTAGGGCCGCAAGAAGTTGCGTGCCCACGCCCTTTCCCCACCCTGCCACACCCACATAGACACTCACCTCGGCCACCCCACCGTAGACGCAGCGGTCCGAAACTGGACTCAAGGCGGCCCACCCAACGACTTGATTGCCGCTCTCGGCAACGAGCCGGCACGCCGACAAGTGCCCCTCATCCCAACCCTCCCATGCGGGCACCTCCGCCTCGAACGTGGCGTGGCCGGTCTCGATACCCTCTTGATAGATGGCTGCTACGGCGGGCCAGTCGCCTGGCGCCATTTCCCGAATGGTGATGTTCATGAACAGGCCTCGCTAGGCAGAATCCACCTGCCCGTCGGCAGCCTCGCTCCGCATCCGGGCGTCCGCCACAGAAACACCCCGCATCGCGCGCATCAATTGGTTCAACTCGTGGCACCGCCGGCGGTCCGGGCCGAGATCGTCTGCCCGGCCAGCGCACCCTTCAACGATGCCAGCGTGGAAGCAGCTTCGGCGGGATCCGTTATCGGCGCGAGACAGGCATAATCCCGACAGATATACAGCGCCGCTTTGCCTTCCACCAACGACTTACCGCGCTCCAACGGTAGGGCGGGACCGCCATCCGGCCGGTCGGGATCGACGACCGCCTCTATGCGGTTCGGCAGAAAGTGCCTGGCCACCGCTCTGCGCAGGGCTTCCAGGTCTGCGGAATCCGGCTTGCCGACAAGCGCCAGCTCCACAGGACCCTCTAGCAGCAGGTCCACTACGTTCAAGCTCTCGGGGAAGGCCCGAGGATGCCGCGACATCACGCCGCCATATGCTTGAATGGCACGAACCGCGGCAGCGCGAAAATCTTCCCGATCCAAATGGTACGACGCGCGCACCAAGGCCGACGCCGCCACCGCGTTGGCCGACGGTGTGGCTCCGTCCGTTCCCTCGCGAAACCGCATTAAGAGCGCTTCGTGGTCCGACGCAGTGTTGAAGAACGACCCGCTCTCGGTATCGAGAAAATCGTTCAGGGTACGATCGAGCAGCCGTTCGGCTTCCTTCAGGTAACGGGCCTCCCCCACCGCCTCGTAGAGATCGACCAGAGCCTCGGACAAGAAAGAATAATCCTCGAGGTAGGCGCTAAGGTGCGCCTTTCCATTTCGGTAGGTGCGAAACAACCCGCCGTCCTGCCTGACCACGGAGTCGAGAAGGAAATCGGCCGCCCGCTTTGCTGCATCGAGATATCGACGTTCCCGGAACACCCTTCCGCCGTGCGCCAGTGCGCTGATCATCATGCCGTTCCACGCCGTGATGACCTTGTCGTCCAGCCCGGGTTTGACCCGCTCCAAGCGAGCCTGGTACACCTTCTCCCGGAGTTCATCCAAGCGGTGTTGCAGGACGTCTGGGTCTTCTTCTAATTGCAGCGCGACATCCGCCACGGGACGCGGCGTATTGGGAATGCTCTTCCCGTCCCAATTCCCTACCTCTGTGATGTCGTAGAACGCGTTGAACACCTTGGCGCCCTCCACACCCAGCACGCTCTCGATCTCGTCCGGCGTCCACACGAAGAACTTGCCTTCAACCCCTTCGGAGTCCGCATCGGTGGCCGAGTAGAAGCCACCCTCCGCCGCGGTCATCTCCCGGAGGATGTAGTCCAGTGTCTCTCTGGCGATGCGGCAGTAGTACAAGTGCCCGGTGACCTGGAACGCCTCGATGTACGCGCTCGCCAAGAGCGCGTTATCGTAGAGCATCTTCTCAAAGTGGGGCACGAGCCATTGAGGATCGGTCGCGTAGCGCGAAAACCCGCCGCCGATTTGGTCGTACATTCCGCCCCGGGCCATGGCGTCCAGCGTCTTGCGGACCATGTGGAGCGCGTGGGGCTCTTCGAAACGGCGATGGATACGCATCAGGAGAGAGAGCCCGGTTGCCGGGGGGAACTTCGGCGCCGGGCCGAATCCGCCGAACGTCGCGTCGAAGTCGGCTTCGTATTGTGACAGCGCGAGTTTCAACTCAGACTCACCAACGGAGAGGGAATCGCCTCCCTGGCGCTGTGTCTTGAGATGCGCCACGAGCCGTGCGGCTCCGTCCTCCATCTCTTTCCGGTCTTCGTCCCAGGCTCGGGCGATGCGTCGCAGCAGCGAGGGGAATCCCGGTTGACCGTGCCGATCCTCGGGAGGAAAATACGTGCCGGCGAACACGGGCTCCAGGTCGGGCGTGAGGAACACAGTCATCGGCCATCCGCCGCGCCCGTGATTCATCGCCAACGTGGCGGCCATGTAGATGTCGTCCAGATCGGGACGCTCCTCACGATCGACCTTGATGCTTACGAAGTGCTCGTTCATCAGGCGGGCGATCGCCTCATTCTCGAACGACTCCCGCTCCATCACATGACACCAGTGGCAGGAAGAGTACCCGATCGAGAGAAGAATTAGCCGGTGCTCGTTTCTCGCCCTGGCCAGTGCCTCTTCGCCCCACGGAAACCAATTCACCGGGTTGTGGGCATGTTGCAGGAGATACGGGCTCGTCTCGTCTATCAGACGATTAGCATGCTTCGGCGGAACCGCGCGATCGGTCATTGACGCTTCAGGATATCTCCCGGCCCTCTAAGGAAAGCGGGGCTCCACTCAATCTAGCCGTCGCTCGCCACCGCTGCCCCAGATTGTCATTCGGTCCAGCAGATCCAGGCCTCTGAGAGAGCCCATCCGCACTGTTTCATGGCGCAAGCCCGCACCGCGGATATGTTTATGGGCATTCTTCCGGCCTCTCCGGTTCACCGGTTGGCGGGGCCCAGACGAGTTGATGGCGAATCGAGCATGAGCGACCAAGAACAGAAGGCTCCGCAAGCTCACGTGGAGGCCGGGCCTGGCCATTTGGAAGACGCGCTCCGCCGGCTGGAGAAGGCTGTCGAGACGATGCAACTTGGCGTGACGATCACCGACATCGCCGGCAAGATCGTCTACACCAACTCGGCTGAAGCTCGGATCCACGGGTACACGGTGGACGAACTCATCAGCCGGGACGTGAGCGTCTTCTGTCTACCGGGTTACCGCCGCTCGCTGTCTTCCGAGCAGCTGCGGCGCATGAAGAGCTGGCGGCGCGAGAGCATGAACGTTCGGAAGGACGGGACGCTTTTGCCCGTGGCGCTGATGTCCGACGTGGTGCTCGATACCCGGGACCAGCCGATCGGCGTCGTCACGACCTGCGAAGATCTCACCGAAGCGAAACGCGCCGACGCGGAGCGCGAGCGGCTGCAGGTGCGGATTCAACAATCACAGAAGCTGGAAAGCCTGGCCGTGCTCGCCGGCGGGGTGGCCCACGATTTCAACAACGTCCTGACGGGAATATTGGGGTATGCGAGCCTCGTCTTGAGCGAGCTTCCGCCCCACGCGTCTCATGTACTCGACAAAGTAGCCGCGATACAGAACGGCGCCCTTCGATTGGCGCAACTGACCGATCAGCTTCTCGCCTTTTCCGGCCACGGCCGCTACAAGACGGAACCGGTCAACGTAAACTGCATCGTGAAAGAGTTGATCCACCTCATCGAGGTGTCGCAGGGGAGTCACGTTACGTTGCAATACGAACTCGGAAGCGAGTTGCCGGTGATCGTCGCCGACCCCGTTCAGTTACAACACGTCATCCGACACCTCGTAACCAACGCGTCAGAAGCAGTTGGCGAGGATGAGGGAGTCATCACGATTCGTACTGGGACGAAATGGGCGAGTCGCGAGTACCTCGCAACCACCTATCTGGGTGATGACGCGCCTCAGGGCAGATACGTCTTCCTCGAGGTGAAGGACACCGGGTGCGGTATGGATCCCGAGACGAAGGCAAAAATCTTCGATCCGTTCTTCACCACCAAGTTCACCGGCCGCGGCCTGGGCTTGGCCGCGGTCATGGGCATCGTTCGCGCCCACGGCGGCGTCATCCGCGTCGATACAGTCCCGGATCAAGGCACCTCCGTCCTCACCCTCTTCCCGGCGCGTCCGGCTTTCGTGAAGCAGCCTGCGGGAGTCGACCAAGGAGTCGGGCGCTGACCCGCTGCCCGTTCTAAACCGCCGCCTCCATCGCCTCCGTATACGATCCGCTCCGGGCCGCGCCGTTGCATTCCGCCCGGTGGCGGAACGCCTGTTGTGCGGCCGATATGTTCCCCGCATTGCCGCCCCACGCCTTCAGCGCGTGCTCCTGCAGCGCCCTGCCATATGAGAAGCTGAGTTCCCACGGCTGATCGCCCAACGCGTTCATCGCATTCAGGTGGGCCGTGGCCAACTCGGAACTCTGCCCACCCGATAGGAAAACAATGCCGGGCACTGATGCGGGAACGGCCTGCCTGAGGCACTCGATCGTGGCCGCAGCTACTTCGTCGACGCTCGCCTGATCGGGGCACTCTTTCCCGGAGAGGACCATGTTTGGCTTGAGCAGGGTCCCCCGGAGGTCCACACCCTGACCGTAGAGTTGACCGTACACCGCCCGCAAGGTGCCCCCGGTCACCTGAGCGCACCGCTCGATGGTATGGTTGCCGTCCATCAACACCTCCGGCTCGACGATCGGCACCAACCCGACTTCCTGACATAGCGAGGCGTAGCGAGCCAACGCGTGGGCGTTGGCGCCGATGCAGGCGCGGCTCGGAATGCCGTCTCCGATCGCGATCACCGCCCGCCACTTGGCGAAGCGCGCTCCCATATCCCGGTATTCAGCGAGGCGGTCGCGCAGGCCGTC
>SDBV01009905.1_pt1 | contig 12574 bp, 11 predicted proteins | sample 2277081 | NCBI WGS metagenome assembly SDBV01 (sample SAMN10402039, study PRJNA504765) | marine sediment metagenome | isolation source: marine sediment core GS10_PC15, 223 cmbsf | place: Arctic Ocean: Southern Knipovich Ridge | collected 2010 | reverse complement strand
TACCCGAATCAGTCTCCCCGAAACACCCCTCGGACACCCGAGCTATGCCTCAGAAAACCCCGGGGGTGTGGGGGCTGGCCCCCACGTACAAAGAAAACTGCTCGCGAAGCGAGTCCACTATACGCTAATTTCAACAAGCAGGTGTCTCAAACGTTGACACGTACCGATAGCCCTTCTCGGTGGCTGCCAGTGTTGGGCGGCGGGGGACGGGTTGGTTGCTGTCGAAGGGGGTGGGAGCATTTGGCGGCAACGTACACCGGCATTGGTGCCTCGTCATCCCCTGCAATTGGATACGACTCTCGTCATTCGCAAATTGGATACGCACGCACACACAAGAAAACGCCATAAACCATTGTGGCTTATGGCGTTACGAGTACACCCCACCTGATTCGAACAGGTAACCTTCGGTTCCGTAGACCGATGCTCTATCCAATTGAGCTAGGGGTGCTTAGTGGGATTCCAGTCCAAAAAAGCGGCGAATACAATACGAATGAGAACTGTCTGACACTTTCTACTAGCGGCAGCTCTGAGTTCGTTGGCACTTGCCATTCGATTCTAACAACTTATTCTGCGGTGAACAGGTCAATATGTCTAGAAACAGATAGGTGTTACGCCTGCTCAAGTCGCCATAAGGTTGTTGCCGAGGCTTCTCGACGGGAGATCTGTCCTCTGTGCCTCTGGTCAGCAGCCACTGAATCCGTCGCAAGGCTTCATTTGCCTCCGCCTTCTCGTGCTGCAAACGGATTTGGCACGCGCACCGATCCAGCAAAACGAACAGGGATGCCGGGCTGAGCGGTTTGCGGAGGAAGTCGAACACGCCCTGTTGAAGCGATTCGATCGCGTTGTCCAGATCGGCGTAGGCCGTGATCATCACACCTAGGACGCCGGGGTGGGACTGCGCCAGCTCCTGGACCAAGTCGATGCCGCTCTCGGCGCCCAGGCGGATGTCGATCAATGCCAACTGGGCGTCGAAGTCCCCCAGGCGTTGGCGAGTCTCATCCACGCTGTGGGCCACCGCGACTTGATAGCCTCGCGGATCGAGCAGAGCCGCCAGGCCCCCGGCTTGGTCCCAATCGTCGTCGACGATCAGCACACGCAACTCGCCGGTCGCCCACGCCGCATCGGCACGTTGGGTTGCCGTCATATCGGACGCAACGCAACGCATTACCCGGACAGCAGTTACGTCGACAGCCGCGAGGACCGGCCGGAACGTTATTGGGCATCCGTCGCCACTCGGTCACTCAGGCGATGCTTGGCGCGGGGCGTGCTGGGGTGTTATTGAGCACGTCCGTGCCCCGATAACTGACTGCAGCGCGACTGCCCAAGGCCACCTAAACCGTTGCACCCCAGCGACTTGTGTGCTACAATCACCGCCATCGGGTGGGGGCGTTATTCGGCACGGGCGCGCCCCATTGGCGTTCTCGAGTTGCTCAATAAACACGGTTCATCCGGAATTCGCGTGCGCGACGTCTGATTAGGGGAAGTACGGGTTCCTCTTCTCTGTTGCCGGGTGGGTCAAGGTGTCGGAAAACACCGCGTCTTGCCTCAAACAGGTGAACAGAGAAGAGGAACCCGTACTTCTGTCGTTGGGCAAAGTACCCGAATTCCGGATGAACCATAAACACCAGTTCGACAAGAACAACTACAGAAGGAATGAACGATGGGAATCACGCGCCAACCGACAAGCAAAGTGAAGAATTTCTTACGGGCTGCGACATTCGTAATTCTCAGCGTCAGCTTCGTAGCACGCCTATCCGGCGAATCAGTCCGGCAGAGCACGAAGCCATCGAACGGCCTGATTGCGTTCGCAGATGCACCCGACCAAAGGCCAGGTCCGCAGGCAAAACAATATGCTCAGATCTATACGATCACACCGGATGGCAAAAACAGAAAGCAGCTCACGACGGGGGAACCGGGAAACTTCTTTCCTGCGTGGTCGCCGAGCGGAGAACAGTTGGCATTTGTTTCTGTACGAAATCGGAATCCTGAAATCTGGATCATAGATTCCAGTGGAAAGAACGAACGGTTCATCACATCAGGTGTTTTACCTGCCTGGTCACCCGATGGGAAGCAACTCGCAATCACGAGACCAGATGCAAAGGGACGGCGCCATATATGGATTATCGGAATCAGTGGAAGAGGCGAGCAGCAGCTCACGTCAGAAGGCTTCAACCATTGCCCAGTCTGGTCGCCGAAAGGCGATAAGATTGCCTACTGGTCAGGAAATGCCCGCGGATTCGGCCAGGTCTGGGTCATGGGGAGTGACGGCACACATCCGATACAACTCACCCATTCCGAGAAAAACGAGTATACTCCGGATGGTAGCAGCGCGAACGCCCCTGCCTGGCTTTTCAGCAAACGAATTGCCTATTGGTCTGGTATCGAACATCGGTACGGCCAGGTCTGGAGCATGAATGCCGATGGGAGCAACCGGAAACAACTAACCACCGAACCGGCGCCGGCTTCGAGTGACAATCCGACATGGTCACCAGATGGCAAGAGAATTCTATTCGACACACAACGCCGAAAGCGTCCGGATATCTGGGTTATGAATGCCGATGGCTCAGATCAGCGCGTGCTCGTATCTGATGTCAGAGTTATCCCCATGCGCACTTCGTGGCAGCTTGTGTTTTCTGTTGAGTCGTCTAACAAGACGGATCCAGGCGACGGCAAATAAGCGCAACCACCCACCTGCGGTCCACACCGGTATGCTACGCGAAACAGCCAAATAGCGAGTTCGTGCAGGTCACGCACTCTCCGTGTGAGACCGTGGGCTGTGAAACTGAGGATAAGGAACATGCCCACGCGTTATTTGCTGATCTTCGGCACGTTTCTGCTTTCCGCGTTGTTGTACGTAGATCGGGCCTGCATTTCTGCGGCCAAGGACCCAATCTTCAAGGACCTCGAGTTCAACGACACCCAATGGGGTTGGATCATGGGCGCCTTCTCGCTCGGCTACGCGATCTGCCAGACGCCGGCAGGTCTGTTCGCCGATCGCTACGGCCCGCGACGCCTGTTGACGTCGGTGGTGGCCTTCTGGTCGGTCTTCACGTGTCTGACCGGCGCCGCGTGGAACTTCGCATCCATGCTGGTCGCTCGATTTCTCTTTGGGGCCGGCGAGGCGGGGGCCTTTCCGGGCTGTGCCAGGGCGTACTACTGCTGGTTACCACTATCCGAGCGCGGTTTGGCCCAGGGGATCAATTTCTCGGGCTCACGCCTGGGGGCGGCCCTGGCGATGCCGCTGGTCGCGTGGATGATTGGGCAGATCGGGTGGCGACCCACGTTTATGATCCTCGGCGGAATCGGGTTCGTTTGGGCACTCTTCTGGTATGTCTGGTTCCGCGACGAACCATCGGACCACTCGGGCGTCTCCGACGCCGAGCGCGAGTTGATCCTCAGCGGCCGCCAGTCTTCCGGACAGGCCGGCGGCGAGAAGCCGGGTCTGACCGTCGACGCGCTGGTCCGTTCGCGCAATATGCGGCTGGCCATGGGCCAATACATCTGCTCGAACTTCACTTTCTTCTTCGCCATCTCCTGGTCGTTCCCCTACTTGAAACGGACCTTCGATCTGACGGACATTCAGGCCGGTCTGTATTCCGCGCTTCCACTGCTGTGTGGAGCCGCCGGCAACTGGGTCGCCGGGGCCACGGTCGATCGGATCTATCGGACGGGACGCTGGCGACTCTCGCGCCAATTGCCGGCCATCATCGGTTTCCTTCTGGGCGCTGCCGGATGGGTCGGCACCCAATACGTCGACTCGGCCCTAGGCTACGCCGTGTTTCTTTCGATCGCCATCTTCGGCGCCGACGTGATCACCCCGCCCGACTCCCACCTCGAAATGTGCAAGGTAGCCGGAGAGATGGGCATCCACGTGATCTGCCAGAAGCCGCTTGCACCGACCTTTGACGACGCCCGACAAATCGTCGCCGATGCCAAGAGTGCCCGTATCCGATTCATGATTCACGAAAACTTCCGTTTCCAGCCCTGGCATCGCGAAATCAAGAAGCTGCTGACCGCCGGAACCATCGGCGAGGTGCTTCACTCGCTCTACTTCCGCAGTCGTCCGGGTGACGGTTGGGGTGACGACGCCTACCTGGCTCGGCAGCCGTATTTCCGAACGATGCCAAAACTCTTGATCTTCGAGACGGGGGTGCATTTCATCGACGCCGTGTTGAATGATCGGCCCTTCGAAACCAGCGGCGACAATTATCTTCGTACATTGGCGGTTCAAGAGGCCGTCTATCAGTCAGCCGAGTCGCGTCAAGTGGTGCGGCCGATCGGCCCAATTGAGTGAACTCTGGAGCAAAGCCCAGCATGTCAAATCGCTACAACATCGCCGTCGTTCCCGGGGACGGGATCGGTCTAGAAATCACACCCATCACGGAAAGCGTCGTTCGCGCAGCCCTGGAACCGTCGGGAGGAACGATCGAGACGGTCGAATTCCCCTTTGGGGCCGGGCACTACAAGAAACACGGCGCGTTCATGCCGCCCGACGGGTTGGACATCTTGCGGCCCTTCGACGCGATCCTTTTTGGCGCGGTCGGCCTGCCCGACGTCGACGATACGTTGCCGGCAAAGAACTTCACCTTCAAAGTCCGCTGCGGATTGCGGCAGTACGTCAACTATCGGCCTTGTAAACGCTATGCTGCACCGCCCGGACCCTTGCGGAGCGACGCCGATTTCGACTTCGTGATCATTCGCGAGAACAACGAGGGCGAGTTCGTTCAATCCGGCTCGGAACATCATCTCGACTCGGCCGAAGGCTTCGCCACGCAAATCAGCGTGTTCACCCGAAAGGGGATCACGCAGGTTGCCCGCTACTCGTTTGGGCTGGCCCAGCGGCGACGAGGGAAACTGACCAACGTGACGAAGTCGAATACGCTGATCCACAGCATGATCGGTGATATTCTGAGCGACCTGGGCGGGGCGCTGGTCGGCAGCCTGGGCCTCGCGCCCAGCGGCAACATCAATCCCGAGCGGGAATTCCCGTCGATGTTCGAGCCGATCCATGGCTCGGCACCCGACATCGCGGGCCAGGGCATCGCCAACCCGATCGGATCGATCGAGTCGGGCGCTCTGATGCTGGAGCACCTGGGTGAACAAGATGCGGCCGAGCGGATCCGGTCGGCCGTGGCGGCCGTGCTTTCCCAAAAGATAGGGACGCCCGACCTCGGTGGAACGGCCACCACGTCGCAGATCGGCAAGGCGGTAATCGAGCGACTGTAAAAGGTGTGGGGTACGATTGCATCGTGCCGTGGCAGGTTGGCAACCTGCCCCACGAGAAAGGACAGCAGACGTATGAGACGAATTATCGACCTGACGCTCACGCTCGAACCCGCCATGCGGGGTGTCGAGATACACCAGGCAAAAACGCTCGAAGTCGAGGGCTGGAATGCGCGGCGGATCGAGCTCTACTCCCATTGCGGCACGCACATGGACGCGCCGCGACACTTCGTCCCCGAGGGCAATACGATCGACACGGTCGATCTCTCCGCCTGTATCGGGCCGGCGCGCGTGGTGGACCTTACCCCGATCGAGCCGCGAGAGTTCATCACCGTCAAGCATCTTGGTACGGCGGCCGAAGCTATCGGCAAAGGCGATCGCGTGTTGCTGCGAACCGATTGGCACAAGCGTCACGGCACGCCCGAGTATCGCGACGCATTGCCGCGAGTCGACGTCGAGTTGGCTCATTGGCTGGTGGATCGGGGCGTGGCGCTGCTGGGAGTGGAACCACCGTCGGTAGCCGACGTCAACGATCGCGAGGAGTTGACCTCGGTGCATCGCGTTCTGCTTGGCGGTGGCGTTGTGATCGTCGAGGGCCTGGCCTATCTCGATCAGATCGAGTCGGAAACGGTCGAGTTGACGGTGCTTCCACTGAAGGTGCTCGACGGCGACGGCGCCCCGGTCCGCGCCGTGGCGATCCAATCGTGACGAAACAGAACCGTAGCGACCAAGGGGTGCGGCGTCGAACGTGCCGTCGTCATGGGCCAGGCCTTGCCCGGCGTTGCCGTGTGGCGTTGCGGCCAGGAGAGCCGGCTGCCGGGTCTGCCGCTGGTCGTTTCTCCCGGCAACGTGGGCGACGTCGACGCCCTGACCGTGCTTATGGATACTTGTCGCGTGACAAGATAATGCTTCTTTCGGTTGACGAGCCCTAACGGCGGAGTTAACCTGATGATATTGTGCGTTTCCTTGTGACGACGATATGCAAGAAAGGCTTTCCGCGATGAACACGTTGGACTCTGCGACCAAGACAAATCGACGAGGCTTCTTCAGCGCTACCGCGGCGACGGCAGGCACATGGGTGCTGGCCCGCGCGGTCCACGGCCAGGAAACGGCAACTCCCAAGAAGCTCAAGATGGGTGTCATCGGCGTGGGCTGGTACGGTATGGTGGACGCCAAAGCCGCGTTGAAAGTGGGCGGCGTCGAGGTGACGGCGGTCTGCGATGTGGATAGCGACCACCTGAATTCGGCGGCCGATCAACTGGAAACACTACAGGGGAAGCGGCCAGCAACATACAAGTTGCACGGTGAGATGCTAGAGAAGGCCGACTTGGACATCGTGGCCATCGGCTCGCCGCCTCATTGGCACGCCCTGCAGTTGATCGACTGCGTCAAACATGGGCTGGATGTCTACGCAGAGAAACCGCTGGCCTACGATATCCGCGAAGGCCGCGCCATGGCGGATTTCGTGAACAAGTCCGACCGCATTGTGCAAGTCGGTTTCCAACGCCGACAGAGCGCTGCATTCAAGCAGGCCGCCGAAGCAGTCAAGGCCGGGAAAATCGGCCAGTTGGTCCAGGCCGATGTACAAATCCACTACCGCGCCGGCACGAAGGACCCGACGCCACAGGATCCGCCCGCATCCCTGGATTGGGATCTGTGGTGCGGCCCCGGACCCAAGATACCGTACAGCCCCCAAGTCGGGCACAAAAGTTGGCGGTTGGAGAAGACCAGCGGTCACGGACATCTGGTCGATTGGGGAATTCACAACATCGACGCCACGCGGATGATGCTCGGCCTGGGCATGCCCAAGCGGATTACGGCGGACGGCGGCATCTACCGCTACCAGGGCAAAATCACCACGCCGGATACATTGACGGTACACTTCGAATTCGAGCAGTTGCCCGTCGTTTGGCGGCACCGGTTGTGGGGCGCGACGGAATACAACCCGGAAGTCAACAACGGCGTCTTGCTTTACGGCGACGAAGCTACGATCTTCGCCTCCGACCAAAAATGGGTATTGGTCCCCAAGGGCAAGTCGGCCCAACGCGAAGAGCACGCCGCGCCGGCCGATCTTGGTGCGCTGCACATGGCCAACTTCTTGGACTGCGTCCGCACGCGCAAGCAGCCCGATTGCCTGGTCGAAGAAGGCTTCCAAGCCACCGCGACGGTGCAACTGGGCATGATCGCTTACGAATCCGCATCGGTCGTCCACTGGGACTGCCAGACCGAGCAGATCCTGAACAACCCGCCAGCCGCCAAGCTTCTGAAACGTGAATATCGGAAACCCTACGCGCATCCTTATCAGGGGTTAGCCGTCCATACGGCGAAATAAGGGCCGCGATCGACTCGCCGTGCCCTCTTTCCGTCAGAACCGCCGCAAGTAAATGTCCTTGAACTGAACTCGCATCGGCGCCCCGACGTGGACCTGCAGTGCAAGCCAGCCGCGGACCAGCCGATTGGGGTCGCGATCGTCCAACTCGCACATCGGCACGCCATTGATCGCCAACGACACGTGGCCGCCACGGGCGACGACCGTGTAGTCGTTCCATTGGTTGGGCTTCAGCGCCGCGAGCAACTTCTGTGGATCGCCGAGCGAACCGGTGACCAGTTTCGTCCCATCCTCGTCGATCACGACCTTCTGCCCACGTTCGGCCAGCACATCGCGCAACGTGTACTCCATGATAACGCCGGTCCAACGTCCGCTGGCGTCGAAGTCGGCCTGCGTGCCGACCATCGCTTCGCCCTCGGTCTGGTGCGGGGGACGCTTGCGTGCGCGGTAGTATATACCCGAATTGCCCCCTTCGAGCTTGAACTTCAGCCGCAGTTCGAAATCCTCGACTTCGTCCTTCCAGACCAGGAAGTTGTTTTCCTTCAGGCGAACTTCGGCCGTCGTCCGCCCGGTGATCGCTCCGTCGACCACCGACCAGATCTGCGGGTCGCCCTGCCAACCGGCCAGGTCGCGGCCGCCCGACAGGCTCATGAAGCCCGGCTCCAGCCCCGGCGCCGGCTTCGTGCCGGGCACATCCCGATCGGGTCGGTGGTTGCGTGGGGCCACCGGCGCATCAAGGTCGCCGGTGGCGAACTGGACGGCATCGAGGCAGAACTGCAACAACTGGGGATTCCAGAACAACTCGGTGCGATGTCCGAACGACGTGTTGAAGACCCGCCCCTTGCCATAGGGCTTCACCCAGGCCAACGCAAAATCGTCACTCACGACGGGCGTGAAGGCCCCGGTTCTTTCACCGAGCGTCTTCAGAGCACACTGGCCAAAGGGAATGCAGTAGCCCTTGTGTGGGTCCTTAGGCATCAGGTGTGCCGGCGCGTTGAAGATCAGCACCGTGCGGGGCTTCTTCGGGGCGACGCGGGCCTTTTCGGGCGCGGCCTGACGGATCTGCTCGGCTTGATGCGGATTGACTTCGGCCCAAACCACCGCAGCCGCCGTCAGCATCATGTAGCAGGTTAATCCTAGGGAAACGGCAAGTCGGATTCTCACGGGTATTCTCCTTTACGGCAAACTATGCGTTCTCGATCGCATTCAGTCTAACCCATGTGCCGTAGGAGTGCAAATTCAATAGGCGTTCGGGAAAACGGCGGCTGATCGTATTGATGACTGTCCTGGCCACATGGTGTCGTAATCAATTGCGTGCACAGTGCCGACCGGCTCAAGGTGACCTTCGGCGTACAGGCGGGAACGTTGGATCACGTGGGTATTCGGGTAGAAAGCGAGTGACTGGGTTCTTGAGCAGAAGACCAACCAACGGGGTGCCAATGGACAATCCCGTGCCAACTTTCTACGACGGCCCGGAAGAGAGCATCAAAACGATTCTGTTCGACTACAACAAAGCCCCCCGTCTGTCCGGAATCACTTGAACTCGAGATGTACTTTCTCGGTCCCTTGCGGCAGGAAGCAACTTTCAGCAGCATCTCTTGCCACGGGTTTGCCCGCGATCGAAAGCCGAGCTTGCAAAGAGGAAGGCAGACGCAGAACGAATCCGCCGGACGCGCAAGTCGGCAAGGAGCTTGCCAAGGTTAGAAAGCACCGCACACCGGGTGATTGTAACGTACACCGTCGCCGAGGATAATGCCCTCGTCTGCACACGCTAGTACAAACGGGACCCCCTTCGGCGGGGTGTGTTCGGCCGCTCGCCATCCAGCCAAACTGGACCGCTTGGCGCCCGGCAAGTCAGTTCGGGGCCTCTCCATTCTTGGTCCCCAAGTTCCAGCCTCGCCGCGGCTTTGCAACCCCAACTCGGGAACCAGGATGTGTCGTTTCACGCCCGTCTGTTGTTGGCCGTCGTTCTCCCGCGACAGAGCCGTTACGGCCCGGCACCGCTTGCACAAGCGTTCGGTATCCGCCAAGATCCGTACGGACGCTTCATAACGGGCGTTTCACAACGGGCCAAGAAGTCCCCGAAGAGCACGAAGAACTTCCGGGGACCAGATCGAATCTCAAGAGTCCACGTCCTATGCGACTGATTACCAGACTCCGAGAATACTTCCATCTTGCCCGGGGCGGGGCGGTCGAGTTCGAGCTGGGGCCCTATCGAAGGGTGCTGGCGAGCATCGACGAGCACGATTTCGAAGGCGCTGACGACGAACAGTTGAAACATAAGTCGGGGGAGCTTGCCGCCCGGGCAGGAGACGGCGTCGCTCTGGAGAGGCTCTTGCCGGAGGCGTTCGCGCTGGTCCGCGAGACGTCGCATCGGGTGCTGGCGATGCAGCCGTTCGACACCCAGATGATCGCCGGCATCGCCATGCACCAGGGCAAGCTGGCCGAGATGCCCACCGGCGAAGGCAAGACCCTGGCGGCCGTCGCGCCGGTCTATCTCAGCGCGATTACCGGCCGGGGCGTTCACGTGCTCACCTTCAACGACTACCTGGCACGACGCGACGCCCAATGGATGGGGCCCGCCTATCGGTTCCTCGGGCTGTCGGTCGGATGCGTGCAGCAACAGACGGATATCGCCGGGCGGAAAGACGCCTACACCTGCGACGTCACCTACTTGACGGCCAAGCAGGCCGGCTTCGACTACCTTCGCGACCATCTCAGCACGGACCCCAGCGACCTGGTGCATCGGCCGTTGAACTACGCGATCGTCGACGAGGCCGATTCGATCCTGATCGACGAAGCCCGGGTGCCGCTGGTGATCGCCGGCAGCACGGAGGCCGTCCAGGCCGACCCGGCTCGAGCGGTCCGGCTGGTCGGCGAACTGCTGCCGGATCGCGACTTCAAAACGATGACAAGCATCTTAGCCTGCCCGCAGGATACGACCAACTATCGGGTGGCCGATACTTTGCGGTCAATCAACTCGGGGGGCACGTCTTTCAATATTTCATCGAGTATTGGTTGCAGACGTTTGCATTGTGCTTCCCCTTCTGGCCCGGCGACGGGAGATTTTTCCAGCCAATCGTTGGGAACGTTGAACAGTGAACCGTCAGCGTACAATTTCCAATTTGCGTCTCGGACGAAACATCGGAAAGGCGCTTTGCCTGGACCACCCTTGGAATAGGATTGAAACATCCATCCGCGAGCCTTTGACGAGTCACCGCTCATCAATGGCAAAAAGCTCTGTCCATCAGTGCCCGTAGTTGCGGTCGATCCGGTGACGTCGGCGATGGTTGGAAGCACGTCGGCGAATCCAATGGGCGCATCGACAATGGTTCCTGGTTTGATCGTGCCGGGCCAGTTGGCAACAAATGCGACTCAGTTGCCGGCGTCCTGCATGGTTCCTTTGCCTCCACGAATCACGCCCCTTGAAGGGAAGGGAGAAGTCAGATCGCGATTGGTTCCGTTATCGCCCGTAACGATGATCAGCGTATTGTCACGCAGTCCCGTCTCGTCGAGCTTGTCCACAATCTTGCCGACCATCTTGTCCATGTAATTGACCATGTCGCGAAAATGTTCGATCGGCTGACGACTCCCGTCTTTCATTTCCCAGTCGATGCTGTCCGGAGTTGGGTTGAACGGTGAGTGCGTCAGAATCATGGGGTAGTAGACAAGGAACGGCTCGTTTTTCTTGCGCTCAATAAAATCACAAATGAAATCCGAAACCAAGTCAGGTCCGTACTTGTCTTTGGTGCCCGTTACGAGCTGGCCATTTTCAAACAGAGTCGGAGATTTGTATCGCGATCCCTTGCTCTTGAATTTCTGGGTCAGCAGCGCTTTTGTTCTTTTACTTCCGTGGGCAGCGGAAAAGTGCCAGAGACAATATTCGTCAAAACCGACTTTGTGCGGCCCGTCCAGATCGCCAGGAGATAGTTGCCACTTGCCCGCAATCGCAGTCGCGTAGCCATTGCCTTTGACCATTGTGGCGAATGTCGGTTGCGTGAGATCGAGTTCACCGAAATTGGTGTAGTTTCTGAAATTGTATCGGCCCGTCATGATTCGAACGCGGGATGGCGTGCAGATCGGTTGCGAATAGGCCTGAGTGAATTCTGCGCCGGTCGCCGCCAGCCGGTCAATATTTGGAGTGTTGTAAAACTCGCTACCTTTGTGGCTGTAGCATTCAAACCCGATGTCATCAGCCATGATGACGATCACGTTGGGTTTCTCTTGTGCATGCAAACAAACAGCGCTCAGCGCCAAAGTGATCGCGAAGATAGTTTGAATTGTTTTCATGATTCGGCAAGTCATGCTATTTCCCTGCAGATCTGATCAGCGATGTTGCGTCCTAGCCGGGGAAGCCCACCGTTTCGTCCATGCAATCGTGAAATTCGCTTGTTGAATTGTGACAGGAAACATTTATGCAATCCAGACTGGCAACTAAACATAACTAGTTTGGGGGAATTGGCTACGGCAAGCTCCTTGTTTCGGTGGTTGTGCCACATGACCGTTTTCCCCACCGCTTAAGATGCTTACTGACACCATGCACCTGCAGAGCGATCAACCCCTCGGGCGTCTTGACATCCTCGAAGTCGGATCGCAGCTGCCGCCTGCCGTTTCAACTTGGTACGGAGAGTCTCGAAGTCGAAATACTCACGTGGTAGAAAACGTTCGTTTTTCGGGTCGTCTCAGAAACCCGTAAAACGGTCCTTTCGCGAATTCTGGCGGCGCGCCAAAAACCCAATTCGAGCCAACAGGACGCCAGCGATTGAGATCGTGGAGCGGTGAAAGGTAACGTCTACTGGATGCGGAACGTCCGTGAGGCAGTGCGGAGTTCTTTCGGTGACTTGGTGGCGAGGGCGTGGTAGACGATGCGGTAGGTGCCGGCGGGCGTGTCGGAGGGAGTGGCCCAGGAGATTGTGAGTTTGAGCGGGGCGGCGGACGTCGTGGCCGCGTCAGATTCCGTCGCCGCTTGGGCTGTGTTGGTCTTGGCGGAATCCGACGGTGCCCAGACGGACTTCGTTTGCC
>SDBV01009904.1_pt1 | contig 12576 bp, 12 predicted proteins | sample 2277081 | NCBI WGS metagenome assembly SDBV01 (sample SAMN10402039, study PRJNA504765) | marine sediment metagenome | isolation source: marine sediment core GS10_PC15, 223 cmbsf | place: Arctic Ocean: Southern Knipovich Ridge | collected 2010 | reverse complement strand
AGCGAGACGGGCATTGCCCACCGAAAACGCCGCGGCGAGATTGTCGAACGCAGCTTTGCCCACTGCTACGATACCGGCGCTATGCGAAGGACGCATCTGCAGCATCATGCAAACATTTTGAAGGGCCTGCTCATTCATGTGGGGGCCTTCAATCTAAGCCTCATATTTCGCAAGACCCATGGCGCCGGAACACCGAGAGGACTGAATGAAGGTCTCCAAACCCGAAGCCGACCCCAGGCCGGGGCAATACGTCGCGCAATCCACACCCTCATTGCCCGGCCATGGCCCCGCCGCTCACGATCCGCCGCCGGGATACAAAACCTACCCTTGAGCTGGCTGAAGAACACCTTCCAAGCCCGACGACTGAGCCCATCCGGGAATCAGACTTTCACCACGGGCTGCTAGGAGTGACTGCCGAAGACGGCCTGGCGGCCATTGCGACCCTGGGCATAAAGAAGGGCAAAGCCTCGTATCAGTTCTGCGTGGATGACGCTATCGACTCCGCGTTCGTGCTGATCTACGACCCATCGGCCAACGTGGAGACTTGCGACTCGTTCTAGGCTAGTCAGGAGCGGGGCCCGGGAACTGCTCGCGCAGGATGCGTTTGAGCACTTTGCCCGTGGGGTTGCGCGGGATCTCGTCGATAAAGGCGACCGATTTGGGCATTTTGAAGGGCGCCAGCTTGCCTTTGCAGTGGCCGATGATGACTTCCGCTTTGATCGTGCCTTCCTTGGGCACAACGACCGCGAGCGGCGATTCACCCCACTTCTCGCTCGGTTGACCGATCACGGCGACCTCCTTGACTTCTGGAAGGCCTAGGATCACATTTTCGATCTCCGCGGGATACACATTCTCGCCGCCGGAGATGATCATGTCCTTCGTGCGATCCTGAATGGATATGAAGCCCTCTTCATCGATGGACGCCACGTCCCCTGAATACAGCCAGCCGTCCCTGATCGTCTCGGCAGTCGCCTCCGGCAAGTTCCAGTATTCCTTCATGAGGTGCTTTCCGCGGATGATGACCTCGCCGGGCTCGCCTGGCTTCACATCATTTCCTTCGGCGTCGACCACGCGCACGTCCGTATGGAAATATGCTTTCCCCGTTGAGCCCGCTTTGCGCAGCGCGTCGTCGGTGCTTATGAGACATGCCGGCCCGCAGGTCTCCGTCAGGCCGTAGACCTGCTGAATCATGATTCCGAACTTCGCATATTCCTCGATGAACTGCACCGGTACGGGCGAAGCGCCGCTCATAATCCAACGCAATAGCGAATAGTCATACTTCTCGCGGTCCGGAACCTGCAACATAGAGTTCAGCATCGAGGGGACGGCCAGCATCGTCGTGATCCGCTCTTCTCCGAGTAATTCCCACACGCGAACGGGATCGAAGGTGCGCATCATGACCACGGTGACCCCGAGATGCATCATTGCCGTCATGGGCGTAAGCGCGCCGACATGGTAGAGGGGCAGGGGTTGCAGGTAGCGGTCCTTGTAGCGGACCTCGTTCGTCGCGGCGATGGTGATCGAGGCCCAGGCGGCCGTATTGTGCGTGTGCACCGCGCCTTTCGGCAGCCCCGTTGTCCCCGAGGTATACATGATGTAGAGAACGTCGTCCTCCGCGGCCCCGATTCCGGGCTCCTCCGTGGATGCCGCGTCATGCAGCGCCGCGTAGGCCTTTGCGAAATCGTCCCGCGTCTCCGCGCCGCCCACGTGGACCCAGTGCTGGACCGCTGTCGCGCCGGCCCCGCCGTCGTGGAGCGTCTTCACGACGTTTGCGAACTCACCGCCATATACCAAGACCGTCGTTCCACTGTCCTTGAGAATGAACGACAGTTCATCCGCTACCAGCCGCCAATTGAGCGGCACCACGATGGCCCCGACCTTCGCCAGTGCGAAAAACGACTCGACAAACTCCACGCTGTTCATCATCATCAGCCCGACGCGATCACCAGGCTTGACCCCTAGATCCTGGATGAAATGGGCCATCCGATTTGCTCCGGCATTCAGCTCCCTGTAGGTCAGTCGCGGTCCTCCCGCGACCGAATCCACATAGGCCTCGATATCGGGGTTGAGCATCGCGCGCTTTGCCAGAAACATGCCAATGTTGTTCTGCATCGGGTCCCTTCCTTGCTAGTGGGCCGCGAATTGCGGGGCGACGGTCACTCAGGGCAGCTGCGTCTCTGCTGATGGGCCTTCAGGCAACGATCTCAGCTTCGAGGTGACTGACCAAGCGGTCCTTCCATTCGGCCGCACTGCCCAGGACGAGGCCGAGAGAGCGCGAGCGCCGGTAGTGAAAATGGCAGTCCGCCTCCCATGTGAAGCCCATGCCGCCGTGGATCTGGATGTTTTCTTTCGAAGTGAAATGATACGCATCGGACGCCGCCACGCGCGCGCTCGCCGCGGCCGTCGCCAGGTCGTCTGAGTTCTCGTCCAGCGCCCATGCCGCGTAGTAGGCGTTCGACCGCGCCAGTTCCGTCTTGACGTACATTTCGGCGATCCGGTGCTTGATCGCCTGGAATGAGCCGATCGCCCTGCCGAAGGCGTAGCGCTCGACGGCGAAGCCCCGCGCCATCTCCATTGCCGCTTGCGCGCCGCCGAGCTGCTCGAATGCGACCAACACCGCCGCGCGATCCAGTACCTTCTGCGCGATGTCCCAGCCTTCTCCTGGCGCGCCCAGCGCTTCGGCGGGCGTATTGCTGAAGGAGACCCGCGCAAAGGACCGCGTGCCGTCCACGGTCTGGATGGCTTCGCGGCTTACGCCGTCTGCATTCAGGTCGGCCAGGGCAAGCGAGACGCCATCGCCCGATTTCGCAACCACGATCGCAAAGTCGGCTACGTCGCCGTCCGGGACAGGCAGCTTCTCGCCGTTGAGCGCGCCGTTCTCAAAGGTCACGGACAAGTTATCAGGCGTTGCTGCTGTCGTGCCTTCAGACAGGGCCAGCGTGGCGATCTTCTCTCCGGACGCCAGTTGGGGCAGATAGGTCTCCTTTTGCGCGTCGCTTCCGGCCAGGAGGAGGGTCTCGGCCGCAAGATAGATTGAAGAGGAGAACGGAATGGGGGCCACCGCCCGCCCGAGTTCTTCGGCGATGACGCAGAGCTCAAGGTAGCCGTAGCCGATTCCGCCGTATTCCTCCGGCATCGCCGCGGCCGTCCAACCCATCTCGGCGACACCCTCCCAGAGTTCCCGCGCATAGGGCTCATCGCCCTCCAGGGTAGGCCGTGGGACCGTCATGTCGCACTGGTCCTCGAGGAAGCGCCGCGCCATCTGCTTGAGCTCTTTTTGATCGTCCGAAAAATCAAAATCCATGACTGCCTCCTGATTTCAATGTTGGTAGCATAGACCGCCACGCGAGGTCGGCGGTTCCGGCGCGCCACGCAGGCCGACGGCGACTTGGCCTGACATACTACCAAAAAGGAAAGATAAACACCTACGTCCTTGTGACTAGCGGGAGGCGCCTGGATTGGGCCAGTCGTTCCGGCCTGATTCGCTGGCGGACAGCTGGGCTGCGGCACCTGGGCTGGCGGCGGCCCAATCCCATATAGTGCCCAAAGACAGGGCCTAAGAGTCCATATCCTTGTGGCTGGCGAGCGGTCAGCCGTCGATGGGCATGGGCAGCTTGTTGGTGTAATCTGCCGCGCTCTCAGAGGCGGTGGCGGGCGATTGGGCAGCGTCGATGCGGGCGACGCCGAGGCCTGGGGCTCCACGAAGAAGGTGTGGGGCGCCGGTGCGGGACGGCCCGTTTCCTTCTTCGCCCAGCACGTGGATGGGTGCGGCTGCTTTCTTCTGCAGTTCGGCCTTCTTGAAGACTGCGGTGCTCCCGGCCTTCAAGAGCTTTTCGATGGACAGTTCCACGAGGTTGTCGCCGTTCGGGCCGCCTTCCTGTCCCATGGTTTGCGGAACCCACGACAGGAGGAAGATGAGCAGCCATAGCATGACGACGGACGCTCCTGCGAGCTGTTGCGGCGCGCTGGGGAAGCGCCAAGCGGGTGTCTTGAAGAGATGCGGCACGGGTGTGCGTTCGGTGACTGGGCTGTATATAGACTCGTTCATGTATTCTAAGCCAACGCTGAGAACTCGAAGAGGCGACCTCGCCGGGAACTCCGGTTAGGTACCGAGGCGTCAACTTCTCCTTTGTCTTCTTCGATGCACAAGATCTCCGTAGGGCACGCCCGTAGGCGCTGCGCTGTATCTCTGGATGAAATGATCCCCAAAGGCTTGATGAGGTTCCCGCTCACTTGGGTAACAGACGGTGATGGTGGCAGGCTGACGGTGAGAGTCTGAACGGAATGGATATAGACGGGTAAACGCGAATGGTATGGGTCAGAATGCCGGCCGGACGCCGATGCGGACCTGCTTGCCAAGCGGTGGTTCACGAGTACCCCAGTCGTGCCGGAACCACCGGCTTGGAGCTGGTCGGACCGCCGGTCCCGGTCGTTTCTCCCAATCCTTCTTTGCCCTGCACCTCGCGCAGGGGCAAATACTTGTCATTTGTCAGGCAATTAGCGTGCCGTTGAGGTGAAGCAACTCGAACAGGCCTGTTTCATTATGAATTCTGATATCGCCGGGCCCGCATACACCTCACATGGCGTTCATTCTTGGGCATGGCGCACATTCTTGCACGGATTTGGCAGGTGTCCGCTACGGTGCAGCCCGACATAGTTTCTGGATGCGGTCGATGCACATGCAGAACAGAGAAAGTGTACGGGGAATGGGGAACCGGTTGGGCAGGCAGCGGTGCGAAGGGCGGGCCGGCTATCGGTGGCGGTAAATCACCGGTAGCGGTAGGTAATCCGGCCCTTGGAGAGGTCGTAGGGAGACATTTCGAGTTTCACGCGGTCGCCCGGGAGGATGCGGATGTAGTACTTGCGCATTTTGCCCGAGATATGCGCGAGCACCACGTGGTCGTTGTCGAGCTTGACGCGGAACATCGCGTTCGGCAGCGGCTCGAGCACCGTGCCCTCGACTTCAAGCGCCTTTTCTTTTTCCATCTATCTCTTTCACTTCCGCATTTTCGGTTGGCCGGGACCGTTCAGATTGAGCGTACCGGAACGTCCGGCCTCGTATCCGCGGATCCAATCCGGCATTTATACCACACTCTGGCCGCCAATGGCACAATTTCGGGCGGCCCGGGCCCCTATCGAGCGGAGGCCCCCCCTGCTTCACGCTCGCGGATGTCCGAAATCCAGATGTCCGCCTCTTCGAGCCGCTCGCTCAGGACGTGCACGATATTCAGCAGCAATCTTACGGCGACGCGCTTCTCAAGAATATTGTTCATCTGCGTCTCGTCCAGCGTGAATAGCCTTACGTCCGTTGCGGCGGCGGCCGTTGCCGTGCGGGGCCGGTGGTTGAGGATGGACCTCTCGCCGAAGGCGTCGCCGACTTTGCACATGGCGATCAGCCTGCTCTTGCTGTAAAGGGCGATTTCCCCATGGAGTACGATGAAGAGATTGCTGCCTAGCATGCCTTCATGGAATATCGTCTGGCCCTTGGCGAAGTTGAGAGTGTGGCCCTTGCGGAGGATGTCTCCTACCTCTTCGGGGCTCAGGCCATTGAAAATCCTTATTCTCTCAGCGTATTGCCCGTACTTCGCTTCATCAGACATGAGCTCACCTCGCTAACTGCCGCCTTCCACGCAACGTTATATCAGTTCAAGCGATCAATAGCCACTATCCGTTTGCGGGCCCCGGCGACGCACGCAATTCGGGCGACTTGAATGCGTTTCGCCTAAAGGTGCAGGATGACGGTGTGGCGCACGGGTTTGCGCCCATGAGGGGCTGTGATTCTGCAGGGGGGCAAGGACGCATGCGCGTACTTGTAACGGGGGCCGCTGGATACTTGGGGTCGGTGCTTTGCGAGCACCTGCTGGACGCTGGGCACGAAGTCACCGCGCTGGACTGTTTGCTCTACGGTGAGCCATCACTATTTCATCTTTGCCACTCGGACAGATTCGCGTTTGTGCGCGGGGACGTTCGTGACGAAAGGCTGATGCGCGATCTCGTTGCTTCGGCGGACGTTATCATACCGCTGGCGGCGATTGTCGGCGCCGGCGCTTGTGACAAGGACCCCCTGTTGGCGACGTCTGTCAATCTTGAATCGGTACGTCTGCTTAACAGGCTTCGGGGCCCGGACCAGCTCGTCGTGTTCCCGGTGACGAACAGTGGATACGGCACGAAGTCCGGCGAGACCCATTGTACTGAAGAGACTCCCCTTGAGCCGATCTCGCTCTATGGCCGGACGAAGGTGCAGGCGGAGGCGGAGCTTCTGTCGAAGGGGCCTACGATCACCTTGCGCTTGGCGACTGTATTCGGCATGTCGCCGCGCATGCGTCTTGACCTCCTCGTGAACCATTTCACCTTCGCCGCGGTGACGGACGGCTATATCGTCATCTTCGAGAAGGATTTCAAGCGGAATTACGTCCACGTGCGCGACGTGGCCGACTGTTTTCTATACGCCATGGATCATGCCGATGCGATGGCTGGAAGGGCCTACAACGTTGGCCTGGATGACGCGAATCTCTCCAAGGAGGAGCTCGCGCTTGCCGTAAAGCAGCAGGTGCCGGGGTTTTACATCCATTTCTCGGAGATTGGGACAGATCCCGACAAGCGCAACTATATTGTGTCGAATCAACGGCTTCGCGAGGCGGGCTTTGAGGCCACCCGCTCGATCGGCGTGGGGATATCTGAGCTTGTCAAGGGTTTTTCCATGATGCCACGGGGAATGTTTAAGAATAGCTAGCTGCGGGCCGATAGGTATTGCAGACCCGCGAACGATGGAGTACCATGGAGCACAAGCTGGCCGGCATATCGGCTGTGATTCTCGCCGGGGGACTCGGAACGAGGCTGCGGCCCGCCGTCTCTGACTGCGCAAAGGTATTGGCGGAGGTTGACGGTCGGCCCTTCATCGGGTTCATTCTGGACCAGCTTTCGGGGTCGGGGGTGAAGTCTGTGGTCCTGTGTACGGGGTATAGGGCGCGCCAGCTCCAGGGGGCCCTGGGGGAATCTCACGGTGAGTTACGTATTGAATACTCGCGTGAGCCCTCTGCCCTTGGGACGGCCGGAGCGCTCCGGTTTGCCTTGTCGCGTATGGGCGATGGGCCGGTTTTGGTACTGAACGGGGATTCGTTTTGCACCTGCGACATTGGGGCGTTCTTCGATTGGCACTGCCGCAAGGGGGCCGCGGCGTCCCTTATGCTGGTGCATCAGGAGGACACCAGCGCCTATGGGCGCGTCGAGACCGACTCGGACGGCCGCGTCGTGGCCTTTCGCGAAAAGAGCAGCGAGGTGCAACCTGGGTGGATCAACGCCGGCGTTTACATATTGCCTCTGAGCCTGATCGAATCCATCCCGGCGGGGCGCGCGGTTTCCCTTGAGACTGAATCGTTTCCGGCGTGGATTTCGCATGGGCTTTATGGATTTCAGAGTGATGGAGAACTGATTGACATCGGCACTCCGGAGCGCTACGCGGCAGCGCCCGAATTCTTTAAGGCGTTGACGGACGATTTGAGGGACAGGGGGACACCATGATTATCAGCAGAACGCCGTTTAGGATCTCGTTCCTAGGGGGCGGCACGGACTATCCCGCTTGGTATACCGAGCACGGCGGGGCGGTGTTGGGGACGACGATTAACAAGTACTGCTATTTGAACGTGCGGTACTTACCACCCTTCTTCGAGCACCGCTACAACGTCGTGTGGTCGAGAATCGAACGCCGCGCGACTCTGGATGAGATCGAGCATCCCGCGGCGCGCGAAATTCTTCGCTACATGGGGATTACGCGCGGGTTGGAGATCCACCATGACGGAGACCTGCCCGCGCGAAGCGGCACGGGTTCAAGCTCGTCGTTCACGATAGGGCTGCTCAACGCGCTCTATGCGCTGCAGGGGAAAATGGTGAGCAAGCGCCAGCTCATCGAAGAGGGGATCCATATCGAGCAGGAGATCCTCAAGGAGAACGTCGGTTCACAAGACCAGGTCTTCGCCGCGCAGGGGGGCTTCAATCAGATCCTGTTCCACCAGAATGGCGAGATATCGGTCATTCCAATCACCATCGGCCATGACCGTTTGAGGGAGCTCGATTCCCACCTGATGCTGTTCTACACGGGTATACGCAGGACCGCCTCGGACGTTGTCGCGACGTATTCAGACAAGTTCAACAGGCGGCGCCGGCAGTTGCGCGTGCTTCAGGATCTCGTCGACGAGGGCGTAAACGTCCTGAATAGTGGAAAAGACCTGCAAGACTTCGGCGAGCTCTTGCACGAGGGCTGGCAAATCAAGCGCGAGATCAGCGAATCGATCTCGAACTCGACCGTCGATTCCATGTATGAGGCGGCGCGTTCGGTCGGGGCCATCGGCGGGAAACTATCCGGCGCTGGCGGCGGTGGTTTTATGTTGTTGTTCGTGCCGCCGGAACGCCAGGCACGCGTGCAGGAAACCTTCAAGCATCTGGTCCACGTACCCTTTCAATTCGAATCCGGAGGCAGCCAGATCATCTTTTGTGAACAGGAAGAAGACTATGAGGCCGTCGAACGCGTACGCGTCGGTCAGAACATTACGCCCTTCCGAGAACTTCAGGAGCTCAAACGGACCGCGGGAGACTCGGCATGAGCATTTCGCGCGAAACGCTTCTGAGTTTATACCGCGATATGCTCCGGACGCGGCGTGTCGAGGAGAGCATCGAATCGCTGTATCACGAGGACCAGATGAAGACGCCCATTCATCTGTACATCGGACAGGAGGCTGTTGCGGCGGGCGTGTGCGCGCACCTTCGCGATGACGACCCGATTTTCACCACGTACCGCAGCCATGGCCAGTACCTCTCCAAGGGCGGCGATCTGAATAGCATGATTGCTGAACTGCACTGCAAGGAGACCGGCTGCTCCAAGGGCCGTGGCGGCTCGATGCACCTGATCGACCTGTCAGTTGGTCATTACGGATCGTCGGCCATCGTCGGCGGCTGCCTCCCAATCGCGACGGGCATGGCCTTTGCCAAGAAAGCCCAGGGATCGGATGCCGTGACCGTTACATTCTTTGGCGACGGGGCGAGCGATGAGGGCATTTTCTACGAGAGTGTGAATTACGCGATGCTGAAAAAGCTGCCCGTCGTGTTTGTGCTCGAAAACAATGAATGGGCCGTTTCTTCCCATGTATCGACACGCAAGATTGGCGAGAACCTTTTCCATGGGGCCGATCCCGAGCACTTGTACACAGCCAAAGTCGACGGCAACGCCGTGCTGGACGTTTACGAGGAGGCGGGCCGGGCGATCGCCCACGCGCGAGCGGGGAAGGGCCCGGCGTTTATCGAGTGCCTGACCTATCGCATCCGGGGCCATGCCGGCTCGGGCTCGGACGCTCATCTGGGGCATCGTAGCGCCGAAGAGATCGAGGCATGGGCGAAGCGCTGTCCTGTTCAGACCTTTCGCGCGTGGTTGCTTCATGAAGAGATCGAGTCGCCGGTTGAATTGGAGCGCATGGACGCGCAAATCGAAACTGAAATTGAGAACGCCTTCGCGTTCGCGACGGCCAGCCCGCTTCCAAAGGGCGAAGACCTGTTGCTGCACGTCTACGGGGAATAGCGCATGCCATGGACAAAAGTCATGCCGGAGGTCCGCGAGCTCGAATGGCTTCGTGAATCGAATCCGTCCGAACGTCTTCTCGGTTATCCGCAGGCGATACATGAAGCGCTCGACCAGGCGCTCGCGCTGGATCCTCGCGTCTTTGTCATGGGTCAAGGGGTCGACGATTCCGGCGGGACCTTCGGTGCCACGAAGGGATTGCATGAGACGCACGGCGCGGCGCGCTGTTTCGATACGCCGCTCGCGGAGGCTGGCATGACGGGGGTGGCTGTTGGCGCGGCGCTTGGGGGCATGCGGCCGGTATACATGCACAACCGGCCGGATTTTCTCTTTCTCACGTTGGACCAGCTCGTGAACCACGCATCGAAATACCACTACATGTTCGCCGGGGCCCTTAGCGTGCCCATTGTCGTATGGGCGTGTATCGGGCGCGGCTGGGGGTCCGGCGCGCAGCATTCGCAGGCCCTCCAGGGCACGATGATGCAATATCCCGGCCTCAAGGTCGTCATGCCAAGCACCGCCTACGACGCAAAGGGCCTGATGTTGGCCGCAATCGCCGACCCGAACCCCGTGCTTATTCTCGAGCACCGGCACAATTTCAAGTACAAGGGCGTCGTCCCTGAGAAGATCTATACGGTCCCTATCGGCAAGGGCGTCGTGCGGCGCGCTGGATCCGACGTGACCATCGCCGGGATATCGAACATGGTCAACGAGGCGCTGCTGGCCGCGGAAAATTTGGCGGCGATTGGCATCGAGGCCGAAGTCGTCGACCTGCGAAGTCTTCGACCGCTCGACGAGGGCATCGTTCTTGAATCGCTGCAAAAGACGGGACGGCTCGTCGTTACGGACAGCGGCTGGAAGACGGGCGGGGTCGCGGCGGAAGTCGCGGCGATTGCGGCCGAAAAGGGCCTTGAATTCCTGAAGGCCCCCGTTCGGCGCGTCACCTGCCCCGACGTCCCGACGCCCTCGGGCTACACACTCGAAGAGGCCTTTTACGCGGGTAAGGACGACATCATCGAAGCTGTGCGGTCGATTGTTCCGCGCGGGGAGTAAGAGTTTGGAGCGGCACGCGAGAATATACGTCGCCGGGAACACGACCGTGATTGGTTCCGCGATCGTCCGCGCCCTGCACGATCGTGGATGCGCGAATCTCGCGGGGCTCGGGGATCGCGAGCCGGACCTAACAAATTCCACTGAAGTCGATGCGTTTTTTGCGCGGCACCGCCCACAGTACGTGTTTGTCGCGGCGGGGAAATCGGGCGGCATTCAGGCCAACCGGGAGCGCGGCGCAGAGTTGATGCTGCACAATCTCGAGGTGGCCACGACGTTGATCCCGTCCGCGCACCGCCACGGTGTGACGAAGTTGCTGTACCTTGCGAGTTCATGCGTCTATCCCCGCGATTGCGCGCAGCCCATGAAGGAGTCGGACCTCATGACTGGGCCGCTCGAGGCGACCAACGGGCCGTACGCTCTGGCGAAGTTGGCGGGGATGCAGCTTTGCCAGGCCTACCGCCAGCAGTACGGCGCTAACTTTATCCTCGCGATACCGACGAATGTCTTCGGGCCTGGGGACTCCTTCGACCCGGACAATTCGCACGTTGTCGCTTCGCTTATGCGCCGCATGGACGACGCGAAGCGGGGCCGCCAAGATCACATCGATGTTTGGGGCACCGGCACGCCCGTGCGCGAGCTGATGCCTGTCGCCGATCTCGCACGGGCCTGCCTGCACGTGATGGAGCTTTACGAAGACGAGGCGCCGGTGAACCTGGGGAACGGACTAGCCCTTAGCATCGCGGAGCTGGCCGAGGCGATCCGCGAGGTCGTCCGTTTCCGGGGCGCGATCAGGTTCGACACGTCACGGCCCGACGGCATGCCACAAAAGATATTGGACAGTTCAAAATTGCGGGCTCTCGGCTGGGAGCCGCGCGTTGACTTAGGGCACGCCCTGGAAGAGTTATACGGCTGGTACTGCCAGCACCGTGTGCCGGCGCAAGTCGAATCGGGCGCCGCCTAGGGGCGCGGTCGGCCCATTGGCAATTGGCAGCTTCGGCCCTTGGAAATAGGTGGTAGCGGAGGGTCTGTGCTGCGCGAGGTTCCCCGGACGAAGCCTGTGGTGTTAGATCTGAGGCGGTTCAGAGGATAACTTTTCCCTTGCGACGCAGAGGCGTCTGCGTTATGATACGGGCTGACTTACTGCGGGGGCTTCGGTAAGCGTAGGGGGAATTCCCATGCATCACTCCAGATCCGGCAAGAAATATCTGATGGCCGTGGACACCATCGATGAGGGCGACATCAAAGACCTCATCGATTGGCTGCAGACGGGCCCGCGATTGACCCAGGGCGAGGTCGTCGACGAATTTCAGCGGCAATGGGCGGATTGGCTCGGTACCCGGCACGCCGTCTTCGTGAATTCCGGTTCCTCGGCGAACTTGTTGATGTACTACACGCTTCTCGCATCGCGCGCCCTGGTCAACCGCAAGGTAGTCGTTCCCGCGGTGAGCTGGGCGACGACGGTGGCCCCTGCGATCCAGCTTGGGTTCGAGCCGATCATGTGCGATGCCGAGCCGGAAACCTTCGGCCTCGATCCGAACCGCCTTGAGGACATCTTGAAGCGCGACGAACCGGACGCCGTGATTCTTGTACACGTGCTGGGCGTCCCGTGCGACATGGAAGCCATCATGTCTCTCAAGGAGAAGTACGGTTTCTATCTGATGGAGGACGCCTGCGCCGCGACCGGCTCGACCTATGACGGGCAGTATGTGGGCACCTTCGGCCATCTCAGCAGCTTCTCGTTTTATTTCGGGCATCACCTCTCCACAATCGAGGGCGGGATGGTATGCACGGACGACAGCCGGCTGAGGGCCATCATGCTCCAGCTCCGCAGTCACGGTTGGGGCAAAGACCTTTCTCGCGAAGAGGAAATCTGGCAGGCGCGCGAGTATGGCATCGACGGCTTTAACCGGCCCTTTACCTTCTACTATCCCGGCTTCAACCTGCGATCGACCGAT
>SDBV01009901.1_pt1 | contig 12579 bp, 8 predicted proteins | sample 2277081 | NCBI WGS metagenome assembly SDBV01 (sample SAMN10402039, study PRJNA504765) | marine sediment metagenome | isolation source: marine sediment core GS10_PC15, 223 cmbsf | place: Arctic Ocean: Southern Knipovich Ridge | collected 2010 | reverse complement strand
ATTGTCGATGAGTAAGGCATTTTAAGCCTTATTAGTATAACAAATTCCAAAGGATTTGGAAACTAAAATGTAAGACAATTTTTTTTAGGTGTGAAAAGTTTAGTTTTCCGACAACCTCCTAGAAGAGCAAACTGTTCAAGCACCTTCTAAACCCCAATCAGTTCCATCCCTTTTCGCCAAGCTGGGCCACGGAGCAAAATTAACTGGCTACTCAATAGCAACGCTCTTATGCACCCTCGGGAGCATCGGTTACGGTTATCTTACGGTTGGGCCATCTTGTGGTGAGGATCATCATGACGCTGACAAGCCATGTCCGCGAAGCACCTTATTAGGGAGACTCTACGAAGCACAAACTACCATCACTCTTGGTTGGATTGCTAAGCTTGCCTTCGGCAAAGCTAAAGAAGAATATCAGCAGTTATTTCCCAAGCTTGAAAACTAGTATAGGATGATATTATGAAACAAATTACCTACTACCTAGCACTATCTATGGTGAGCCTCTCTTTGAATGCCTCTCATGATGAGTCCATCAAACCCAGATCATCAGCAATGCACTATGCAAAACTAGCAGGCTATTCTGCTGCTACCGTAGCAAACCTCTGGCAATTAATTGAACTGCCCGGAGAGAAACATGTTTCCTGGTATATATACGCTAATCATGTTTACTCAGCCTACCACACTGCCAAAGGAGCGCTGCGAGAATATACGAAAACGATCTCAACTCAAGAGGCCAATCAAGAGCCAAAGTCAACCAAGGGCACCCATTATGGACAGCTAATAGGGGGCGTAGCAATTTTCATGTATAACACAAGGCTAGGCACATCGGGAATTGGCTCATTGTTCCCCACATGCTTTCATTGTGAAAAAGAGCACACCTTCGACGAACGACTAAGGAGCTTACATAGCATAGGCACCCTTTTTTGGAATGCCAAGCTTGCTTATAATCTAGCGAAGAAAGCGAAGCAAGACCTATCATCCAAGGTTGAAACCACGGAAAGCTCATAACCCGCGGAGCACTCCTCTTACGAGACGCAATGATCACCTTTGGCAACTACTTATAAAGGCTTTTGCACATAAAGAGCCTGTATGTTATCTTATTGTTAGATGAAGGCAACTAACCTAAGAGATTATCTATGAGCCAACGCAATTACGCCCTAATAGTCCTGTGTTTGGCACTAAACACCTGTGCTGCCAATAAACCCGTACCATCACCTGGCAAGAGCTACGCCAGATTTGCTGCCTATACTGCTGCTACCTGGGCAAGCCTCAGATTATTACACCACATAAAAAAAGATCACCCATCTCTACTGTATCTAGGGGCAAACATTGCCTATTCTGCGTATCATACCGCCAAAGGTATTGTGCAGGAATCTCAACAAGCACCGATAGAGGAAGTAGATTACCAATCCTCACCTAACACTCTCTCACCAGCCGCTAAAGCACTGAGCCTTTTAAAGCTCGTAGGGAGCTCAGCTATACTTACCATCAATATGCTGGCAAGCCCTCTTAGTTTGCATCTTGTGTTTAAGGAAAACAAGGAAAAGGACCCTACCCTAAGTGAGCGACTAGCCTATTTACAGTATGCCGGTATACTTGCCTGGAATGCAAAGATCGCTCATGATACCGTAATAGAAGAATATCGTACACTCTTTTCACCTAAAAACCAATCAGAGAAGCATGATGAAACAGTTTAATACCACCCTCATACTCGTCTGCCTGACAATAAGCCTTACGGCTTCCCAGGACCATACCAGGCCTACGCCATCACCAGACGTCGACTATATAAAGGTAGTTGGCTACACAGCTGCTACCGTAGCAAGCCTCTGGCGATTATCACACGTACAGGTAACCAACTTAAAAAAGTACAATCTAGGCTCCTTAATTAAGTTTGCCAACCATGCCTATCTTGCCTATCATGTCGGGTCTAATGCGTTGAAAGAGCTTAACAAAGAAGCAGCTTCTTCTGATGATCAGAAGCTAACCTCATCCAATAAGATTACCTCCCTAGCTAAGCTGATAGGATGCTCAGTAATAACTGCTTTTAATACGGTAGCAAGCGGCATACTTGGCTATTCCGCACTGTTTGATCCAAAGCATATCAATAAGAACGGCCTTAACGATAGGCCTCTTACTCCCATTGAAAGAGCCCTTGATGTACACTCTGGGCTCGTTTTTGGCTGGAACGCAAAGCTTAGCTTATATAAGGCAGTAGAAGAATATCAAGCACTAAAAAGAGCCTTTGCCCACCATGATTAAGTATGATACCCTATAACAATATACTACTACCTAAGGATACCCCATGAAAAAGATTCTCTTATCACCAGCGCTTCTATCGTAGCAATGGATGATTCACCCATCAAAAAATTACCTCACACACAACGTATAGCCATCGAACGAGCATTTAAGAAGCCAGGTACCGTTTCCCTTGATGAAATCAAGGCCGTTGTAGGCTATGCTGGGGGCATAGAAGTCTTTTCTAAGATTTTTCAAGGTAGTACCGGCAAAACCTTTCTTCATTTCCTTGTTGAGCAGAATGGCAGTCTTGAAGTCCTTGAGTACCTGCTACAACAGGGCGTCATTGTAGACATCAAAGATCCTCAGGCCTTTGAAAAGTCTCCTGTAGTGCTTGCTAAAGAGCTCGGTAGAACCGAGATGGTTGCACTATTTAAGAAGCATGGCACGCCATCTTCATCTGCTGTTGGATTAGACGAGCCTAAGACTGAACCTAGGACTGAGCCCGATACAGAACCTAGGACTGAACCTGAAGAGCTTAAGAAGGCCCCTTGGGGACCATTCATACGTAATAGTATCATTCTCAGCATAACACTGGCAGGTCTTTAAGGGAGATACTCAGGCATAACCTGAGCCAACCTTTTTAAGATAAGAAGTATAGCTCTTCAGCCACATGGTAAGTACTTATAAAAAACTAATAACATAGGATACCACCCATGAACTCACTAAAAAGATCCCTCCTGAGCCTTACTCTGTTAGTAACCTCTCTGTGCTCAGCAATGGACAAGGTTAAACAACAAACCGGCCTTGGGGCTCTTCCTGAGGTATGCAGAAAAGCATTTAGAAGGCCACAATTTGGGGGCATTCAGGGATTAGCCGTCCTCAGAAAGGGTAACGAAACTATCTGCATCATCGATTATGATAGAGCGGGCAACGATTATGATGGAGTGCATACGATGACTCTTCCTGTAGGGGGAGTTTATACCGCATCTGAGGAAGCAAGCAAGGCACTGCTATTGCCCTTCCTTAATGAATGGGCTTCAGCAAAAGAACCAGTGGCCCTCGTTCAAGAAGATCTGCTACCCACCTCGTCGCATTTAAAGGCTCTTTATCTACAACTTCCCCAGGTAGCAGCACAGCGCTCAGTCCCACTAAAAACAGTCCTACACTTCCTGACGTGTCTTTGTGATAATAATCGTTATAAAAACCTACATCTTGTGGACGCTGAAGAGGTACTTTCCATCCCCCATTATGATAACCCCATGAGTTTCTTCATGAGGGGTGATTTCTTTGCCAAAGTTGCTCAACAAGCAGGTCTTAGCCATGACAACTTTATAAAGCTTGATCGTATACATATCAAAAGTAAAGAAAAGCAGGTTGCCTTTTTTAAGAAAGATGGCCCCTTTGATCGTTTTGTCACGTCCTTACAAGAGAATGCAACGCAGCCTACGACGTCAATAGAACAGGGATTGCAAACCCTCCAGCTATTACAACAACGCACAGAGACGCTTCTCACTAAAACAACCAATGATGCCCTCAGGGCTGAAGCCCAAAAGGTGAGCAAGATGCTTACTCAAGCGTTGCAGGACATACCCTCATATTGTGCTTCTTATTGCTCAGAGTGGAAGCAGCTCAGCCACCTTGAATTTTTGCTTACCATAATCAGAACAAAAAAGAACTTTACAAAAGCTTTTCAAGAATATAAAAAGGTGTTTAAGCTACCGTTATTCAGCTATTTACAGTTACGATTCTATGCGAGTATTATAGAAACAGCACGCACCTATAAACAGGTCGTTAACATTTCCAACATAGCGGCTGATGACCTCGATTTCTATAAAAAGGCCGGCTATAGCATAGAACACAAAGGAAGAAAGGTATTAACCGCCGAGCAAGTAGTTCTCCAACAAAGCCCCTTCTCTCCTTATGAGGTCCATACGTTTTTGAGCTCATTATTCCCTAAGGGTAAACAGCTCACCAGCCAAGGGATAAATCCCATAAAAATGTTCATGATCGAGGGCTTTGAGGTGCCTCTACATACATACCAAGCTCACCCAGCTATGGAAGTCAAGTATCTCAATCCCAAAACAGGTGAGGTTTCAACTAAGCCTGTTGTTAATACTACACCGTTGGAATGCCTCATGTGTCAATCAAAAGTACCAGCGTTTAAAGCACTTGCGCTGTTTCCCAAAAAGCAGTGCACCTGTACGCTCGCGTGCACGCAACGGCGGTTTCTTAGCAAATCTAAATCCCTTAAGCGCTTACTTAAGAAAAAAGAACTAACCCCTGATGAGATGCTCACGCTTCAGCATAGTGCAAGCCTCTGCTTTTTACAGTATGTCTCTCTAGGGCCTACGAGCACTACCGCCCATGGTAGCTATTATGAGCTTAACCATCAGCAACTAAGTACCCTGCTTGGTAACCTCGCTAAGATACAGGACCCTACCTGGCAAAAAGCATTTAATCTAGCGAGCTCACTCGGCATATTTCGGCCCGAGCTTATCACCTTTAATAAGAAGTTTATGGACCGTAAGCAGAGCTACAATACTCATATCTTAGAACACGCTAAGAGAAAAACGTATGATGATCTCTCATTAGAAGAAGCACCCGAGTTTGATCCTAAGGGAGATCTCGCTCGTTTTCAAAGGAAACAATACAGAGATCTCAGGCAACTCTTTGGCTGTAACGGCACCTCACCGGATCTTACGTATTCTCGCTTTTATTACCACCTTATGAGCACCATTCAAAAGCGGGTACCCTTTATCCCCGATGCGTTTGAGGTCAACTTCTCAGTGCAGGGAGCCCCTGCTGAAGAGCTCCTTCCTCAGCAAGCTCCTGAGAAAGAATTTTATGTAGAGGCGTATGCCCCTACTGACCAGATACCAACAGAGGCACCAGTAGAGCTTCCTATTGAGAAGCCTACACCAACCATAGGTAAAGCAACTATTCCCTGTCTTTTTGCCCAACAGGTACCCTACACCATTATCCTCTTTAATGCTTGTCCACTAGTACCCCTTGAAGCCCAAACCGGCAGAGCCCTCTGGGCAACCCATGGCCCCCTTAAGGCTTCCTACCGTATTAAGACCATCACTGCCCTTGCAGACAGCATTAAAGATACATCAGAGATTATCCCCACTGAGTATGGCAGCTTTATGCTGAACTGTACCGATGAAGAGTATGATAGTTCACTACGTGAGAAACTTGATCTTCATCATCTGTTTCCACCACTGGTTGACAAGTATCTTCATAAGTATGGTATTCCAGAACAAGTAGGTAGTCTAATTCAGGTAAGTCTTCCCGGCACCATAACCTTTGAAGATGGGACAACTGAGATTGGCCTGTTTCAAACCACCTTTATCCCCGAAAGCTGGATCTGTATACATCGATGCTTTAAGCGGTATACCAACCAAGAAAGTAAGTATATTTCTGAAGCGTTGAAGGTAGTCCTCGGAACAATAACTGAACTCACTACAGAGGAACACAAATGAGCGTTAAACAGTTTATTAGTAGTGCACTACTCCTTTCATTGTCTTTTCAGAGCTTCACTATGGATAATCCACTCAGCAAGCCCTTAGAAGAGAGTCTTCCTAAAGGCAGAGTTGGCGTAGGAGTAAATCATACGTTAGCTAAAAAAGCGGTCAAAGAAAACTCTCCAGGAAATATAGTTTCCCTGGTAACGTTAAAAAAAGATGATACCACGACCTGCCTGGTAGGGTTTGGTCCCTACAACGACATAGAGTACGAAGAGCTCCATAAAGTGCTCTTTCTCCCTCAACTTGACGCGTGGAGTAATCAAACTACTACAACAATGCTCTGCTCAATGCTCTTTGGACGTCCCCAGCTATCTGAAAGGTTTATGAAGGCATGTAGCGATCCTAACCAATTAGCAGCTATTATACAAGAAAAGTATCATATACCACTCGCTACCGTTATTAATCATATAATATATTGCTGTGATCGTGCCTATGGCAACTTAGGATTTCTTTATGCACCACAAGGAGGTGAGTGTCAGGTTAATTCAAACCCTGAGCATTATTTTGGGGAGGAAAACTTAACGCGAGCAGTTCATTTTGCTAAGATTAGTCCTACTCAAATCGATACAAACGTCCTTACTATCGATGGAACGACACTAGGATCAAAGAAAAAACGAAAAGCATTCTTTGCAAAAAATGGCCTCTTTGAACGCTTAAAAGCTGCCTATCTTAACATGGTAACACGAGCCTATAACCTTACTAACTATATTCACCATTTAACTAAAGAACAAGCGTACCTTGAAGATCTCATACAACGCGACCTGAACCCAACCTTAACTAAAAAAACACAGGATGCACAAGCACGTATTGCCCATAAAGCTCAAGACCTACCGGCCTATTTTTCTCGGTATGCCAGTAACTGGAAAACCATGTCCAACCTTGAATTTCTTCTCTGTGTTATCAAGAGCAAGAAACAGTTTCTTCCTTCAATACAAGAATTTAACAAAGAAGTATTGAGTATCACAATACAAGTATCCGATATTCATACCCTTCATACAATCTGCTCTCTACAAACGTCGTGCAAACAAAATGTCATACTTATGGAAGATATTGATGAGACATTCTGCTCATTTTTTGAAGAAGCTGGATTTGAGGTTGAACGACAAGGAGCCATCAGACGATCTGCCATTGATATATCCTTCCTGGATGACGAGGTAAGCTTTACCTTGACCTATTTACAAAATTTCTTTGCCCATCTCTTTGGTCCTCCTAATGAACCAGCATTTCGTCCGGGAAACCCTTTTGAATTATTCATGACTCAAGAAGAATTGCTCCCACGAACCAGATTACACCGAGTTAAACCGGTCGCACAAGAAAAAATCACCTATGTCGATAGCACTACGGGAAAGATCAGCAATTCACCCTTTCTTGATAGTACCCAAATTCCCTGTATTTCTTGCACTATGCCCTTTACTACTCACACAGCATCTATGTTCTTCAACGCTAATCAGGCTGCCTGCTCTCTCGCCTGCGCAACAAAACAAGTCACCAAGAAGTGCCCAAAGCTAACCGCCCTCTTACAAAAGGAAGAACTCACCCCACAAGAGATTCGCAGCTTACAGCAGCTTGCTGCGCTGTGTTACTTGCGGTATATTTCACTTTCTCCTACCAGCAAAAGCTTTGACGGTCTTTATGCTGAACTTAATCATCCTAAACTAAAAGAACAGTTAACGAGAATCTCGGCAGCTACTGATAATCCAAGCTGGCAACAGACACTCTCTCTTGCTTCAGAATGTGAGATCTATGTACGGCAACTCCTTACCTATAATGAGTTCTTTATCAGGCTTAAAAAGGACTATTATAAAGCCCTTCTTTCTCAAGCAAAAAAGCGACGCTATGATCAACTTTCACTCGAGGTTGCGCCAGCGTTTGATGAAAAAGACCGCCTTGGCTTACTACAAGACAAACAGTTTCAGAGCCTCATACAACGCTTCAATGGTAAGAAGAGCACCCCAACCTTAGTGTTTTCAGGGATCTATTATGAACTCATGAACACGATTGCTCAGCGAGTATCCTTCTCCCCAGATGCTCTTGAGCCGGCACTCTCAATCGAACAAGCAGATAAACCATTAGAAGAGCTCTTAGAGTGGCTCGGCGAAAAACCTGAAGACAAACCTCAAGACCCTTCTTTCTCTGTAGAGCACTATGCTCCTAAAGTGATACAAGAACCAATCCCAAAAACTACAGAAGAACCACCGGTAGAGCTTCCTACAGAAGAACCTACCCCAACCATTGGCACCGCAACCATCCCCTGCCTCTTTGCTCAACAGGTTCCTTATACCATTAAGCTGTTTAACGCCAGACCATTGGTCCCCCTTGAATCACAAACGGGCAGGGCCCTCTGGGCAACCCATGGCCCGTTGAAACCATCCTACCGCATTAAGACTATTGTAGCACTTGCTGACAGCATGAAAGATACCGCTGAGATTATCCCTACCGTGTATGGCAGTCTTATGCTGAATTGTACCGATCAAGAGTATGACATTTCACTTCGTGAGAAGCTAGATCTCCATCACCTGTTTCCCCCGCTAGTTGACCAGTATTTGCATAAGTATGGTATTCCAGAACAAGTAGATGATCTAATTCAAGTAAGTCTTCCCGGCACCATAACCTATGAAGACGGCGTAATAGAAGTTGGCTTCTTTCAGGTAACCTTCACCATAGGAAGCTGGGTCTGTATTCATAGATGCTTTAAGAGGTATACTCAACAGAAGAGCACGTATATTTCCCCTGCTTTAGAAAAAGCACTCACCACATCACTCAATCACAACTAGATACATTGACAAACTCCTTATATATGGTACCTTTAAAAGAGTATAATCATTCATTTAAACGAAAGGATCACGTATGAATTCTCATACTCACCGTATTTCTCTCACTTTATTAGCCGTAGCTCTCACCGCAAGCTTGCATGGTATACAGCCAACCGATATACCAATGTACCAAGAAGGTCAACGGTTTGCTACCGCACTCATTGCGTCTCTTGATATGACCATCGGAGAAAGCGAAAAAGAAGAGAACAGAGAGCTCCTGTCTCCTATGGAGAACAGCCCACTTTCTACCATCATCCCTATTCTAAAAACAGAAGATCCCACCACTGAAACGTTTAATAACGCGGTTGTTGATCTTCTTCACTTTGCTGAAGGTGCAAAGAGCATCTTAGCAACACATACTCCTCAAGGCAAAGATTTTCAGGATTTGATTGTGGCATTAAGCCTTGAAGCGATTGAGCTCTCGTTTAACACTGCTGATTTCAGCACATGGCATAACGACTTAGATGCCTTGATCGATATGAGGATGACCGAGTATGATGCTCAATTTAAGTAGAAAAAGCTGATATATTAAAAGGTACTCACTACGTGAGTACCTTTTTTTGCCATAACCACAAATCCACCGTATACTTTTCTCATTAGGTGTTAAATATAAGAACCCCTCTTCAAGGAATCACGCATGGACTATAGGCCCCTCCTGCTCACCCTCGTTACCTTCTCTACCCTCGCCATGGACGATATTAAACTCGTTCCTCGTAGGCAACCGGTAGACATACAAGACGCTGAAGAAACCCCCACGAAGACCATCACCATTAGTGAATCAGGCGGCGTTCAATCCCTGGTAAGCGCAACTAAAGGTGGCCAAGAAATCATTATCATTGGGCATACCCGGGTTAAGACCTGGAGGCTTGTTCCCTACTCCTTTGGTGATGATCAAGCAAAGCGGATGCTCTTTCCCCAACTAGATAGCTGGAGCCTTGCTCAAGAGCCCATTGTGTTTATAAGTCTTGATTCTCAACAGACCTGTGCTCAGCATGCTGAACAGTTAGCAAAGCCCCAAAAATTCCTTGCATCACACAAACCTCTTCATGCCATTATCAATGGCGTAGCCCATGAAAAAGAATTTCAGTATGGCGTACTTAAGATGGTATGCTTACCAGACCATGGCCCTGAAACGCTTACCTGGGACCCTACGATACTGTTTGGGCCAGAATTCTTTCCTGAACTTGCTGAGAAGAGTCAACTGGCGATTGATGAAAAAACCCAGAATGTGGTCTCTGAAGCTTCCATTATTGAAAGCAAACTCAGCACTATCCCTGTTCCCCTTCAAAAAATATTTCTCAGCAGAGAAGGAGGGTTTAACTGCTTTATAAAACAGGGTAAAGAAGCACTGCGTGCCCACTCATCACTTATAACCCTCAAGGAGTACTATACACAACTAGAAACCTGCATTGACTATACAGATAAACTGGGCCAGCTTACTCAGTACCCTGAGGTTAAAGAGCTTGCCGCACGCGTTCATCATAGGCTTAGGCACACGCGCCACAACGTAGGATCATTTTTGGCACTGTATGGCGCTACTGAGGCAACCACCCTCTTTGAGGCCCTGTGCACCATCATAAAAACAAGCCGCCAGTTCACCAGCAGCACCAGAGCATTCTTCAAGGAACTTATAGTGCCGCTGTTAGCATTCCAACGACTCATTATCTTAGAAGAACTGCTTGGCCATAAGCGAGTAGTTATTCTGCTCCCCTATGACCAGGTAGCTCAACTCTCCTTCACGCTTGAAAAAGCGGGCTACACAGTAACCCGTAAGGGTAACCTTCCGTTAGCCCATGAAGACTATACGCTCGGCAAGTCACCCTTTACCCATGATGAGATACAGGCCTTCCTCACAGCGAGATTTGGGGTTGAAGCACAACTTGAGGCACAAGAAGAACTGCCAGAAAGTCCCTTTGCAAAGTATATAGCTCAGCAGACCATGGGTGAGGAACTTCAACAGCTTGCACAAGCCGTTAATAACAAGAAGAAGCCCTACCAAGCAAACCAGCCAGGAATGGCTATTTGCTCATACTGTAAGCAGAAGACTACCCGTGATACGATGTACGTCTCTAACAAGAAAAGTAAGAAGGGCCTCTGTTCTCTACCCTGCCTAACCAATTTTATTATGAACCAAAAGGCTGGCAAGATTAAGAAGCTTCTTGGTAATTCAGCAGCACAAACAGTTCTTTCACGTATGGCAGCTCTGTGTTACCTGAAGTACCTCAGCCTTTGCCCCATGATAACGATCAATGAAGGAGCCTTCTTCTCCCTCAATCTAAAGCCGCTTCCTCCTTTATTACAAAAAATCACGCAGGATACTCAGGATCCTACTTGGCAGAAAGCACTCTCATTACTTAAGCCACTGTGTGTATCCCCTGACCAACTCTCTTCCTTTATTGAGCAGTATCTCTCCCTAAAAGAAAAATATACGCAAGAGCGTAAAGCCTACACTAAGGCCAAGCGTAAGGCAACTCATGAAATACTGCTTCCTTCAGACTCTACATTTGATACCGAAGATACACTAGAAACCTATCTTACTGATCAGCATAAGCTCTTAGCAGAGAAACTTGGCATGCCTCGCATCCCACCATTGTGCTATGGACGTATCTACTATACGCTCTCACAGCTACTACACAAAAAACCATTAACGTTATCAGCAATCATCAACCTCCTCAAATAAAGGAATCTCTATGAACTACGCACTACTTTCAGCTATACTCCTTACCGTCCCTCTGGCAGCGATGGATCTTAAAGTGTTGGATCCTCGTACCATACAATCAACCGAAACAGCACTCCCCTTGGTTGGTGGCGTACAAGCACTCGTGAGCGCTACAAAAATTGGCACAGAAATCGTTATCATTAGCTATGCACCTTCAGACCAGTTTAGTCCAAATGCACTGTCTCATGGAGACAATCAGGCAAAGGACTGGGTTATTCCCCAACTAGAGATGTGGAGTAACCTTGAAACCCCCACGGCCCTTATAACGTTTGCCTCTGAGAATGTTTGTAAGGACCATGCAGAGCGCTTACAAAAAGGCCGAGGCAAAAAAGAGGTTTATATGCCGCTTCACGCTGAGATTAATGCACTAGGAGTACTTTCAGACTATAAGCATGGGAACCTGCATATTCTTAGAAAGCCCCATTTACTAAAATACGAAGATGCCCTCTGGGATGTTACCATTATATTTACGCTGCAGTTATTTCCCCATCTTGCCCAAAAAGCGAAGCTGCCCCTTACGGATGTGCGCAAGCTTACTCAGTTTCTTTCAACGCAGACCACAAGTGACCAAAAACGCTTTTTTGGTGAAGAAGGATCATTTACCTGCTTTAAACAAGAAGCACGTAAAACACTCTCCAAACTAGGAGGCCTGTTTACTATTGAGGGGTACTTTGATCTGATTGAGGAGACCATTAAAGAAGCAGAAGCCCTTTATGAAGAGACAACCAACCGCTTTCTTAAAAAAGAGCTTACCACCGCACTCAATTGCCTTAAGGCTTCACGCTCAGAGATACGCTCCTACCTCGGCACCTACGGCATCACCAACTACACAACAACCCTCTTTGAGGCCCTGTGTATCATCATCACTCACCATCGAGAAATCACCGCCACCACTCTTAAGTTCACCAAAGAGCTTTATACCCCCGTTGTTGATGCCCTTAACCTCTGTAAGTATGCTGCAGTTATTACCACCACCAACACCTATAAGCAGGTAGTGTTCCTGTTTTCTCAGGATAAGGCACATGATCTGGTGGCCTTTCTTGCTGCTTCGGGGTTCACTATTAAAGCTCAAGGACGCCTTCCGGTGATACGACAAGGTGACCGACATACGTTATTAGCCTCACCCTTTTCAAAGTTTGATGCCCTTTCATTCTTACAAAGTAGGTTTGGTGGCAGCCCTCTAGTAAAGATCCCCGAAATAGCTAAAAACAGCCCCATTGCACAACTCACCTACACCAAACCAAGTACCCTCTCACTGTATGTCTCACTGCTTGAAGGAACATCT
>SDBV01009900.1_pt1 | contig 12580 bp, 10 predicted proteins | sample 2277081 | NCBI WGS metagenome assembly SDBV01 (sample SAMN10402039, study PRJNA504765) | marine sediment metagenome | isolation source: marine sediment core GS10_PC15, 223 cmbsf | place: Arctic Ocean: Southern Knipovich Ridge | collected 2010 | reverse complement strand
AGGTGGTGGTGTTCCTGATCCTCGCGGTCGTGTTCCAGGTCATTCTCACTTATGGTGTGACCGCCACCATTAACGATGCACTCGGCGAAGGCTTGTATGCCACGCAATTCCTTTCGTTCTTCGGATTATTCGCCCCAGCATTGTTTCTTCCGGTGGTCTGTGTCATGTACGTTAAGGTCGAGTATTTCCCCGACCGTCTTTATCCCCCTGTGGGTGAATTATTATATCCGGCAGTAGGATTGCTTTAGCTCTTAGATGTTTCTAGCCAGATATAGATCATAATCCCAGAGAAATAAGGGTTTCGGGCTATTATTCTCCGTTAAATATGGATATTTCCAGAAATCTAAAGAGACTTTTAAGCTATTACTGCACCATGTGAATATGACTCGGCTTGGCTATTGAAATGATAAAATAAGGGAGGATCAAATAGGAGAGCTTAACTAAAAGCTTTACGTAATGATGATGCAGACCGGAAAGTATTGGGTAAGTGATTACCTTTCCTTGTTTTTGCGAGGTATACCCATCTGGAAAACAACCCATTTTCATTTCTATTTTTTTCAAGATGGGAGGCGTTAGGAAAAACGTTATTTGCTTCCTGATATTGCGGCTCCCCGACCTTCCAAAAGACGTCCGTGTTTTTTCGAAGCTATTTTCCCAACACCTTAAAACAGAAAGCATTGCCTGCCAGGAAGGTATCACTGAAAAATGAGTAGTTTTGTTGACCCCACCACAACATATTGTGGTTAATAGAAGTGGACACCTCAATATATAGTGTTTCAGAACATAAAAAAGCTATTTTTCAGCGCGACCAGGAGGGCAGGCACGAAGCAAGGCGGACAAGCGGTTTTGAATGATCTTTTTTTATATGATCGACGGCCATATTATCAAACTGCTCATCTTTTTAGAGTTAGCCCGCATCCTTCAACCCCTCCGTTCCATTTCGCCGTCTTCTCTTTCCTTCCTAATTCCCCCCCCCTCTTAATTCCGTCAACTGCCTTTCCTTCCGGCTGCTGCTTCGTATTTAGGTCAAACTAGAAAACCCTCATCGCCTCAATCTTGCGTTCTCTTCCTGGAGGAAAAGAGCACAGTTCCTCTCCGCTTCAACAATGAATTCGGCGTGAATATAAACTGGGATCCGAATAAATAACGGTAATACGTGAGAATGTGCATACAGTCAATTTCTCCTGGTAAAGTGAAACCTCAGTTCCGTGTCTTCACCGGACAACATCGTGTTGTCCGGCGATACAATAAGCCCCATAGACCAGGCAGGGATGCCGGGTCTATGGGGCGCGCCGGAGGGGGCTGGGAAAGACTGGCATACAGTCTTTTTTATACGCAGAAAGCTTTAACCCCTGCCACTACATCTAAAATAGCTTTATTCTCAAAGTGCATAAGATCATCAGAGAACACAAAATCTACTCTATCTGTTTTATAATTCTTGCCATAACTTTTTTGGATCATCTCAGCAAACCTATACAGAGCCAGGGCGCCGAATATGTTGTCGTTGATATAAACAGAGAAAGTAGCCTGCATTAGATCAGATTTGTAATAGGCTATATGCTCTCCTTTTTTGTTATCCACAGACTTGATTATGATTTTAATATTCCTTACCTCTTCCATAGTGTTTACTCCTTTAAAACTCATCATCACAAAAGCCACCATCAGAAACAGGATGTGGAACCACCCAATAGCCGGAAACCCCATATATAGTAGAAGAGAGCACCCTGTAATCAGGGGAATCTTCCGGCGGTATTGAGCAAACCACAAAGAGCGGCTTTAGCTGGTACAGGGCTGCCTTGAATACCAACCTTGAGCCTTTACCCCATGATAAATTGTCAAAAGGATTTTCCGGGAAAAGTATGACCATGCAGCTTCTTTTGACCAGGTAGAGTGTTCTTCTACGAAGCGCTGCTTTAGGGGAAAGATTGTCCGGCACCACCTTTGAGGCAAAGAGACCATAATTTGATAGTGCCTTTTCCTTTTTACGAAAAGCGCAGCCTACAAAAGTGCGATCCATATAAACTGATTCTGACAGTGCTTTCCTGAAACACTGATCCACCCCATTTGCACAACCCACCCAGAAGCTGAAGCCTTGATTAGCAAAACCGTTAATTAGAGCCTTGCAGGTTGATTGCGGTATTTGCCCATGCCTGGAGCCTGCAAACAGAACGCCTGCCTCCTGAACCGCAAAGCAAAACCTCGTTTGCCCTTGCTTGACCGGTACGCTGAAAGTAACCATGATTCACCTCCAATAAAGATTTTCAGACGCCCCAATCGCAATATTTATTTTGAAAGTCCAGTCTTTTAAGATTTTTTTTCTCTTTTTTGAGGCTATTTTTTTCCACCATATTAGAGACGAGCTGTTATTGATTTCTTCAGTTTTTAATGTTTTATGCAGACCTTTAAGCTTTTCACATAGGATCGAAAACTTTTATCCGTTAGCATTGAAATCCAAAAAGAGGGAAAAATATTTTAGAGATTCTTCTCTTGTTTGTTCTTTTTTATATAATAATATAGTAGTAGTTTGGGTTTAGGAGAAAATCCGTGAATTAATATGTTCGGCATTAGGAATTAATATGCACATGAATGTGAATCTGAGGCGTGCAACTACGGATGATGCCTCAGCGCTCGCTAGGGTACACGTTGCTGCGTGGCACGAGGCATATCGTTGTATTGTGCTTGATTCACATCTTGAAAGATTCACGATCGAGCGTAGAATAGAGCGTTTCCATCAGTCCTTGGCCACCGATTCTGAGGAAACTTACGTGGCTGAGTTTAACAGTCAGATTCTCGGCTTCCCACGCTCTGTGGCTGTCGTGATTTAGACGTAGATCGCATAACTACCGGTGAGATTTGGGGAGTCTACCTTTTGCCGGAGCACTGGCGGAAGGGAATCGGAATAACCCTCTGCAAGCAAAGCGAGAGCATGCTCGCCTCGCGTGGTTACTCCGTTGCCACGCTCTGGGTCCTCGAAGCAAACGACCAAGCAAGACGGTTCTACGAAGCTATGGGGTTCAAAACTTACGGTGTAACCAAAGAAGTACAACTTGGTATCCCACTCACAGCAGTCCGTTATCGAAAGAAACTGAAGATTGCCGAACAATTGCATGCAGCGGACGCGGATGAACCGCGCCGCTGATGCAAAATGTTAGGTTTTGCAAACTTAATCTTCTTCGAATAAACATTGAAGTGATGCCGGGTCTCAAAGCAGAGGAGCCCGTGTAATTTCTGAGTCAGACTGGAGACGCACGGATGGCAGACCTGGATCGGATCCATGCCTGCCATCGGATTTGGATTGTTCTGATATCGCTCGCTGTCAGGTGGTGAGCAAAATTACCACATCGGCGCTCTTAGGAACGATCACCTGGGATGCGGATTTAATCTCTCCGGATTCCACGTCGATGATGCGGCTGAAGATGATTACCGAATGAGCCATTTCGATCACCGTTCCGGTCAACAGCAAATCCGCCGACAGGATGCGGCCGACTTGGATGGCGTTCTCCGTATCTACCAGGTCAGAGACAGCCAGCTCCTGTTCCTCCAATACCGCCTGGAGTCTGCTACGTTCCAGGATCCTCAAGCGCTCCAGTCCCGAGAGATCTGTGGCAGCCTTCTCGTTGAGCAGAGAGATCAGAGCGGATTCCTGTCCATCCTTTTGGGAGAAACCGGAAACGACTAGGTTCCCGCCGCCCGACTGCCGCAGATTCAGAACCACCTCCTGAAAGAGCAGCTCGAGCTGTCGATCCAGGGAGTGTGCGCCGTAGGCCGGGGACAGCTCGGTGCGGACCATCTGCCGGCCGATCTGTTCATCTCCCAGCTCCAACTCTCCCCCCAGGGTCTTGATATAATTGTCGAGGATCTGGATTTCATCGTCAAAGGTGTCCTCATCCAGTCGAACCTTGGCATTGAGGAGTACTTTGCGGGTTTCCACGGTCATGTCCAGAGCCGTTCGGACCCGCTGATTGAATTCCCCTTCCAGGGTGACGAGCTCCGGGTTGGTCAGCTGATCGTATTCGATGGATTCGATGTCTTCTGTCTGTGCCGAGGCTTCGTCGAACAGTTTGTTACGGAGCTCGTTGATCTTTTGCAACTCCTCCATTCCGGCGAAATAGACGTCCGCAATCCGAGCCAAGCCTTCGGCAAAAAACAGCATGGTTCCTGCACGCAGCACCCGGCTGTTCGAGTACCCGGCCAACGGACTTTCCGCCTCAACCACGTTGGTATAGATCTCCTTTGGACCCCATCGGTACTGCCTCCCCTCCAGGTCTTTGTAATCCATTTTAAAGCGAAACAGAGGAATCTCCCCCGCCGTTTTTTGGGGCGGAAGGACGAAGCGCACCACAATGGTCTCGTAGTCGCCATGATGCAGTGTGGCTTGGGAGAAGCTGATCTTCTGCCCCTCGATTTTGTGTTTGTATCCCCAGGTTTCGATATCCTGCACTGGGAGCAGGAACTCCAGCTCCATACTCATGTCTCGAACCAAAGGCACCACCATCCGATCCAACTCCGGACCGAAGATCTTTTTCAGCTCCTCGGCATCGGCAATAAAGCGGGAGCTGCCGCCACCGCTTTTGGCCAGATCCCTCATTAGATTGTGGTCAAAACCACGACCTACGCCGATGGTGGATACATTGATCCCTATATTCCGGTAGCCGGCCGCCATTTCCAGAATGCCTTCGGAAGTCCCCATACCGTCGGTTAGAAACAGGACGCGGTTGGTATACTCCTCGCGATAGTTGGACATCACCTGCTTGTAGCCCAGCTTGATCCCGGCCACCAAATTGGTGCCTCCCGCCGGCCTTATTTGGTGCACTGCCTTTTGGAACTTCAGCCGTTTTTTCTCAGTGTCCATTCTGGTGGAGGGGAAGACCACCGCTGCTTTGTCATCGAAGATAACCACGGATACGAAATCGATATCCCGCACCTGCCGGATGAAGACTTCAAAGGCCTGCTTTACCCAGGCCAGCTTATCCTGTCCCGACATCGATCCGCTGTGATCGATCACGAAGGCCAGGTTCATGGGAGGCAGCGCCTCGAAGGGGATTTTTCCCGCCTGAATGCCGATCTGTACGATCTCCTCCTGCCCGGAGGCAACTACCTGACGGTGACCGGTGTACAACTGTACACCGACACTCTGTTGGGGAAGAGGGTAGTTGTAGTCGATGGAGGCGATGTAGGAGTTCACCCGCACCTCTTCTTTGGGAATAATGAGTCCTTGGGCCGCAAGGTATTTACCCCGTCCCGATGCACCTCCTTCCTCCTGTCCTGCGCCGGGCGAGGCCACAGTGGAAATCAACAGTGTGCAAAGGGTGCATAAGATTAAACGAATTTTCATAAATTTTCCTCCTCCTATGTATATACAGAGCCTTGCAAGTCCTGTACCAAAGACGATAGTTAATTAACTCCTTATGAGGAAAAGAATTGTCTGTAGAAGGCGAAAGATGACCCTTATAAACGAATGGCCGGGATACTGAACGGTTTTGATCCTTAAATGATTGTTATAAATGAAGTTACTGACTACTGCGGGTGATGATTAGATGGACAAAAGTTGACAACAATGGTCGGCGGGTTCTGGAGTCGCGAGTTACCCAATGCCCTCCTTTGGACACGGATCAGAGCTTGTACTCGAAGTTCAACAGAACCGAGGGCAACAAATGATAGGAAAATCAATCTGAGGGGTCAAGACGCAAAACGGAAAAAGTGTGAAAATCTCCTAAAGTCCGTCTGAAATCACCCGCGCAAGAACGAAACGGAGGCTTAAATGAAAAAACGGCAAGGAAAGGCCAATTTTGTATAGGGCTAAGAAAAAAAATGCCTACAAACAGTGGTAAGGGATGGACTTCCCTCATTAAACGGCATACGTGAGATAGATTTAGTTTAGATCGGCTGGATCGAACCCAGGGGGAGCACGCTCATTTTTCACCAGATGTGTCAATATTTTCTTGATCTCATCTATATTCTGGATAACTGCAATTACATTCATCTCCGATCCGCACTTAGGACATACAAACGGATCGACTTCATAGACTTTTGCTAATAACCTTGCCCGGCCTGCTTATATGTATTTGAATCCACCATGTCGGCATCAGGGAGGGGATCTACGGTTGTAACGGAAGCGGGGACTTCGGCTGATGAGTGTTGCGCCTTCTATTCCGTAGAAGCGTACTCGGTAACATAGGGCATATCTGCCCATTGCCCCTTGATGCGTGACGAATATAATCCGTAGCGACGTATCAGCTGAACTCCCTTCGGAGGGATGTGCTGGGTGAGTTCGGCGAAGAAATCCAGCGCTTCGAATATGTGTACGTTTTCTCCAAAGTACTCGTTATAGTGGGTATGGAACAGTACTCGCCCTTTGAATGGCTCATAGTGTATTTTTTTCAGGGAAATGGGATGTTGGGAAATATATTGGGCAAGACTTTCCATCGATTTTTTATCCAAAATACGCACAGAATGATAGATGCTGAAACCAGAATGCTTCCAGGAGAGCATGTTCCGTGCGAACTTCTAGTTAATGAGCTCTTTCTCCACAAAAAACCGGACAACAACCCGGCGAAAATATTCAGTCGTTTTTCCCTGCCCGGAAAAATGTATGTAATAGAACGTACCTTCATCGTCAAAACCGCCTTCTAACAGTATGGCCTGAAAATGAGGATTCCACCGTAACATGTCGCCATAGGTCTGATGAGCGACGACCATCCCTGTTCCCAATTCTTTGCCGATCGCTTCCGTATAAAACTCATTGATTATGGAGAAGATCATTCTGGAAAGCTCTGCGAATAACCTGCGGTCATGACGAAAGAATACCCGCAATGCCTTAGGAAAGGTAAAAACAATCTGCCGGTGCGGTAACTGAAGGAGGACTTCTTCAGTAAGGTGCTCGGCGAAGATCAGTGTCCGTTTTTGACTGCAGGATGGGCACAGATAAAATCCCTTGCAGGAAAAGGGCCGCTTTAAATATAGAGATTCTTCTCTTGTTTTCTCTTTTTTATTTAGTAATGTAATATTAGTTTGAGTTCAGGAAAAAACTACTGAATATAATGTTATGACCCATATTGAAGAATACGATATGCTTATGTTGTACTGATACCCTATTATAAAGCGTCAATGCGTCCCACAGCAAGGTTCACGACTAGGAGGAAGACTATGAAGAAAGAGAGAATCTATCTATGGTCTGCTGTCTTATTCATATTCGCAGTGCTTCCGACCTCCCAAGCCCTGGCTGATGGCGGATACGTAAGCAGCAGCCAGTCAGTAGCGCTAAGTGCGGATCAGCGGGCTATCATAATTCAGAACGGTAATGAGATCAGCATGACTTTTTCCACGGGCTACACCGGAGGAGGCGAAGATTTCGGGTGGATCATACCCACACCGATTCCTCCAGCCATCGAGGATGTCAGCGAAGCCGGGCAAAAAGGGAAACCGCCTTCGAGTTTCTCGATGAAATCTCGTCTCCTGTAATAACCTACAAAGGCGGAGGGTGCTTTCCTTCCGGAACAGAGGTGCTCACCGCCGGTGGACCACGTGCCATTGAGAGAGTGGACCCAGGAAGAAAAGTATATGCCTGCGAACTGGCTACTGGAGAATGGGTGCTAGCGAAGGTTCTCAGACGACAATCGCATCAGTATGAGGGAGACATGATAGCCATTCAGATGGGTCATATCACGATCCATGCGACGGGGAACCATCCTTTCTACGTTTTGCGCGGGGAACGACTTACCTCCCGGCCTCTGCCGCAGGACATTCCGAAAGAGGAACAGAGAACAACTGGACACGGCCGCTGGGTAGAAGCCCGGGATCTCAAAGAGGGTGATGTGCTTCAGAACAAAGGCGGCGAGGGTTTGAGGATCACCGGTCTATCGAGCCGGCATGAGAAGACCGAAGTGTACAACCTCACTGTCGAAGGCTACCATAACTACACGGTACATCAGTTAGGCATTCTGGTTCACAACAAGGGGAGCAAAGAAGCAGAAGCACCGTCATTGGTCACGGTCTACGGACAGGTCACCCTGGAGCACTATGAGGTGAGCGTCCTGGGAGCGGCTGCAGCCTCGGCCCTCTTGAACTGGCTTCAGAAAAACGGCTATCAGGTGAATCCTGCAGCCGAGGAGGTCCTTGATACCTATGTTGATCGTAACTGGGCCTTTGTCGCGGTCAAGCTCAACCCGAGCGAGAAACGACACTACGAGAACGAGTTTCTACCGCCGCTCACCATCAAGTATCAATATGACGAACTCATATTCCCCTTGTACATCTCTTCGGTCAGCACCACCCAGACCATTAGGATCACCCTGTACGTGATCGCGGAGAGCACGGTGTCCTCCTCAAACTTTCCAACTAGCAACCTGAGATATAACGGGCATCTTCTTGCCAAGGGGGATCCCCAGAGTTACGTTGAAGCCTGCATCCGGGAGACAATAGGAAGCGAGGAGCGGGCGCTGGTCGTGATGTGGAGTGGGGAGTTTCATGACCAAAACCTTATTAGCGGGCTGATGAATAAACCTTTCCTGGGAGGTAAAAAGAGTTACCTGACGCGCCTGGAGAGCAGGATAGATCCAACGGCCTTGACGGAAGACATCAAATTTAAATTTGATCGGAGGCCGAAGAAATTCCGGGTCCACAGCGAAGCTTCTTTTGAATTTAGAGAATTCATATTGGTACCGCTGTTCCTAATCTTGGCTTTAGCTATCGTGGTCAGTTTGCCGGTTGGATTCATAGTCGGTCTGACCCTGCTTGTCCGTCGGCGTCGCATACAACCAGAAGGGATAGATTTCAGGGATGGAGAGATGCAAAGGGAACCTCCAGGACCAGTTACTTTCAGTATCCTAGTTATGTCGATATTGGTGTTCTCTGCTATCACCATCGGTCTTTGCATACAGCCTCCTGTATTCGCAATCGTTTTAGCAGCAGGCGCAGCTGTTGATATCATTTTTCTTCTTATTCGAAAGTGGTGGGTATACTACTACAATCTGGTCATGATTGGCTTAACAATTTTATTTTCCGTAATCACGATAATACGTAGCATTGTTTTGTATGGATTACTGTTCTATGGAATCACAGCTATCATCACTATCATCTGCTTAGCACCGATCGGAGCCCAAATGTGGTTGTTCGTCGAATTAATGAAGCGCACTGAAATCAAAGAATACCTTTCACAATTTCGGCCTACAGGAGATGCTTCGGAATAGAGAAAAAGCAAAAATGCCCAATGGACCCGAATAGAGACAGTTTTTTGCGGACGCGGATATACTGGGCAATCCCTCATAGAAAGGAGAATTTGGATAGTGTCTAACATCTCGCGGGGCTGTGGGAAAAGTCGGAAAAATAGAATATATATGCATCTGACATGTATATCAATGCACCATAGGTCACCCCAAACCGTCGCAGATGAATGCTTATTTAGTTAAGATGGGTTTTCACACAGTCTGACGCTGGAGTAGACCGCTAGATGTTTACTGATACGGATAATAGTTGTGTACTAAAATAGTAGTTACAGGATATTGCGGCGCGGCTACTCAGCTCTTCGTTAGGTATGGAAGTAAAACAGAGAAAGGAGAGAAGCATGAAACGCCTTATCGCATTATTTGCACTGTGTTTATTAATATTGACTACTTTGTCTACCCTTCCAGTCTTCGCACAAAATCATTCAAATGTAGAAAAAGTTACACAAAACAACACTCAGTTTGCAATTGATCTTTATAAAAAAATCAAAACAGAAGAAGGTAACATATTCTTTTCGCCATATAGTATCTCTACCGCATTAGCTTTGACATATGGAGGTGCACGTGTGCAAACCGCGAAACAAATGGCTACCATACTGCACTTTTCATTAGAGTACGAAGAACTTCATTCTGCTTTTGCAGATATCCAAACCAAACTGAATGCGATACAACAACAGGAGAAAATACAACTCAACATTGCTAATTCACTTTGGCCGCATAATAAATATCCTTTTCTAAAGGAATACTTGGAATTAGCCAAGAAATCCTACCAAGCAGAGATTACTCCTGTTGATTATGAGAAAGACCCAGAGTCTGCAAGGCTGAAAATAAACTCATGGATAGAAAGAGAAACGAAGGATAAAATCAAAGATATTATCTCAGATCCTCTAGATCCTTTAACACGCCTAATTCTAGCAAATGCTATTTATTTCAAAGGTGAATGGATCAGCCAATTCGAAAAATCCGCTACTGAAAAAATGCCTTTTCATCTCGACGTAACTGAAATAACTGAAGTTCCACTGATGCACCAGACAAATGACCTTAACTACAGTGAAGACAAAATCGTACAAATACTTGAAATGCCATACGCTGGTAATGAACTCTCGATGGTGATTGTATTACCCAGAAAAATAGATGGTCTTCAGAACGTAGAAGAGATACTAACGGTGGAGAGCTTAAAGGAGTGGATCGAGAATTCATACGAAATGCCGGTCGACGTATACCTTCCAAGATTTAAAATGACATTTCAGTTTGATCTAAAGAAAGTACTAAAAGAAATGGGCATGAATGATGCGTTCGTTATGGGTAAAGCTAACTTTTCTGGGATGGATGGGAATCCCAATTATTTATTTATCGGATTTGCCGTACATAAGGCTTTCGTTGATGTAAATGAAGAAGGCACTGAGGCTGCTGCTGCAACCGTAGGCGGATGCTTTCCTTCCGGAACGGAGGTGCTTACCATCGGTGGACCCCGCGCAATTGAGACCGTAGAGGAAGGAACAAAGGTGTATGCTTGCGATCTGGCTACTGGAGAATGGATCCTTACTAGGGTTCTTAAACGGCTATCGCACCAGTATGAGGGAGACATGATCGCCATTCAAACGGGTCATATCACGATCCAGGCGACAGGGAACCATCCTTTCTACGTTCTGCACGGAGACCGCCTTACCTCCCGACCTCAGCCTCGAGACATCCCGGAAGAGGAACAAGGAATTACAGAACACGGCCGTTGGGTGGAAGCCCGTTACCGCAAAGTGGGTGATGTGCTAAAGGACAAAAGCGGAGAGGGTTTGATCATCACCGTTCTATCGAACCGGGATGAAAAGATCGAAGTATACAACCTCGATGTCGAAGGCTACCACAACTACGCTGTACACCTGGAAGGCATTTTAGTACATAACAAGGCGGGGGCAGAAGTATCACCTGTACTATTCCGAGCCGATCATCCCTTTTTCTTTCTGATTCGAGATAATTTAACAGGAAGCATTTTATTTATGGGCAGAGTTAGCAACCCTTCAATAGAATGAAAATAGTCGTTGAAATAGTTACAATTGGAACCTAACATGGCTTTAAAAGCAGCTTTCGAGTCTGATACGGGTAACAGTGGCTCTATACGGATAAACTGTAACTTCCCTTTAATTCGGCGAAGCAGCTCAGTTTAGCGCTGTCTTAACGATTCCTCTCTCTTGGATGGTAAAAGCTGTGCATTTTTTTGAGGTCTCCAATTTCAACCCGTAAATACCGTTGCGTTGTTCTTAAGGAAGAATGCCCTAATAATTTGGCTATGTAGGTAATATCTACATTGCCGGCAAGCAAATGTGAGGCAACTGACCGACGGAATGAATAGCAGGATAGATATTTATTCTTATCCAATTTTTTAGCCACAATCCGCATCACTGATTTATTTATTGTTGTGTTATTGAAAGGATTTCCTCTCTGGGATAGAAATAAATACCCAGGATCATTCCTTTTCCCTTTGAGCATATATTTCCTGGCCTTTTCCAGATAAAGCTGGATATAGTATACAGCATATTGCCCGATGGGCACCACCCTGGACTTATTTCCTTTTCCCTTTACGATAACAACAGTCTGTTCTTTTAGATCCACATCATGGACTTTCAGATTGCACAGTTCCGTGGTTCTGACTCCGCAGCCGTAGAACAATTCCACAATCGCCCGATTTCGTATAGACACCGGATCAGTCGGTTTTAGATTTTCCAATAAGCTCAGAACCTCATTCTCAGTAAGTATATTCCTGGTTATTCTCTGCTCTTCTCTAGGCAGTGTAAGGGAGGAAACCGGATTCTTGAGAATAAGATCATGTTTCAATAAAAAGGAAAAGAACAGCCGGATCACTATCAATTTAAGGATTTGTGTTCTATTGGATAGAGGCTCTCCCTTCCTGTTTTTATAATTCACCAAAAACTTCTGGTAATCCAGAACAATCTCCTTAGTTACCTTCTCCAGAGATTTAATCCGTGGATAATATTCTTCCAGAAAATTCAGGAATCTATTTGTGTTGTAGCAGTAAGTCTCTACCGTTCTTTCTGAATAATTGTGCTCCTCCAGATACTCTTTGAAAGTATTAACGTGTTTTTCAAACTTCATGGTTTTCCTCCTTGTCTTTCAGATATTTTTTCATCCTTTCACGAGGATGTTTTGCCTGGATTTCCTTCTTTAGTTTCTTTAAGTCAACTCTAAGGTAGTATTGGGTTGTTTCTATCCTTGAATGTCCCAAGAGCTTGCTGATATGAATAACATTCATCCCGTTTAAAAGAAGTTGAGTGGCAGCTGTTCCGCGCAAACTGTAGGGTTTGATGGGTTTAAGCCTGCTCCTGAGCAAGCTTTCCTGTATAGCC
>SDBV01009899.1_pt1 | contig 12581 bp, 8 predicted proteins | sample 2277081 | NCBI WGS metagenome assembly SDBV01 (sample SAMN10402039, study PRJNA504765) | marine sediment metagenome | isolation source: marine sediment core GS10_PC15, 223 cmbsf | place: Arctic Ocean: Southern Knipovich Ridge | collected 2010 | reverse complement strand
GTTACAGATAAAGAGATGGAAGATATTAATATAGTAAAGGATGAATTTCATGGTGAGTGGAATTATAAAATTAGTCCTAATAAGGTTGTGGAATGATTAATTTATTTCATTACAGTTCCTATGCATCATACTGGCCATGTTCATTGCATCTGGATGCCGGCAGTCCAATACCCTTTCTTTACAGGGCAACTGGTATGTTACGCTTGATCCAGAAAATGAACAACTTAGAAATAGTACTGCTGCAAAAATTACCGGAAAGATCTCACTGCCTGCTTCATTGGCAGAAGCCGGATTGGGTGTAAAAACAGAAGGTTCCGATTTTGGCATCCTTACCCCGGAGTATAAGTATACAGGAAAAGCATGGTATGAAAAAGAGATAAAAATTCCATCATCATGGGAAGGGAAAAACGTGGAGCTCTTTCTGGAACGGGTTTTATGGGAATCACGTGTTTTTGTGGATGAAAGGGAAGTTTCGGTGCAGGATGCACTGGGTACACCACATATTCACATGCTGGGAAAACTGAAACCCGGTTCCCACAAACTTGTTATCCGGGTTGATAATGAAATGATCCATAACATAGGCGATAAAGGTCACGCTTATGGCAGGTATACCCAGAGTATATGGAATGGAATTGTTGGAAAGATTGAAATCCGGGCCAAAGATGACTTACATATTTCACTGGTAAGGACATTCCCTGATATCAATAAAGATCAATTAAAGATTGAAGTGGTTGCAAATTCATTAACTGAAGAGAGGATCAACTTATCAAATGAAATCATATCTCTCTCTTCGGGCAAGACGATACTGAAACGTGAAAACTCAAAAATTTCAAAGCCCGGTGAAAACAGGTTCGATGTAATGATACCGTTAAATGATAAGCTAGAAAAATGGAGTGAATTCAATCCGGAGGTTTATATCCTCAGGACTGAAATTTCATCCGAGAGCCAGTCAGATGTTTATGAAACCGAATTTGGATTTTATGAGGTGAGCCACAACGGCACAAAAATACTGATGAACGGACAGCCTCTGTTTTTGCGTGGAAATCTGGATTGTGTTCATTTCCCGCTAACCGGGTATGCTTCCTGCAAGGTTGAAGATTGGGAACGTATTTTCAGGATTTATAAAAATTATGGATTAAACCATGCCCGGTTCCATTCATGGTGTCCTCCCGAGGCAGCTTTCAAAGCAGCTAACCGTATAGGTGTATACCTGCAGGCCGAAGCATCCATCTGGATCGACTGGTGGATGAGTACCGACATGGTTTCACGCGGCCGGCCGGAAATGGATACCAAAGGGCATCCCAAAGGTCTGGGCTATGATGAAAAGCGCGACCGCTTTGTGATTGCTGAAATGAGTCGCATGATGAAATATTACGGGAATAACCCCTCTTTTATCATGTTTTGTATCGGAAATGAACTGGGCAACTCTGATTTTGATGTGATGAAACAATGGATTGCCGATCTGAAAAAGAATGATCCTCGCCGGTTGTATGCTGTTTCTACTGCGCGGAAGATCACAGAAGTTGATGACTATTCTGCCACCCACTACATTCAGGATGTGGGCCGGACACGTGGTTTAAACGGGCCCCGCACAAATTGGGACTTCGAAGAGAGCTACGGGCAAATGAATATCCCGATCATTGCCCACGAAATCGGGCAGTGGCCGGTTTATCCAAAATGGAGTGAAATTGATAAATACCAGGGAGTTCTGAAAGCCCGTAATTTTGAAGAATTCAGGTCCATAGCCGAAAAGAACGGGATTGCCGACCAGGATCTTGCATTTTGCTGGGCATCGGGCGCATTAAACCAGCTGATGTATAAATACGAAACCGAATCCTTTCTGAGAACGCCCAGTTGTGCAGGTGTCCAGTTGCTGAGTATGCAGGACTACCAGGGACAGGGCGAGGCCCTGATCGGATGGCTGGACAGCCACTGGGAGAGTAAAGGCATTGTGACTCCTGAAAAATTCAGGGAACACTACAATACAACCGTCCCGCTTTTGCGCATGGAGAAATTTATCTGGAAGAACAGCGAAACGTTTAAAGCAACTGCCCAATTATCTCATCACGGGCAAAATAATTTACAGGCAAACTGCATCTGGAGAATCATGGATGAGGCCGGTCGTGAATTGGCCGGAGAAGCGTTTGCCCTGAAGGAATTTGAAGTGGGGATGGTGACCAGCCTGGGTGAGATTAAATTTGACCTCGGCACCATAACCAGGGCACAAAAACTGCGTGTTGAAATAGAGGTATCGGAAACTGAATTCCATAACGAGTGGGAAATATGGGTGTATCCCCGTGAATTGCCAGCGGTTGATATTTCTGAAGTCCTTGTCGTAAATGAAATTACAGATGAAGTCATTGAAAATCTGGAAAGTGGTGCAAAAGTATTACTCATGGCCAATGGTCTGGGCACCAGAGAAAATACGGTAAATGCAAACTTCTATCCGCTTTACTGGTCGCTCACCTTTTTCCCTGGGCAGGGTAAAACCAACATTGGGCTTCTGCTAAAGAATGAGCATCCTGCGTTTGCCGATTTTCCAACCGACTCACATAGTAACTGGCAGTGGGAAACAATTTGCAGCGATGCAAAAGGATTTATTCTAAATCAAATGCCGGCCGGATACAAACCCATCGCCCAACCTGTTGACGACTTCCACCGGAACAATAAAATCGGAGCCATTTTCGAATTCAAAGTCGGGAAAGGAAAATTGCTGGTATGCGGATACAATATCGAAAATGAGAAATCACCTGTTGCGAACCAGCTAAAATACAGCCTTTTGCGATATGTGAATTCCGATAAATTTGTTCCATCACAGCAGGCTGAAACAGCCTTTCTCAAAGAAATATTTGAAAAAGTACCGGACGCAACCAGAGCCGAAATTCCTCCCCAGTTTAAAGATGCGCAGCTATTCATTGAGGCGGCAGCCCTTATGGATGAAGAAGATCAGGTCATCGCCTGGAATAAAAAATACGACCGGACTTCCTTATCTGAAGGATTCAGCTACCAACTCTCTGCGGATGGGATCAGGAAAAGTAAAGAGGGAACTGCCTGGCTGGGTAAAGAAATAATCCTTACCATCCATTGCCCTGATGGGATCCTGGGCGAACTTTTTGTCCATTTTACAGATTGGAACAACAGAAAACGGGAAGGCCTCCTGGATTTTGAAGACAGGAAAGCCAATCTTGGGAAACATCCACCGGAGGGGCAATGGGTGAAATTCCATGTCATGCGCGAAGATTCAAACGACGGGAAGATCATCCTGCAAACAAGTGTTACAAAGGGAGGCAACCTGATGATCGATAAGGTTGCCCTGGTGACGGAGTAGACAAATGAGACCGGTCAGGTAAATACGTATTATCTAAACTATTGCACCTATGGATACTCAATGGCCTTTTGGGACTGGGAAAGATGGGAGAAGGAGATAGACTGGATGATTTTGCACGGAATAAATATGCCTCTGATGGTTATAGGCGAGGAACCTGATAAGATCGAGTCGCTTCCTGAGGGGCAATGGAACCGCAACTGGCGCATCAGCAGCCCCGCGGCGGTGGATGATTCAGAACTGGGCAAAACCGTACTAAGAATAAAAGGCAAGTTCCCGAGCTCAAATGACAATTCAGTCCTGATCATGATCAAAATGGTGTTTTAGCTGTGGCGGTAAACTATCGACAGTCACCCGGTTTGTCAATTTAAAGTAATAGAAATTTGAATTTACTAATGAAAGAACCAATGAAGATGTTTTCAAAAAAAATTATCGTGAAGAAATTTTTTGTTATGTTGGCTGTGATCTGTTTATATGGTGGAGGCCTATCCTGCAGTAATTCAGCAAATTACGAAAATATTCCTTTCCGTGACGCACTGGATCAAGCCAATGTAAATCTTTCTTCCATGCTGAATGGGCAGAGTGAAAGCCTGATGCTGGGTAATGGCGATCTTTACGGTATTGTGTGGCAAAAAGAGGGTGGCCTTTTTATGCGGGTTACCAAGAACGATATCTGGGATGCACGGGTTAATACCTCAAAGGATGGCCCATTGCCAAAGGTGGATGTTTCCACCGGTAAGATCACCGGTTCCACAGGCACGTCACCGAGTTACAAGCTCCCGTATCCTCATCCGCGTTGCGCTGCTGCCATTAGATTTGAGACGCCTGAAAATACCCGGGGCATCAGCGGCAAGCTCGATCTGTTGCATGCTGTTGCTACGATCGATCGTGCCGAGTCATCCAATATTCGCATCCTGGCTGACAGGAATGTAGTATTAATCAACACCACTGACAGGATAAGCCTGGAGGTTATTAAAGCTGAAACGATCCCAGTTGCTGAAACAGGAAAAACGGGCGATATCGCATGGCTGTATCAAAAATTACCTGGTGATGATAACGGTGACTGGGGCGGTATGGAATATGCACTAGCCCTTGCTGCTAATGGAAACCTTAAAGTGGTTTCGCTGGTTTCATCTTATGATATTGAAGATGGCAATGTACTTGATAATGCTATTAACCTGGCCCAAAAAACAATTCGCCGGCAAGAATCGAAACTGGTCAAAATCCATGAAAGAGTTTGGGAGCAATTTTGGACTCGCAGTGGTGTTGAACTGGCGGATAAAGACTTGCAGAATTGGTGGTATCGCATGTTGTATTTTGCTAATACCGTATGCAAACCGGGTGCAGCACCTGTAGCCTTAATGCCGCCTCTGGCCACGGATGCTACTCCCTGGCATGCAGACTACCATTTTAATTACAATGCATGGCAGGCTTTTTGGCCGTTACCGGCAGCAAACCATTCTGAATTGGCTGACCCCTGGATTTCATATGTAAATGACATGCTTCCCCGGTTCAAATGGCTGGCAATGGAAACATATGATATTGACGGCGTCTTTTTCCCGATCAGCTCTTTTCTTCATGAACCAGATCCGGCTGTCTGTAAAAGTAATAATAATCGCCAGGTATCCTTGAATCCATGGGGGATGACCATTGGGATGATCGGTATGACAATCCAGAGCATGTGGCAAAAGCATCTTTGCAAACCGGACCGGGAATACATGGAGACCAAGATATATCCTACATTGCGAGAGGGAGCAAAATTCTATGTCACCTTTATGGAAAGGTGTAAGAAAGATGCGGATGGCAAGATCCTTTTAGGGCCTTCATACAGTCCGGAGCATGGGTCGATGGGGATTGCTAATTGTCCTTTCGATATCGCTTACGTTCATTACACTTTTGATGCATTCATACAGGCGGCTGGCGAACTTAAGGTGGATCAGGAATTGGCCGAAAAATGCCGCAAGTACAAATCGCTGCTGGGCGAGTACCCGACAGCAATGGACAAGAACGGCAAACCGGTTGTAGTCGATTGGAAGGGCTGCAAATACAAAGAGGTCGCCCGACATAACATTGAAGTCCCTTCAACACCGGTGTTCCCGGGTGATCAGGTAACCTGGTTTTCGACCGAAACACAAAAAGATCTGTTTCGGCATACGATCAGGGATATAACTCACACTGGCAACAACTCTCATATTATGATCAATATTGCTAGAGCACGCCTTTCAATGCCTGAAGCGATCTCTCATTTTAAAGCGTGGGTTCTTCCGCGTGAGTTACCCAATGGCTTTATTCAATATCCCTGGGCCCATGGTACATTTATGCAGGAAATGATAGGCCTTTCCGGTGTTGTTAACGAATTCCTTCTGCAAAGTGTCGAAAACAAAATTCGAGTCTTTCCATGCTGGCCGAAAGAAATGGATGCAAAGTTTAATGGACTTCGTGCGCAGGGTGGTTTTCTTCTCACAGCAGAACAGAAAAACGGTAAGGTGACAAAACTGGAGATTAAGTCAACAGTCGGCGGCAAGTTGCAATTGCTGAAACCGTGGGAAACGATAAAAGTGAACGGGAAAACTCTAACTCCGGATCAGCAGGGTATTGTTACGCTTAAGACCCGCCCGGGACAGAGCCTGGTATTTGAAGAATAATTGTTCAGAGATTGGAAGTATTTGGCTGTTAAAACAACTTGTGAATGTTAAATGCTGAGTAAGAAGCAATAAATATGGTTCCAAAACTTGATATGACTATGAAGAAGTTTTACATAATGTGGGCTGTTCTGGTTCTGGTTGGTCCGATTCAAGCCAATCCGGGCAACAACCAGTCACGGTTGGATAAACTGGTGTTTACGAGCAAGAAGATCGAGCCGAAAAAAAAGAAAAAACAACCTCGCGGCAAACACACGCTGGCACAACTTTCCTATCACGAAGATGAGATCATGATGTTTGTTCATTGGGGACCGGCTGCGTGGCAGGGTATTGAATACAATGATTATTCAACCCCACTGCATAAGATCAATCCAACTAAGCTGGACACAGATCAATGGTGCGAAGTTCCCAAATCCTTCGGGGCAAAACCGTGTTACGCATTAAAGGCAAGTTCCCGAGCCAAAATGACAATTCAGTCCTGATCATGATCAAAAGGGTGTTATAGCAGTGGTAGGAAACCATGGACTGGAAGCCGGCATATTAATTTTTATTTAACCAATTTGTAGAAAATATGAAAGAATTCACGTTTAGTTTTATATTAACAATCTCGGTGATAACATCAGGATTTTCTCAGAATTCTGTTTTAGAGAATGGAAATTGGAAATTGTCGGTAGGAGATAAGGGGACGATAGAGTACTTAACATTCAAGCAAACAAATCATGACGTACCATTTTTTAGCAATGAATTTGCAGGTCCTTCGTGGTACATTCAACAAGGCGATGAGGTGATTGTTCCTGCCTACGTTAAACCTGCGTCCTTTCAGGAGTTTAGAGTAATCCAGAACATCAAAAACTATGAATTTCTAAATTTATCTATTGAGTATAAAGACGAAGATGGGCAGTTGGTAATCCTGGCCACCATCACAAACAGTGGGCCAACACCATTTCAACCCACAAGATTAGGTCTTCGACTAGGGATCGATACCTATATGGAAAAGTACCCCGATTGGAACGAAAAGATGTTTCCAACACTGCTTCGTTGCGAGTCAACACATTTTTGGGGTTATTGTATGTCCCCAACCGGTAAAATTCTTGTCATTGCAAGTCCCGATCCTATTGCGTCATGGAGCCACGAATATTCCAAGAGTTGGGGAACACAGCCCTATAAATTTGAGGGACACCGTATAACTTCTATTAATCTTGACCTGATAAATGCTCACCCTTTGCCCGAGAGGCATCCGCAAAATATGTGGCAGCTTAAACCCGGTGAAACAAAAACTTTCCGCATATATCTTGATGAAGTTGATGAATTAACCAACATTACAGCTAAGGTTGCCAGCTTAACAAAAGCACCCATGATTGATGTGGCTGCAACTTCGTGTGAAAAAGGGCAGGAAATAAGTTTCTCGGTGAATTCAATTGAGAAAGCCGAAGTAGAAATTTATTTACCAAATGGCAAACCTGGCGTACTCACCAGGATATCAGATGAAAACAGCCACTCATTTTATACATTTGGTAATACGGATACTGAAGGATTGCATATTATTAAAGCGATTTCTGTAAATGGTAGAATATCGGAAGCATCCGTTTATGTGCGTAAACCTTATAGCTGGTACATGAAGCAGGCCATGAAAGCTGTGGCTGATTACCCCCCAAAAGCGTCGCATACGCATTGCGAAAGCTGGTATGGTTTTTTTACATCTTTTACGGGGGGTAAATATTTTCCTGAAAACGAATATCTGAAACAAGCCGATGAACAATTTGCAAAAATCTATCCTGCGGTATTCGATACAATAATATTTGAACCTCATACCCATAAGAGCAGAATTCAGAATGCAAGTGCAATGGTGAGTATTCTGGTTGACAGGTATGAACTCTTTCATGAGGAAAAAGATTTGCAACATGCCATAAATCTAACCGGTTATCTTTTACGTGCTCAAACCCCTGATGGTGCATTCAGGTCTGGTAAAACTCACTATACCAGTGTCCTTTACATTGCCAAAGCCCTCATAGAATTGTTAAATGCCATGGAACCGGTGAAAAATGAGGCTGATTATAAGAATCATTACAAAGAGATATATACATCGGTAAAATTATCCATTGAAGAATTGGAACTTAACAGAAGTAATATACAGACAGAAGGCGAACTGACTTATGAAGATGGAATGATTTCCTGTTCTGCTTTACAATTAGGGTATTTCGCCCTTATGCAAACCAATAATAAAGAAAAAGAAAAATATAAGAATGCTGCATTGGAAATGCTTAAACAACATGACTGTCTGGAACAATTAGTAATCCCCGATGCACGTATGCGTTCTGCTACTTTAAGATTCTGGGAAGCTCAATACGATGTATTGATGGCCAATAATTTTTTTAATTCACCGCATGATTGGTCATCATGGACTACTTATGCAAACTACTATGCTTACCTGTTAACAGGCGATACGAACTATCTGATAAGAACTTTTAACGGACTTGATGCTGCAATGCAGATGATTGACATCAACAGTGGAAAACTCCGTTGGGCTTTTATGGTAAATCCGTTTGTTGAGGTTACTCAAATAAACCGTAATATAGATGGTGCCACACCTTTAAATGTTCCAGGAATACATTATCAGGCAAATCTATATTCCAACTCCAAATATACAATGGGTGAAGAATACGTGGAAATGGTCAGCGATTGGTTTTTTGCAAATGCCAATGATAATGATGTACACGAACATTTTAAATGCCTTGATGAAGTTGCCTTAAATAAAGCTTATGTTGCGGAAAATATAAATGGAGATATTATTTCATATAATTGCATCGCTGAGAAGAAAGGTGATACGATCATAGTCCAACCGAGTGAAGCTATTATAGAAAAGATCCATGTAAATCTGACAAAAAGATATATTGTATTGGTACAAACAGAAAACACAATTATTAAAGAGAAAGTTGAGAAGGGGATGTCGTGGATGAATTTACGTTAACGATTAAACGCACAATAAATTTATGAATATCCTAAAATACCCTGTCACATCTATGGAATAAAGATAATATGATATAATTATTATGAAACCTGTGAAAAATTCTATAATAGCAGTATCTCTATTGTTAATGGCTTACTCCTGTCAGCCAGGTGAAAATCGGGATCCAAACGCAAGGTGGTCTGAAGAAAAAGTCAGGGAATGGCAAAAAGAAACCGGCTGGTTAAGCGGTTGCAATTTTCAGCCGAGCACGGCAGTAAATCAGCTGGAAATGTGGCAGGAAGATACATTCGATCCCGAAACAATCGATCGTGAACTGGGATGGGCAGAAGATCTTGGTTTTAATATGATGCGTGTTTACCTGCACAGTTATGCATGGAAACAGGATCCTGAGGGATTTAAGAATCGTTTGAATAAATACCTTACCATATCCCACAATCACGGCATTGGAACCATGTTTGTCTTTTTTGATGATTGCTGGAATCCAAATTCTAAACCTGGTCCACAACCAGAACCAGAACCATGAATTCATAACTCACAGTGGATCCAGGATCCGAGTTGCGATCTCAGATCAGATACTTCCACACTCTTCCCCTGGCTCGAAGCATATGTTAAAGACATATTGATTACCTTCAGGGATGATTCAAGGGTACTGGTCTGGGATCTTTATAATGAACCCGGAAACGCAATGCATATTTTAGAATCTCTCCCTTTGCTTAGGAATGCTTTTCATTGGGCACGTGAAATTGATCCTTCACAACCTCTGACTGTGGGAGTCTGGCGACTTGATCTGGCAGAGTTGAATAAGTTTCAGATTGATAATTCCGATATTATTTCCTATCACCAGTACCAGGATCCGGAGCATCACTATACCTGGCTGAATTTATTGAGACTACATGGTCGTCCGATGATCTGCACCGAGTACATGGCCCGCCATTTCGACAGTAAATTTCAAAACATTCTGCCCATGCTTAAAAAGGAAAATGTGGGCGCAGTAAATTGGGGTTTTGTGTCAGGTAAGACGAACACCATGTATAAATGGGCCGAGCCTGTGCCAGATGGCAGTGAACCGGAATTATGGTTTCATGACATTCTCAGTAAGAACGGCCTGCCCTATGATCAGGTTGAAATAGATACCATTAAAAAAATTAACGGCAAATAAACAGCATGTTGGTCTTCAGGAGAAATTTTCATTTTTTACAATATCTAATTGTACTGGTTTTGATGTTGTCAGCCTGTGATAATCAATCCGGTACCGGAGTTACTCTGATCAGTCAGAAAGATTTTGACACCATCATTGATGGCAAGCAGGTTCATATATATACCCTTCAAAATGATTCCGGATTTGTAGCGCAGTTTTCGAATTTTGGATGCAGATGGATTTCCATGTGGGTTCCTGACAGAACAGGGCGGATGACTGATGTTGTACTGGGATTTAATAATCTTAATAATTATCTGTCAGCTGGAGAACCCTATCATGGAGCAGTTGTAGGAAGAATTTGCGGCAGAATAAACAATGCAGGCTTTTCGTTGGACGGAATTTCCTATTCCCTCGCCAGTAATGATGGTTTTGGTACACCCGTAAAAAACCATCTGCATGGTGGTATTAACGGTTTTCATAAGAAGGTCTGGAATGGAACACTGTTCCGTAACGAAATTGGTGAACAAGGTATTATTTTCAGGTATATATCGGAGGATGGAGAAGAGGGTTTCCCTGGCGAACTCGCAGTTGAAGTATCTTACCTGCTCACCAATGAAAATGAGTTGAGGATCAAATACGCAGCAAGTACTAATAAACCTACCCTTGTCAACCTTACAAACCACGCTTATTTTAATTTGAATGGAGAGGGCAATGGTAATATCCTCAATCATCGGATGAAAATCTATGCTGAGAAATACATAGAATGTGATCAGGAACTAATACCAACCGGCAAATTAAAACCTGTCAAAGATACTCCCCTTGATTACCGTAAATATGAGCCGATGGGAAATGGAATAGATCAGGAGCATGATCAGATTTTTAAGGGCAGGGGATATGCAGCTGCTATGGTTTTAAAGGAACAAAGAAGCAATGAACTACAGCTGGTTGCGGAAGCATTTGCTGAGCATTCCGGGATCAAACTGGAGGTGTTATCTGATCAGCCCAGCTTGCAGATCTACAATTCATGGTTATTTGATGGGAGCGATACGGGTAAAAGCGGTAAACCCTATCCATTCTCAGCTGGATTTGTGATGGAAACCCAGGGATATCCGGATGCTCCCAATAACGAAAATTTCCCCAGCATAGTCCTCCGGCCCGGAAAAGATTATAATCACGTTGCCATCTATAAGTTTTCTTTGGTTCTGTAAGATAACTAATATGCTACTACCTCAACTACTGTGTTTTACCCCTCTCACAATGCTTGTTACAACCGATAATCCGGAATTGCATGTCTGTTCATACCGGTTTGTCTTTAAAAGATTGAAAAAAAAGTGAGTCGTATAAAAATCGATATTTAGAAAATGTTCTCAACTACAAAAAAGATCAAAATGAAATTACATCTGATTGTCTGTGTTGCACTGATTGCAATTCAATCATGTACCACAAAAAATGCAACACCCTTGTATACTGACCAATACAATGTTGTTTGGGACACACAAAGTGAAAACTCCAGTGAATCAATGCCGGTTGTTGGAGGAGACATAGGTTGCAATGTGTGGGTCGAAAACGGGGATATCCTGTTTTATATGAGCCGTAGCGGAAGCCTTAGCGAGAATGGCACCTATTTTAAACTGGGCAGGGTTCGGATACAACTTTCGCCCAATCCCTTTGCAAATTCTATATCTTTCCGGCAAGAGTTGATACTCAAAGATGGCTTTGTGGAAATTATGGGAGAAGGGGGTGATAATGAAGTTTCTTTGAATGCCAGAATAAGGGTTTGGATTGACGTTCACAATCCTGTTATCCATATCGATATTGAGGCAAACAAACCTGTTGAGGTTGAAGCTGCTTATGAAAGCTGGCGGACAGAAAACAGGGAACTTAAGCCTATCGGTGCCAGCAGGGAACGTTTTGCATGTTTTAACCTTGAAGGATATCCCGGAAAAGTTGTTAAAACGAAAGATGAAATCTCGCACACTGAAGCAGGGGTGCTCTTTTATCACAGGAATCCCGTAAAGAAATTAATTCCTGATATTCTTATTGAACAACAGGGGCTGGAGGCAAGTGCCAATGAAATTACTGATGATATTAAAAACAGGACATTCGGTGGGCTATTATCCGGAAAGGGTTTTGTTCCTTCAGGCAAAGATGAAGGGGTCTATATAATTACTCCTTACCGTTCATGGAAAATTAGAAGTGAAAACCCAAAAACAAGCCATCAACTATTTGTGGCAACCCACATTGAACAGGCTGAAACAATTGCCGGATGGAAAGATAAGTTGCTAAAACTGGCATCTGAAACAACAGCAAACCATAAAAAAGCATTTAGCAATACAACCACGTGGTGGAACGAATTTTGGAACCGGAGCTGGATTGCTGTTTTGCCGGATAATCCTGATCCTGAAAATCCTGCATGGCAAATGGGGAGGAACTATCAATTATTTCGGTATCAGCTTGGTGGTAATGCATTTGGAGAATACCCTACAAAATTTAATGGTGGTAACCTCA
>SDBV01009898.1_pt1 | contig 12583 bp, 5 predicted proteins | sample 2277081 | NCBI WGS metagenome assembly SDBV01 (sample SAMN10402039, study PRJNA504765) | marine sediment metagenome | isolation source: marine sediment core GS10_PC15, 223 cmbsf | place: Arctic Ocean: Southern Knipovich Ridge | collected 2010 | reverse complement strand
TTCTGGAAGCGCTTGATTTCGTTGGACGTCCACTTCCTAAGGAAGCTCGAAAGGAACTGCAGAAAGCCGCAACGCTCCCCGATCCTGACGCCGTCAAAGAAATCCAATCGGTGCTGGAACCCTTCACGCTGGCGATTGTCGAGATTGATGAGAATCGCAAGATAACGGTTTCACCCGGCGGCGCCGACAGGGGCCTGACGAAGAATGGTTGGACGACCTTCTTGGTGAAGGTGATCAACAAGTCCGGTTCAACCGATACGATCAGCGTGGACGCCCCGGAAGCGGCTATGCCGTACGATTTCTCTCGGATGCAGGTCGAGAGAAGTGTCTACGAAGACCAGTTCACGGATGTGATGCTCGAGAAGCATTTCCACATCGGTACGACCTGGGGAACGTGGGGTGGCGGATATCCCTACAAGGAGCCGCCGCAGCCTGAACTCCAAAACGAAGCTGGAAATTTGTGGCCTCCACACGGAGACCTTTCGATCGTTCCTACGAAGGATCGTTGGACAGCCGTTAGTCTTTATCAGAACGATCCGCTCTCTAAGAACCTTTCCGGTCTGGAAGTGGAGTACTTGTTGCTCCAAGTCTATAGCCGCGACGAAGGTGACCACAGCATGACGCTGTCGTTCAATATTGGCAACACGCAGTCGAGCGGTACGGGTTCTGTGCCCTACAAGCCGGGCAACCCAGGGTTTCGTGGAGAGACTAGGCTGACTTTCAAGGTCGGACCCGCGGTATCTGTGAAGATGCAGATCAAGGATGACGAAGGGCCCACAGCGGCACGGCTTCTCATTCGCGATAAGCTCGGCCGGGTTTATCCGTACCGCTCGAAGCGCTACGCACCCGATTTGTTCTTTCAAAATCACATTTACCGGTACGACGGCGAAAGCGTGGATCTGCCACCTGGCGAATACACGTTTGAGATCAGGCGCGGCCCGCACGTGCTGCCGCAGACAAAGAAAGTTACCGTTGTCGAAGGTAAGAAGCCGGTTGAAGTCAACGTACATCTCGAAAATTGGATTAAGCCAACGAAGCTTGGCTACACGAGCAACGACAAGCATGTCCATACCGCCGGGTGTCTTCATTACAACGACCCGACCTATGGGCTGACGCCAGAAGATATGCTGCGATATGCGGTTGGCGAAGACCTTGACGTCGCTGACGTCATGATCTGGGGACCCAACTTCTACTATCAGAAGGAGAAGTACTTCACTGGCAAACCGTCCCCGGTGTCGACCGACAAGAACGTCGTGACGCACAACCTGGAGATCTCTCAGTTTCCGAGCAGTGCAGGTGGGCACACCAGTGGCCACGGCATCAAGGAGATCGACTATCCAGGCGCCAAGCGCATGAAAGACTGGCCGAGCTACACTTTGCCGGTACTCAAGTGGGTCCAGTCACAAGGTGGGCTGAGCAGCTACACTCATTCCGGCTTCGGCCTCGACGTGCAGTCGGAAGAGTTGCCAAACTACATTACGCCCCCGATGGATAGCATCGGCGCAAACGAGTACATCATGACCGCTGCGCACGGTGCCGTGGATTGGATCGGCGTCGGCAACACCAACTTCGTGTCCGAGCTCAACATCTGGTATCACACTTTGAATGCCGGGTTGCGGACGCTAATTGGCGGTGAAACCGACTGGCCCTGCATCAATGGCGACTCAATCGGTCGAGGACGTACCTACATCAAATCGCCATCTGGCCCGGTTGACTACAACAACCAGCTCGAGGTGATGGATGCGGGCGGCACATCTTATGTGTCCGACGGTCGAAGTCATCTGATAGACTTCAAGGTCGATGGTAAGACGCCGTCGCGAGTGAAGGGCGAGGAAGTCAAGCTCAGCAAGCCCGGCCAAGTGAAGGTTACAGTCGATTTCGCCGGATACCTTCCGGAAGAGCCAGAGACGGTACAAATTCTGGGCGAGCCCTATCCGATGAATTCTCAGGCTACGAGTTATCAGCCGTTGCCCGAGCCGAAGACCATCAAGATTCAAGATATCCCAATCCTGGGAGTCAGCTGGCGTAACATTCCTTGGTGGCATCTTGAGCGGGCCCGCATCGGAGACTCACGTGATGTCAAGGTGGAGGTCGTCGTAAACGGTGAACCTGTCGCTGAGCAGACTGTCACCGCGGACGGTAAAATGATCCCGCTCGAGTTTGAGATCCCCATCAATAAGAGCTCGTGGGTTACGGTGAGAGTCCTCGGCGCTAGCCACACAAATCCCATCTGGGTGCTCGTTGATGGGAAGCCTGTTCGCGTGGCGAAGAGTATCGAATGGGATATCGATGCTTTGGCGCAGGCCTTCGAGGTCAAAAGACATGGCTGGAGGCCAGAGGATTACCCTGAGGCCAAAGCTGCCTACAATTACGCCTACGAGTACTATGCCAAAGCTCTTGCCGAGGCGAAGGCTCAAGACGCGCAAAGTAGGTAGGATCAGTTAGAGATTCCGCGGACGCGGAGGAACCATGTGTTCTCTCCGCGTCCGTTCTTTTGAGACTGCCACCGAGAATCTTCCCCAAGCAGCTGCCCATCCTGACAATGAATTGAGTCACGCTATGACAAACCGCATTGGGGCGAGAGTAGCTCTCCTTGCCACGGTGACCTGTCTAATTTTGATGGGGACGTCGGTCGCAAATCTTCGGAAACTCGATGATGTTTCGGCAGAAAATCTAGTTCATGAAAGTAAGGCTGTTGTGTCTGCTCTTGAAAAGGTTGGACAACCGTTGGACGCAGCAGAGCTGAGCGAATTGCGTTCAGCATGGAACAGCCCGAGTAGTATTCGTCTGGCGAAAATACAGGAAATACTGAATAAGTATGTTCTGGTCGACATATGGATAGACGAAGAGGGATGGCTCAGGGGCACTGTGCCAGCTGTTGCTCCGAAAGATCGGCTGCTCACGCAAGGCAAATGGAAGTACTACCTGGTCCGAGTATACAATCAGAGCGGGGTCACAGCCCCTGTGGAGGTGCGTTCGCCACAGGAGCTATCGGCCAAACAACTAGAACAAGCTGAGGCAGCAGCTGGTACCGACACAACGGACTCCGGGGATTGGTACCGGTGGATCGGCCTGAGGAAGGTCGAGCCGCCCCTTGAACGGACGGAATTCCGGACTACAACCGTCCGCTATTTGGTGCTTGGCATCTTTAGTCGAGACCGTGGGATGCGCTCGGCTACGCTCGAATTCTACTTTGGCGGGGGCGCTGTGGCACAAGGTCACTTTTTAAAGGAGCGCCTTCTATTTTTCGCGCAATAAGGAGTTCCGTGACACCTGCTTCAGCCTAATGCTATTGGCTGTGTAAGGACAAAATTGAATGACCATCACGAGAAAGTTCACAGTCGCGCTTTTGCTCGCCTCCATATTGTTAGGGGTTCCTGGAACAAGCACCGGCCGCGCGGATAATGGTGGTAACGCAATCGCGAAGGCTGGCGCTATTGATACGCAACTAACGGACGAGCTCAAACTGGCCAACGAAACCCTATATGAAGCTTTTGCGTCCCGCGACATTTACCGCATGGGCCAATTGTGGGTGAAGTATGAAGGGGCCTCGAGCATTTTTCCTGCAGAAAGTATGGCCCAATATGGCTGGGAAAATGTGAGGCAATCCTGGCAATATTCATTTGATCATATTCGAGACATTCAACTTTCCAGCCTCGCCGGCATCATCATCGTGGATAGTGACGAAGAGGGGGCTATTGCCTGGATCATCGATTCCAATCGCCTCGAAGGAGTTCATACGCAGACGGGGCAACCGTTTGTCATGCCTAACATGCTAACCACGAAGATTTTCGAGCGCCGCGATGGCGAATGGCGTGTTGTTCACTACCACGCACACCAGCCTAGGCTGCAACCCCCAACAGCTACTCACGAATTGTCGTTGAAGCGGCCGCTCGATCCGGTCCATGCCCCTGAGGTCGAAGCCGCTGACGACCGCTTCTACAATGCATTGCGCAACCAGAGCCTGGAAGAAATGGATGGTATTTGGGCGTCATCGAAGGACGTCACGGCTGTGCAGCCAGATGTTGGGGTGGCATTCGTTGGAAAAGCGAATGTCATGGCCAGCTGGAAAAGCTTGTTCTCGCATAACAAAAAGATTGGGATAACCAATGTTGAGAGAGAGGTGTTCCTTCGTGGAAATATCGCCTGGACCGTTGGTTCGTATGAATTCCACGCGCTTCGGCAAACGGACGGAGAATTCATACACGTTCCGAAGATTCTCGTTACAAAAATACTTGAGAAGACGGATGGTGGTTGGCGCTTAGTCCACTATCATGGCCACATAGGTCCACAAGCACACGAGCATGATCTCGGTTCGGCAGGTGGCCACGGCGGTCACGACATGGCATCCGCGGGCGATAGCAACATGGTGTTCGCAAAATGCGCGAAATGCCACCAAGTCGGCCCCGAAGCAGGCAATGTTGTGGGACCTCACCTTAATGGGATCTTTGGACGAAAAGCAGGATCCGTGGCAAATTACGGCATGTACTCATCGGGAATAAAGAAACTTCGCGATCAGGGGTTCAGTTGGACCGAAGAAACCCTGGATGAATGGATCGCTGATCCGAAGAAGTTGCTTCCAGAGTCCCCAATGGCCTTTGCCTTCCCTGGTATCCCGGATGCCTCGCAACGGAAGGAAATAATCCAATACCTTAAATCGTTCTCGAACTGACGTCTGCTGCGGCCGCTCGTACTGCTTCCATTAGACGACCTAACTAGGTCTGATGAAGCTGGTGTGACACTACCCGTAACTTCCGCACTTCATGTGTGGGCACGCGGTCGAGGATCTCCTTAAGAATGCAATCTGCGGAGATATCCGCAGCTTGGCCTTCAAAGTTCAAAATCAGCCGATGCCTTAGGGCTGGAAATACCACGGACTTCGCATCCTCAAAGCTGACATTGTAGCGACCGGAGAGAAGGGCGCGGGCTTTTGCTGCCAAAGCGACAGCAAGCGCCCCCCGGGGACTCGCGCCATAACGAACATACTTCTGCACCAATTTCGCGGCGGAGCAGTTGTTAGGATGGGTCGCCAAGACGAGTCGAGAGATGTAGCTCCGGACGTCAAGAGCCATGGGTACGCCTCTGATGAGCGGCTCCAGTTCTGCAACCTTTTCGGTGCCGACTATGTTTGGGGCCGAGCTCTCCTCAGAGTCGTCTATCTGACCAATTATCTGCATTAGATCCGCCTGGCCTGGCGAGGGGACCGAGAGCTTGAAGAAAAAGCGATCTATCTGAGCCTCGGGAAGGGGGTAAGTACCCTCCATTTCGATGGGATTTTGCGTTGCGAGCACGACGAACGGCTTCTTCAGAGGGTAGTGAACACCCCCAGTCGTAACACCAAATTCCTGCATGGCCTCGAGTAAGGCCGACTGCGTCTTCGGAGTTGCGCGATTGATCTCGTCAGCAAGGAGTATCTGGCAGAAGATTGGCCCCTTCTCGAACCGAAATTGCTTCCCGTCCGCCGTTTCGACAACAAAATTCGTGCCGATTAGGTCAGAGGGCATCAGATCGGGTGTGAACTGAATGCGGGACAGTTTGAGCCCGAACGACCGGCTCAGCGTCTTCGCCAGCAATGTCTTCCCTATGCCGGGCACGCCTTCCAAGAGCGCGTGCCCCCCTGAAAAGACACAGATGAGCAATTCCTCAATCAGGTGTTCCTGGCCGACTATGACCTTCTCTATTCCGGCCTTGGCGTCAGCGAACACCTTTCTAAACTCGTCGGCCTTATCTCGAACTTCCATTTCAAGCGCTCCCGCTCAGTGTCGCGTCTCAATTTGAAGTGCTTCGCGGACAGAACGTCCGCCAGACCCCTGTGCCTGTCGCCAGGCTTTCAGTACAGTCTTTGTCCAACGCAGGAACAGGTCGCCAATCAGGGCCAGCAGCGCCGCGAGAAGCAGCCAGGGCCAAATTTTGACCTCATCCCACGCGGTATTCGTTGCTGCAAAGACGGCCTCGGGATCCGCTATGACTTCGCCTCCGGTCAGCGCCGCCACGCTCGCGAGTAGTTTCTGATTGACGGGGCGGAGCCTGTACTCGCGCGGATAGGACAGCGTGCCGGTGGCCAGCGATTCAATCGTCTGACCGTCCAGTCCATGCAAAGATAGGCCTGCGAGATAGACGCCGGCCGCATCGGCCGGGAAGCGCGCCGCATATTGTCCTGGCGCGAATTGAGAAAGCGCCACGACCTCGCGCGACCCGCCAGGATGGACAATACCTGCATTCCCCTCGAGAAGATTCACGAACGTCCCGTCACTTTGAGTGACGTTAGCTGTGATCGTCCCGTGTCCCTCAACAACCGATACATGAGGGGCAACAGCTTGAGTCCCGTCGCGCAGCGTCCATCGAACCAACTGACCAAAGAGCTTGTTGAAAGGCTCCCAATCCAACCAATCTTTTCCCCAGCGCCCCCTGACGTCTGAGGTAAAAGCAACAGCCCGTCCAAGGCCATTGCGCCAGACGGCAAGCACCGGGTCTTGCAGAGGTGACGTCAGCAGGACATCGGCTGACGGTTTGATTGTGGTGGAAACGTATCCATGCAACGAGGGCATCCCATCCCAACTGATGCCTGAAAGGATTTCGTGTCGACCATCGTCGATCGAAGGCTGGAATGGCCCTTCCCTGATCGTGCTATTGCTGGCCAGATTCATCTCAGTGGCAAAAATCCGAGGAATCTCGCTGAGATCATTGGTGTAGTAGTAGCGACCGCGGCCCCACACCGAGATCGTCTCAAGGAGTTCGCGCCCAGCTTCGGAACCGATAGCGATGGACGAGAGCGTTATGTCGTCCTCGGTCATTTGCTCCAACAAATCCTCGAAGTCTTTGACCGGAGCCTCGCCATCTGACAGGACAATCACATGTCGGATCATTGCAGGGTGGTAAGCCAACGCCTGATAGGCCTCAGTGATTGCCGTCAAAAGCTCTGTGCCACCGCCTCCTGTCTCGATCGTTGCAATGCGATCGGCAATCGACTTCTTATCCAAAATGGGCTGCAATGGCGTGACCCATTCCGCCTCGGTGTCGAAGGCGAGCACGCCGACCTCACTCTTGCTGCTTACGACATCTATGGCTTGTTGCGCACCTAGCTTGGCCATGTCGATGCGGCTGATCGGACCTTGCTCGGTGCTCATGCTGCCAGAGCGATCTATGACTAGGATGATTGCCTGAGAGGGGACGTCAACACGAGCGCGGGGCTGCATGTTGACTGGTAGGATCCGCTCAATTGGTGTGCCGAAATAGCCTCCGGCTCCAAAACTCTTGTCGCCACCAAGCATGATCAGGCCGCCGCCGTCGTCCAAGACATAGCGCTCGAGTCCCTTCATGGCCTCTTCCGACAGGGCGCTCGCGGATACGTTGCTCAGGATTACGCTGTCATATGCACCAAGGCGGTCGACGGATTTGTTGAGGACTCCAGGGGTCACGCTGTCGACGAAATAATCTTGGCTTCGGAGGGCGCCGACAAAACTCTGCACAGAGCCAGGCTCGGCGTCGACAATGAGTATGCGCGGACGGCCGCGCACTGCGACCGCAGCTGTATCTGAATTGTTCTCCTCCAACGTATCCGCCGCCGCGGCGATCCGGACTGCGTAGGTTTCAATGCCCTCGTGCCGTGAGAGCCACTTGTAGGTAAAAAAGTTTGGGCCTTTGTTGAGCAGAACGTCTTCCGATATGATCGGCTCTCCGTTTCGGTTCACTGTCAAGTGACCGTCAGCCTTCTCTCCACTCCAGATCCGGACCCCGATTTCAAACGGCTCGCCAATCTTGACCTCGTCTGGCACCAAGATGCCGTCGACGTAAACCTCGTCATCCCAAAGCCCACCGATAGGTAAGGGATAGATCCGAACCTGCTGCTGGCGGGCCTGCCAGGCTGCTTGTAGCGCCGAGCCCGTCGTTTCATTGCCGTCGGTCGCGATGAGAATGTGCCGCGTGCCATTGACCGGAAGAGAGGCTATGGCAAAGCGAATGGCATCGGCAATATCTGTCTTGGACCGCTCAGGCGACGACTGCTGCCCGTGCGCGCCCGTTGCATCGACGTCCAGTCGACGTGGCGACCCAGCAAAGGTCATCACCTCGAGGCGTTTGCCGGGCACGTCCGCCGCAGCTTGTAGAGCATCTGTAACCGCGGCGCGAGCGCCAGGCTGTACGCTTTCTGAGACGTCAATCAAGGCGGCCACGCTTACGGTCTTCGACGGAAGGACTTGCGTGGGGCGGAACAGCGCGAAGCCGATTAGAAGCAGCACAACGGCGCGCAGCACCATCGCGCCGCGAGACGCTTCAGAGCCACTGCGGCGGACATAAAAGATCAGCTCAATTGTCAGCACCACAAGCGCCAGAACTGCGAGCAGCGGCCAGAGAGGACGTCTATACTCGTAGGTAGGCGCTTGTTCACGGCGGCTGTCTGCAGGGGATTCAGTTTGGTCGAACGTCAAGTTCGACTCGTTCTCGTCCAATAGATTGACGCCAGTCTTCCACTTCTGGTCACCGCTTGAGACCGTATAAACTCCCACCAGATCAGTAGCATAATAAGTGAACGGATCTTGCGTGGCTAGCAACTCGTCGATCCGGCCGTCAGGACGGTCGACCTGAAGCGAACCTTGAGGTCCATCTGGATCTGGGCCAAATGCCATCCTCAGGGGCTGCCCGGCCTTGAGCTGACTGGGAAGGGAGGGCGCGAGCGGCTCGCGAAGCCATTCCACAAAGTTACTCATGAGCACCGGAAAGATGGCTCGGCTCGGAAGATTCGATTGCGTCAGATCGAAACCAAGAAGGATCGTGCGCGTACGGCCATCGCTGCAGGCCATGGAAAGCGGCGTTTGCTTGGATTCTATTAGACGCGTGCAATGAGCCTCGGGCTCCACGATCATCACCTCGCCCGTTTCAACGCCAGAGAGGTCTAGTCCCTTTAGAACCGGATGGTCGCGATCCCAATCTATAACCGAAGCCGATTGCGCAACGCCACCGTGTCGTAGCGGTGCCCACTCCGGGGGGTCGCCAATTAACAAGTGGTTGCCGGGAGGCAGTTTGGCCGGAAAATGACGGTCAAAAACGATAACGTCCGCGGTTGCATTTTCGAGCTCATCTATGCCGGCCAGCTCAAGATCAACGCGTGGGTCTGAGAGGAGAGCCTGCTCGAGTGGGCGGTTCCCCGACGTAACCAGGACCACCTTTATTCGGTTATGCTGCTCGGACAACACCGCTTGTGCGACATCGTCGATCGCAAGCGCGTCGTGTGGATCAATCTGAGCAGTGACCACGCTGTCCGTCTTGCTCCGAAAGGGCACGATATAAGATCGCTTAGCAGATGCCGGCAGCGTCGCCCGCTCGCTAAAGATTTTCTCCTGGTCTATCGACAAATCTAGGGGGACACGTCTCTCCGCTGACCCAAAGTTTGCCAGGGTGATCAGAGCTTGAAATTCATCATCGCTATTGGGCACGCGGCGCAAGGAGAATGCTGTGATGCCGACGTTCTCGGCGTCCTTACCGATTTGGTGCCATGCGACCGACTGTCCGCTTTCGTCGAGATAAGGCGCGTTGTCCGAGAACACCTGTATGGTGGCATCAGGGCCACCCCGTCCGATCGCTTTTGCCAGTTGCAGCGCAGCACCGATGTTGTCGACTTCCGCTGTGGGAGCGATATTCTCGATTGCTTGCTTTAGTTTGCTTCCGTCCGATGTGAAAGGCAGCGCGATCTTGGGCGCGGAGCCGGTCAAAATAACCATTCCTTCTTGTCCCGCACCGAGACTTCGAACGAAGTCGACCGCCCCTCGTTTGGCAGTGTCGAGCCTACTACTTTGTCCATCTGTGGCGGACATGCTGGCGGAATTGTCGATGACAAGGATCGCGCGAGGCCACCCGCGGTCAACAATATTGATCGTTGGCTGAGCAAAGGCGCATGCGAGCATCAGAACAGCGAACAGCTGCATGAGCAACGAGGGGGAAAGTAGAAGTCGAGCCGAAAAAATATGGGCATGGCCCTGCTTTTCACTTTTTGGATTCCAAAACTGTTGGGTCGAAACCTGTAGGATACGTCGCCGCGCCCGCAACAGGTGAAATAGTAGAACCACGGGAATGAAGAGCAGGAGAAATAGCCCAGCGGCGTTTAGAAAGGTCATTGGACGAAGCCCCGCTTCCCCAGCATGGAGAACAGAACATCGAACGATGTGTCGGTCGTCACCGCGTGATACGTGATGCCATGTCCTAGACAGTACGCTTCAATTTGGTCTCGGAAGGTCTGAAACTTTGACCGATAGTCAGCGAGGGTATGCGAATCGGCTACGACCTCTTTTTCATCGCCTGTTTCGATATCAACCAACTTTAGATCGCCTTCGAGGTCTGGATTAACTTCCTCCACGGCCAAAACCTGCAAGACACGAACCTCGAAGCCGCGCCTAAGTAGAGCAGAAAGACCGACCCTGAAATCGGAGCTTGTGTCCAAGAAATCGCTGAGAACGATTGCCACGCCGGTTCTCACACTTTGTCGAGCATAGGCCTTGAGTGCTGCTTCGATGTCCGTGACACCACCTGGCTTGACGTCCGCTAGAAGCGCTAGAAGTGGCGCAATGTCCTTGCGTCCATGCTTAGGACGAATCGTTTTGGAAAGAGTTCGGTCGAACAGTCCTAGTGCCACATAGTCGTTCTTTACCAGGCCGATGAAAGCGAGGGCCGCTGCCGAACGGAGGGCGTAGTCCAACTTGCTAGGAGAACCTAGCTGCATAGACCGACTGGTATCGATGAGGAGGTGAAGGCAGAGGACTCCCTCCGCCTGGAAAACTTTCAGGATTAGGCGATCCAGCCTAGCAAACATGTTCCAGTCCACGTAACGCAGGTCGTCTCCTGGAACATAGGGTCGGAAGTCGAAGAAGTCCGAGCCAAATCCTCTGTGCAGGACCTTGCGGTCACCGTAGTCAGAACTTGAGCGTATCGGACGCGCTGACAGCCTGAGGCGTTCTAGCTGCTGCCAAAACTTATGATCAAAAGGCCAGCTTGCCATTGGGCCTATTCGCCTCGCGCGAAATAAGCCCGAACCTTGGCGCGGGAGTCGCGCGGTACGGAGTCCTTACTTATGGGTTCTTCAACCTGAAATTGGTACTCTGAGTGAGATCGCGTTTCTGGAAGTAATGCCTGTCCGTCATAGCCTTGCGCGGTGGCATCGACTTGATAGGAAAACTTTTCGCCTTCCTGCATCGAGCCTGTAATGTGGATGTCCTTGGGCTTAAAGAGCTGTTTTGCGTCAGCCGTCTCTCCTTCTTGCATAGGCGCGTGCCCCACACCGGCCTGACCGCTGGTTTTGCCGGTGCTTTCGCCCCTCCCTTGCCCGGCGTCCATGAAATGTGGATCCTCCGGCCCGAGCAGCCAGTCTGGAAAGCCGGCGCCTGGGGCGTTATGAGGATACTGACCGCCGCCGAATCGCGGGCCGTCAGAGGCTTGATTGCTCGAATCTTTTGTCTCCTTAAGATTCGGGTCCTCCACCCTGTCACTTGTGGGAGTACCGGCGGTCTCTTCTGCGGGAGTAGTAGGCCTTTGATTGGTTATGGTATCAGGAGATTGCACGCTCTCCGGAATTTCTTGTTCCGAGATATCTTCCGCCCTGGCGTTGGCGTTTTGCTTTGATGAACCGTCCGAGGATTTTTTTGCGGCCGCAGAAGGGTTATCCCTTTCCTGATTACTGCTGGCATTTGTTTGACTAGCCTGGCCAGAAAGATCGGTATCGCTCGCCGTATTGTCCTGAGCCCAGGAATCGATCGATTCAAGGTGGCCAGCTCCAGGTTGCTGCCTCTCAAGGGAAAGAGGGTGCGACTTCGCCAAGGAGGCTAGTTCAGAGTTTGAGCTAGCGAGTGGCGCGAGACGATCGCTACCGGATCTAACGAAGCTGACAAAATCAGGTGGCTTCGACTGAAAGTCCGTCGCCCTGGACCTGGGCGGAGCGGTTATCGACTTGCTAATAGCGCTCGCTGTTTGCTTGTCCCCTTCTTTGGCTCCCGGCAGGGGCCGTTCTGGCATCACGGTTGGCGCGACCTCAGCTCCCGGACCAACGGCGGTATCTTGAGAGTCAAAAAGCGCGACGGGTGGCAGCAAGAGCAGCACGATCGCAACAACGGGGAGAACGAGCAGAGGATAGTGCTCTCGCCTTAGTAGTATTAACGTGAATTGAAGTCGCGATCGCGCCTGCTCTAGATTTCTCCGCGCGTCCTCCAAGAGAGCGGCGGTGAAGGGGTGGCTCGGCATATCGAGGAAATCGACCGCCGTCTGCAACCGTTCACCCAAGTAGAGACGCCTATCCAACACGCTCGCAACTTCTTTGAGCGACAATGGAAAGAGCAGTCCAACTGCCGCGCCCAGTATACCAGCGATTATCACAACTAAGATATAGGTCGTCACTATTTCATCTATCCCCAAGGTTTCTCTTAGAGGAATGATGACGATCATTAGCAAATTAGATAGGAGGGCGCCGTAGCTCGCAAAATATACACTCGACTCGCATCGGAGCCCCCACGCAATTTTTCGTAGTCGGTTCGTGAACCGCGATCTGTCTGACATGTGCATCTGGGCATGTGGTCTCAAGGCACTATATATATAAGCGGGAGAG
>SDBV01009897.1_pt1 | contig 12584 bp, 6 predicted proteins | sample 2277081 | NCBI WGS metagenome assembly SDBV01 (sample SAMN10402039, study PRJNA504765) | marine sediment metagenome | isolation source: marine sediment core GS10_PC15, 223 cmbsf | place: Arctic Ocean: Southern Knipovich Ridge | collected 2010 | reverse complement strand
TACAATTGAGCCCCCTCAATTTATACCTGCATCAATATCTGAAATTCGTAAGGGAAAATAGATGATTTGTGAGCGTTTGGACACAAAACCTCCCAATAACAATTTCTTATAGAAATGGCATTACCCTCATCCTCGATTGCATCGAGGACGTAATGGAAAGAAGCATTTGAAATGCGGAGTATCGAGGTGGAGAACAAGTATAAAATGAGCAAGGAAATAGAAGAACCAAGAGTTGTAGAAACCTTAGCACAAGCGGGACGCTTGCGCTAGTGGGATTTGCGCAACTTATTTCATTACAGTTCCGAAGCACAAGTGAGACACTTGTGCTATTGCAGTCTATCTGCCGAAGGAATGCCTGCCTTACTGGTAGTAGGCTAAACTTGTGACAGGTGGATCTTAGGTGGTAGGATCACTGCGGCTGATAACCGACTAGAAGAGGTGGAATGGAAATCTATTTCGAATTCCTATAAAAAATTTCAATACTCCCATTATTCTGAACAGTGACAATTCCCAAATCTGAAACGGCCCCAATCTTGATAATTTCCATATCGGGTATTTCGCCTGTTAAATAGAGATTACTCTCAAAAGGATGAATTGAGGAAAAATCTCCTTGCCCATCTCCCAACATCACCATACCATAGCTTCCATCAATTCGTGGAGTCTCAACATCTGTATATATTGAATTTCCTCCCATTAATATATCCGGATTCCCATCCTGATTTATATCCGTCACAATTATCGATTTAACACTCGATAACTGGGCCATATTTGCCAAAGGAGATACGTGGAATTTCTCATTTCCCAGATTTTCAACAATTACTGAGGCAAAGGTAGTAACCGAATAGTGCAGGGCATCTTTCAATTTCTCTTCACCATAAATATCTGTAAGTGTCGCTATACCAAAGCTATGAAAGTTCTTAAATTTTGTCTTAAGAAATGGCATTTGTCTGACGCTACTATTTCTGCTTGAGTAAGGATATAATTTCCCTTTGTTATAGTAACCAAACACAATATCCATAGTGCCTGAGTTGTCAAAATCAGCTGTAAAAATCTGAAAAGGCTGCTCGAAGGATGTCTTATATCTCGAATTAAGTCCAAGGTTTCCCACAATAAAATCAAGATCTCCATCTTTATCAAAATCAGCTGTAGCCAGGCTATACCACCAACCCGTTGATTTCTCAAGACTCATTTCACTATGTTGCCTTGAGAGTTTTCCATTCTCATTTTTGAAGAAAGTTAAAGGCATCCATTCGCCAACGACGACCAGATCATCCCATCCATCATTATTATAATCAGCCCAAACAGCATCTGTCACCATACCAATATCCTCCAATTCATTTCCCTTTTCTTTAGTAATATCTTTAAAAATTCCATTTCTATTTTCAAGCAAATAGCTACTCGCAGGAAACGGATATTTCCCAGGAATCAATCGACCTCCAACGAAAAGATCCATATCGCCGTCATTGTCAAAATCGCATGGTTTCACACAAGAATTACTTGATCTTATATCCGGAAGTTGATTCGTGGATAATTGAAATCTGCCTTTCCCATTATTTATATACAATCTGTCTCTTAGATTTGGATCGTTTATAATGAACTCATTCCCTCCACTAACCACATATAGATCTAGATCCCCATCCCCATCGGCATCAAAAAATGAGGCCTCTATATCTTCACTATTATTGCTTGAAGAAAATGGAGTAGTAACTGGTTTGTCAAATCCACCATCGGATTTTTGTACATAAAGCGTACCGGAATATTCTTTAGCTCCTCCAATGAAAAAATCCTCCAAACTATCCCCGTTGACATCTCCTACAGCTATCCCCGGACCAAGTCGAGAAGTTTTAAATGGAAGCAATCCTTCTTTGGCATTGTCATCATATATGTTTTCCTGATGTTTATGATCTGGAGTTTTTAGATATTTTGTAAACAAAGATATGCTTTCTTCCTCATTAGTAATTCCGATATAATGTGCATTGGTGTATTCCAGGATTATGGTCTGATTCGCCTTTATATTCTTTTGTATTTGAGCTTTACCATCAGGCCAAGTGACTTTCAATCGATTTATGATAGAATCTTGTCCAAGTCCGAAATGTACTATTTTATCTATCGAAGATTGATAGCCCCTTGTCAGGTATTGTTCTTGTATCTGTTTTTGATCTCCATGTAAAATTTCAATCCTGGCTCCTATTCCGTCCTTGTTTTTTGGAGGCCCATGAAACTTTATCTTAATAAATTTACTTTCACCTGAAGGCAATACATTTTGGTAAATGAATGGATAATCGTCAACATTGTTAACTACAATATCGAGATCTCCATCATTATCCAGATCGCCAAACGCAGCGCCATTTGAAAACGAAATCGCCTCAAAACCCCAAGTTGCGCTCTTATTTGTAAAAGTAAGGTCTCCATTATTTTTGAATATATAGTTTGACACCTTCCGTTGGGGAGTCATCATGATCAACTCATTTACAACTTCATTCAAGTTTTGTGATCTGCTTTTCTCTGCGGCATTAAGTCTTTGCATTTTAAAGTAAATGAAATCGTAATTGATAAAATCCCGCTTTATACCATTGGAAATAAAAAGATCTTTAAATCCATCATTATCGTAATCTGCTAAAAGAGGAGCCCAGCTCCAATTTGTATTGGTTATACCTCCCATGCTAGCTGCTTCACTAAACAATCCATTACCCATATTCAGCTGGAGCGTGTTGACCATATATTGGTAGTGCAATCCGCTATTTACTACAAATTCAAAACGCTCAGGGCCAATATTGCTCATGCTGGTTTTAATACCATAATTGTCTTCCGTAAGCATATCCATAACCACGATATCCAACCAGCCGTCATTGTTATAGTCACCGATATCTGAACCCATTGCTGAATTCGATATATGTCCGGTAGATTTTTTTATTTGCTCAGAAAAGGTGCCATCTCCATTATTAAAATATAAATAATCATGCTCTGCATAGTCATTGGTTACATAAATATCAGGCCATCCGTCATTGTTTAAATCTCCCGCAGAAATGCCTAAACCATACCCAATTTCATTGCCAATAATTCCCGCTTTTTCGCTGACATCAGTAAACTTCTTACCATCATTTCTATACAGCCTGTCACCAACATATGGGTCTCTACGTGCTTTTATAGATTTCAGATCACTATACGATTTTACCTCAACATTGTGATTGATAAGAAACATATCAAGATCGTTGTCTCTATCATAATCAAAGAATAATGACTGGGTAGAATAACCAATATCAGCCAAACCTAATTCTTCCGATTTTTCAACATATTTTGGAATGCCATTTTCTATCCCAACTGATACAAAAAACAAATTCGCCCGTGTTTTTGCAGCAAGCATTCCTGAGCGACAAACATAAATATCCAAAATCCCGTCATTGTTAATATCAGCTAATGATACACCTGTAGTCCAACTTGGTGAATCAGTGATACCTGATTCTTTTGTAATGTCCCGGAACCTGAAATTCCCCAGATTTTTATAGAGTTTATTGTGAATTCTGTTACCTGTAAAAAACAACTCCGGTAAGCCGTCATTGTCAAGATCTGCAAGAGCCACGCCACCACCATTGTAATAATATTCATACTCCATACCATGCATGTTGGTATTCTCTGGCAACAGGTTTTGAAAGTAGATGTTGGTTTGATTTTCATCCATCCTTCTGAACATCTTGATGGAAGTTGAATTTTCCTCAGACAATGAATTACCAATTTCACTTTTTTCACTGCACGATAAAACCAATAAAAAAACACCAATTACAAAGCATGTAATTCTCATATTGATCGAAATATGTTTTAAAACAATAGAATTAACCAAAAATATGATTATTTCCATTGTTATTATTTTTTAGCAATAATTCTGCTCTTGTATGGTAAAAAGAAGATGAGTTTAAACTCATGCTATCACTGAAATATAAAATAAAAAGCAAAGAAAATGGCCTCCACACCCAATAAAGATCTTAACTTATTATTTAAGCTTATGGATATGCTACTGTTTTTCCAGTTGATTTATGCTTTGGTAGTTGAGCATCTACCTCTTTCAAGTAAGAGGTCAGTATTCCCGATAGTTCCTTTACTTTTTTGGGATTGCTTTTTGCAAGATTGTGGGTTTCTCCAATATCCTTTGTGATATTAAACAGCTCATAGTTTTCATTCAGGTGATAGTAGATTAGCTTCCAGTCACCAAGGCGAATTGCACTAAAGGCACCAATACCCGGCCCACTTATTCCCCATTCGTTTGGATAATGCCAGAATAATGGTCTTTCACCGGTTTGTCCCGGAGTATTATCAGTTAACAGAGACACGAAACTTTTTCCATCAATATGTTGTACGGTTTCATACTCAGTTATTCCTGCTAATTCCAATATAGTTGGAAAGTAATCTTCTATGATCAAATAGTTGCTGTTTGTTGAATTAGGCTTCACCACTCCCGGCCATTTCACAATCATTGGTTCCCTTATACCTCCTTCATAAATTGACCCTTTACCACTGGACAAAGGTTTGTTATGAGTGTGCTTTTTACCTCCTCTGGCAACTGCACTCAATCCACCATTGTCAGACATAAATAAAATAATAGTATTATCAGCTAATTGTCGTTCATCCAGATAATCCATAATATCTCCCAGACTTTTGTCCATTCCCTCAATGAGTGTTGCATATTTGGCCTCAACAGAATCCAATCCGGCATCCAGATATTTTTGCAAAAACCTGTTGTCGCCCATTATGGGTGTATGAACTGCATAGTGAGCCATATATAAGAAAAATGGATTGTTGCTATTTACAGCGCTGTCCATAGCTGTCTTTGCTTCTATGGTCAATGCTTCTGTTAGGAATATGTCTTTTCCATGGTATTTTTCAAGTCCGGGCACAGGCCATGGTGAGTTTTTATACTCTTCTGTATTTCCGAAATTTTCAGTTCCCAAATAACTCTTTGGCGCACCTGCTGCATGACCGGCAATATTGATATCAAAACCCATAGCCCTTGGATCTTCCGCTGGCGTACCTATTGCAGCAAAGTGTGCCTTCCCTGCGTGAATGGTAAAGTATCCTGCTTTTTTGAGTAACATTGGCAGTGCATCTGCATGGACTGAAAAGTCTAAACCTGCATCCGGACTTAGACCATTAACATTCCACTTGGGAAACGTCAACTCTTTATGGTTCGTTTCCATAGGCTGTAGTACATCTTTTCTTAGCGTCCAGTTCGTCACACGATGGCGTGCAGCATTCATTCCAGTCATCAGGCTTACTCGTGTTGGTGAGCAAACAGGTGTAGCATATGCCTGAGTAAATTTCATTCCATCGGCGGTAAGCCTCTCCATATTCGGGGTTATGTATCGCTCATTGAAAGGGGTCTTTTTATGCCAAAAGGGTACCGAAGTATCTTGCCAGCCCATATCATCTACCAAAAACAAAATGATGTTGGGTTTGTTTTGTGGGAATGTTTCTTGTTGGTTCTTTTGAGAACAGCTAATAAGTATTGATAAAATGAATATAAAAAAAAATATGCTCTTCATAAGTTAATTATTGAAAAATTGAAATTGATATTAATTAGTTTGTGTGAAATTATCACATAGAAAACTGTTAGTGAATTTTAATTGGTTTTATATATAAAACAGGGGTAGTAGAAAATACTACCACCACTGTTTCTTTATAAGCTGTGCATACTAAAATTGATCGTATCCAGTGTTTTGTACCAAACTTCCTTCGGACAATTCTATCTCCCGATCAGGGATTGGCATCAATACGTGGTAGTTCTGAATATTGGCTCTTGGCGTTTCCATATGCGGATCTGTTGTATTGCGGATTGCCTCCACGAATATACCCCACCGCAAAAGGTCATATTTACGGATTCCTTCAAAGCTCAATTCTGTAGCCCGTTCTTTTCGAATTGCATCTCTTAATGAATTTTGATCCAATCCAGATAGATCCGGAAGTCCTGCCCGTTCCCTCACCTGGTTGATAAAAGAAAAAGCATTCGCTGGTCCATTTTGCTCATTTTCAGCTTCGGCCTTCATTAACAGTACGTCTGAATATCTTATGACATAGGTATTTTGGCTTCCGTTATTACCTTTTGGGGGATCTCCATCTGTATTCAAATATTTCCCTGTGATAGGTCCTGCGCCAGGAGTTCTAGGTGATTCAAGTACATTTCCGTCCAACTCTGTCACAAAGCTGATATCTTTCCTTAAATCTCCCGGCTCAAACATGGCCAAAAAGTCGTCTGTTGGCAACATATTTTCCCATCCACCACCAACAACATTTACTCCTCCGACTTCAGTATCCCGTGAGCCAACCCAGCTTTGTTTGAAGTCATTTCGTTCATCCTGTCTGAATTGAATATCAAAGACATTTTCATTGACTAGTGCACCATCTTTATCAGGCAAAGGTATATGCTCTGTATTCTGGCTCCACAACAAATTGTAGTCGGCAGCCAATCCAAACATCCCTGAGGAAATTACTTCCTGTGCTCTGGTGTTTGCATCTGACCAATTTTCTCTTGTTAAATGAACTCTGGCTAAAAGTGCCGTAGCTGACCATTTAGTAGCTCTTCCTTTTTCACTGGTGACATACTCTCCCGGCAAGTTCGGAATTGCCTCCGTCAAATCCTGTTCTATCAAGGCAAATACATCATCAACAGAGTTGCGTGTAATCCCAACCAGTATGGCCGGATCACTAATTACTTCTTCAATTAGAGGTACACCGCCATATGTGCGAACTAATTCAAAATAATAAAATGCACGTAAAAATTTAGCTTCAGCTATTAAGCGGTTCCGAAGAGTTTCATCCATTTCCACATCAGCAACGAATTGAATTACGGTATTTGCAAGACCTACTCCTTGATAGTTTTGCTGCCACATTACTGTAGCATCACCATTAAGTGGGGTTAGGTTTATGAACCATGACACAGGCCGCATATTGTGCTGTCCCTGAAAAGCAATATCACTAGGAGTGAACCCATAGTAGAATGAAATTATGCTACTATGGAGTTTGGTATAAGCAGCATCGGTAGCTGCTATTGCATCTTTCTCAGTAGCAGGAAAACTTCCAGGCACTAAAAAATCCTTTGGATTTTCAGTAATTATATCCTGACATGATGTTCCCATCACGATCATTAAAATTAATATTAAATATATATATGAATTTTTCATCTTTTTCAAATTTTAGGTATCTCTTTTAAAAATCTAGTCTTAAGCCAACGGTCCATGATTTCAGAGCGGGATCCTGGGCCTGGTCATATCCTCTGCGCGTATTAGAATCTCCCCTATTTATTTCCGGATCATAGCCGCTATAGCTGTCAAATAAAAACAGGTTAGTACCACTCATATATAATTTCGCTCCCTGAATCCACGGTGAATTCTTGAAAGTAAAATTGTATCCAAGACTTAGATCCCTTACCCTGAGAAATGAACCATCTTCAACTATTCCGCTCTCCGAAACAATTTCAGATCTGAATGATCCTCTTACTGAAGGCACATTGGAATCCGTATTCGTATCAGTCCATCTGTCATTAAATCTTTTAGAAACATTATTGTCAAAGGCAGTGTTAATGCGGGAGTCTAATTCGTTAAATATGTCATTCCCCACAACAAATGACAGATACATAGTAAACTCAAAACCTTTGTAGGTTAAAACGTTGCCCATACCACCAAATAAATCAGGATTAGGATTTCCGATGATCGTACGATCATCCATATTAATTACTCCATCCGGGACACCTTCAGGTCCACTTATATCCGCATATTTTTTTCCTCCTGGAAATACGCCCATACCGGTAACGCCGGCAGCATCAATTTCCTCCTGCGAGTTCCATATTCCATCTCGTTTAAGGCCGTAAAATACACCCACTGGCTCACCTTCCTTTAGCAGCGCTGAATAGGCTGAAATTACGCCTCCAAATGTATTGATCTCTCTTTCCCCATTTTCGTCAGGGATTTCAAGTAATTTATTTTTATTTGCGGTAATATTAAAAGATGTTTCCCACTTAAAATCGCCTTTATCAATATTCACAGAGTTAAATGAGAATTCAATGCCTGTGTTTTGCATTGATCCAAAGTTGGTAATGATAGTTGAATTAGCTACACCAGCTAACCATAGTATCTCTTCATTTGCAAACAAGTCGTTGGTCTTTTTATCGTAGAAATCTAATGTGATCTGTAACCTGCTATTAAAAAATGCGGCATCAAGACCAATATCCAATTGATCAGTAGTCTCATACTTCAAATTCTCGTTCCCCAACCTGTTCAGACCAATTCCATTTGTCACGTTTTGCCCAGGACCAAATAAATATGTAAAGCCTGAGCCCAGTCTTGCGAGAGAACTTCCTCCGGCAGCAGGGTTGCCCAGTATCCCGTAGCTGACCCTGAGTTTCAAATCGTCAAACGCTCTTACGTTGTCCATAAAAGATTCGTCGCTTACTCGCCAGGCAAAAGCAACGGAAGGGAAAGTTCCATATTTTTGATTTTCAGCAAAGTTTGATGAACCATCTATTCTGGCACTTGCAGTGAACAAGTACTTGCCTTTGTAACCATAATTTGCCCTAAAAAGATAAGATACTAAACCAAATTCTGAAGCATATGAAGTGGCTCCTGATCTTACGGCTCCGGCATCGATATTATTATATTCAAAGAAATCTGTTGTAAAATCTTTGGTGGTAACAGAACTCCCTGATGAAAAGATCCTTTGCCTGGTATAACCCAGTAATCCATCTATTCTATGATCACCAAATTGTTTTCCATAAGACAATGTATGTTCCATCAATATACTTAAATACTCATTGTTATAAATTGATGCAGTTCCCTGATCATTGAACTGATTAAATAAAGTAGATGGGGCATAGTTTTCACGTTTTGATAAGTTTAAATCAGTCCCAAAGTTGAATTTATATATCAAGCCTTTTAGTGGTTCGATTTCTGCGAATATAGTTCCGAGCATCCGAGAACTTGTATTCAGATTGATGTTCTTGGCGGCGGATCCAACTGGATTTTCAGCGCTTAATTCACTACTTTCTGTTTGTATGGTGTATTCACCATTTTCATCCTTCACAGGAAGGGTAGGAAAATACCCGGCAATATTCATAATATTACTTGCCCTTGGGATGATTTTAGTCCTCGAAAATGTAATGGAATTGCCAACTTTAAAATAATCATTGACCTGGTGATTTCCATTAAACCTGAACTGGAGTCGTTCAAGATTACCACCCCTGAATATGCCATCCTGATCCATATAATTACCTGAAACGAAATACTGGCTTTTCTCATTACCACCTGAGGCAGACAGAGTATGACTCATCATAAGCGCATTGTCCTGATATACTTCTTCCTGCCAATTTGTGCCTTCACCTAATGAAGGAGGATCTGGATAGGCGTTAGTTCCCTGTACTTCATTTTGCCAGTCACCGAATTCTGCTGCATTCAACATAGGCAAAAATCTTGTGGGCGATTGAAAAGTAAAAAAACCATCATAAGTAATCTTTCCTTTACCGGCTTTGCCTCGTTTGGTAGTAATTAAAATTACACCGGCAGACCCTCTTGAACCATACAATGCCGTAGCTGAGGCATCTTTGAGCACTTCGACAGACTCAATGTCCATCACATTGATATCCGCTGAGTTTCCGGCACCAATCAGGCCGTCAATTACAAATAGTGGCGAACTGTTACCTGTTAAGGAGTTGGTTCCTCTGATTCGTATAGAAGATGCTGCCCCTGGTACTGAAGAAGTTGGCGTTACCTGCACTCCGGCAATTTTCCCCATTAGCGCATTATCTAGTCTCACTGTAGGAATGGCTGTAATTTCATCTTTTTTAATTGAAGCAACGGAACCAGTAAGGTCACTCTTTTTAATAGTTCCATATCCAATAACAACTATTTCTTCCAAAGCTGTAAGATCAGGATTAAGCACAATGTCAATAACTGCTTGAGTTCCTATTACCACTTCTTCAATTGTAAAACCCACTGAACTAAAAGCCAATATGGATTCTTCACCTGGAACTTCAAGAGAATAATTCCCTTCAACATCTGTAACTGTTCCCTGGGCAGTTCCTTTTACAATAACATTTACTCCCGGAAGACCTTCATTATCCTCCGATGAAGTCACTTTACCAGTTATGGTAATGCCCTGAATAACTACTTCCAGTTGCTTTTCCTGTTTGGAGTTTTCAAGCTTTTGCACATTAATGTTATTATTAATTTGCTTAAACTTTAGATTCGCCTCTTTGGAAATTTCAATTAACAAATCAGAAACAAACAATTTCTTCGATTTAAAATTAATCTTTACATCTGCATCAATCAGATAATGATCATAAGAAAACCGGTAATCTGTTTGCTTTTCAATCTCGGTAAAACATTCTTTGAGATTTGCGTTTTTTAAGTCAATCGAGATAGCAACATCTCTGACGCTTTGTATGTTTTGCGCCTCCGATCCTTTGGCAAGCAACATGCTCAGGAAAAAAACCTGTATCGCTGTACCATAAATCAAACCACGAAATGACATAATAATAATTTTCGTTAATTTTTTTTTCATAACTTTGTATGTTTTTATTATAAAATAATTTCTTCTGCTGGTAACAGAAGGGATTCGAAACGGCAATGCTTTGGCATCGCCGTTTTTTTTAGGTGGAATTGTAATAAATCTTCATAGCTTAAAGTTTAATCTCTATTGTTGAACCATTCATTTTGTATTTTATTTTTTCTGAAAATTCCAAGCTCTGTAAAACATTTTCCAGTACCATATTTTCAAATACCGAAGAATAGTTCCAGTCTTGTTTCAATGTCCCGTCTATTTCAAATTCTACATTATACCATCTGGATAGCACTTCTATAACTTCATAAAAAGTGGCATGATGAAATACAATACGACCGTCCTTCCATCCAAATGGATCTGAATCATTAATATCTGAAATACTGATATTTCCGTTCTGATTGTTAAAAAAGGCCTGATCACCGGGCTTTAAATAGCTTGGAATACACCTGTTATTAATAGTATCCAAGCACTCAATTTTAACTTTCCCGGTATTAAGTGCGATTTTCTCTATGTCTTTATCACCAAGGGCTTTCACATTGAAGGATGTGCCCAGGGCTGTTATCACCAAATCATCGGTAAATACCTCGAAAGGAATTTCCGGATTTTTTTCTACTTCAAAATAGGCTTCTCCATCAAGCTTCAGTTTTCTTGAAGTATGGTTAAAATCACTTGAATAAGAAAGTTGACTGCCCGCATTGAGCCATACCGTAGAACCGTCCGGTAAATGAATTGTTGATTTTTGCCCGAGTGGGTTCTTCCTTTCAATCATTTTTAGGGTAACACATTGCGTATTAACTTCAGAGTACACATTGGCCCAAAAAACATATCCTAAACCAAGGAATACTATAAATACTGCTGCGTATCTCAGTATGATTTTTGTTATTGAAACAGATTTGGCCTTGCTGAACATGGAATGTCCATTTTCACTCTGAAGCCTCTTCCAGATTTTCTGTTTCTCGTCATCCATATTTACGATTTCCGGATAACCTGTTGAAGTGCTCCAAATATTTGATAATAAATCAAGATGCTCTCTATTTGAAGGATTTTTATCAAGCCATTTATTGAGCTTTATTTCCTCCTCTTCTGAGAGTTCCCCTCGCAAATAATTTGAAATAATTATATTTATTTTTGACCTCACTTTTATAAATGAAGTATTGGGTGATATATATTGAAGACTTAGGGAAAAGGATTTACCCTATATTGGCATTAAAAAAAAATGGAAAATAAGTTGGACTTACCTAATTTCCTGACTTTAATGTCCTTAGATTCCTGGTAATCTTTTACAGATTTTCGCATCAGTTTTAAAGCCAGCGACATTTGCAATTCGACAGTCTTTACAGAAATATCCAAGATCTCCGCTACTTCTTTATACTTTTTACCTTCTTCTTTTACCAATTGATAAATTGCTTTCCTTTTGGGTGGAAGTTCCTGGATAACTTTTTCTACAAGCCGAAATAATTCGTCTGAGAGTAATGAATTTTCAGGATTTTTAAGATCGGGCAGGATGTAATCTTCCTCATGACTCAAAGAATCAAAAATTGCCCTATTTTTATTTTTATTGAGATAGGTAAGCGACTGATTTTTTACTGCCAGAAATATATAATTGTCAAAACTGTCAACGTTCTGCAACGTTTTTGGATTCTTTAAAATTTTATAAAACAGGTCTGAAACTACTTCCTGGGCTGCTACAATCCCAGGAACAAAGGCCAATGCTATTTGAATTAGTTTAGGGTAATAGAAATTAAAAAGCTGGCCAAAGGCTGCTTCATCTCTATGCGAAATTCTTACTAAAAGGTCTTTAACTTGTTCCGATTTCAAAGCTCAATTACATTTTCGAAGCATTAAATATAACTTAAAAATCTAAAATGAATTTTTGAGCTGAGTTATGTCATTTGATCGAACAAATGCTATTCAATTGCGACCAAATTAGTTTGATTTTGTGGTCAAATATTCAATACCCTTTGCCCAAAGGGTATGTCTCACGTTTTTCAGCCAATTTTGAGCTACGTGAACGCACCTCTCCCATACTCATTCATTTGAGTCTT
>SDBV01009896.1_pt1 | contig 12584 bp, 12 predicted proteins | sample 2277081 | NCBI WGS metagenome assembly SDBV01 (sample SAMN10402039, study PRJNA504765) | marine sediment metagenome | isolation source: marine sediment core GS10_PC15, 223 cmbsf | place: Arctic Ocean: Southern Knipovich Ridge | collected 2010 | reverse complement strand
CCAATGGAAGGATTCTACTAGAAGCCTTGGGACCATAAAAGCTAGGACATTACCTGATGGAAGTGTGCAGTATGGTGATGGTGGGGGTTCTGCTTCAACTCCGCCGTTTAGAGCTACTACTATGGATATACTGGAAAGATACAGGAACAAACACATAATATGATAAAAGCAAGTATAAACATTGATAAATTACCTTTCGACGCTTTGAAAAAAGATGTAATAGACGCTCTTTCTCCTGCGATGAAAAAAGCTATGAGATTTGCTGAAGGAGAAAGTAAGAAGCGCTTTGGTACTCCTGGTAATCTGAATGTAATAACAGGAACATTAAGACGCTCTATATCCTCAATAGTAGAAGAGCAGAGAAATAAAATAGAGGGCGCTATATTTACTAATGTGATATATGGTCCTCCCCACGAATTGGGATCTATCATGACTACAAGAGCGGGATCAGTTTACAAGATGCCACTCCGACCTTTCTTGAAACCGGCTATAGAAGAACATTTAAATAAAATAGAAGACATAATATTAGATTATTTAGTAAGGGAGTTAAACAAATGAGCGTAAGAAACGACATTCTCAACCAATTAGCAACAGATTTAGCATTGATAAACGGCACTGGAGCGTATACTACTACTATACAATCAATAAAGAGAGGGATATATGATATAAAAGATTTTGATACATTTCCTGCTCTTTCTTTCTGGTGCAGAAACGACGATGTAGAACAGTATGTATTTGGTGGTAATAAATTGCGATGGCTGTCCGTCTATATGTTCGCATATACCAAAGGCGATGGTGAAATTCTTGCTATACATGAATTTGAGGATGATGTGGAATACTTATTAGATAATGACTTTACTTATAGTGATGATGTCTTGATAGAAAATACAGTGATTTACGAAAAAGGAACACTTGAAGCGACAGAAGACGCTGCGATGTTCTTACTTAATTTTAGATTAAAATATGAGAGTTAAAATAAAAAATAAAGGAGATAAAAACCATGGCAACAACAATGGGAAGATTAGCAAAGATCGTAACATCGTCTGGAACTGTTGCAAATATGTATTCATGGAGCATGACTGTAGCCAATGATTTAGTAACTCAATCTGTGTTTGACGACGATGGTTGGGATAAAGTGCATGGTAGTGCGGTGAAATCATATTCTGGTTCCATGGAAGGATTGATGGATAAAGACGATACTAATGGTCAGGTATATTTAGATACGGCTGCTCTTGCTGGAACAGGTCTTACTGATGTGTGGCTTTATGTTAATGCTACTGATTACTACAAACCTGATACAGCAAGCAACGACGAAGCAGTAATGTACATTGGTAATGTTGAAACTACCGTAGTAACAGAAGATGTTATTAGGATTACATTTGATTATCAGGGCAGTGGTCCGATAATTTTTGTACAACCTTAATAGCAGTATAGATCTCTTTTATATTACACTAATACCCTAATACAATAATACAATAATACAAATTTAACAAAAAGGAGATATACGATGAACATAAACAGAAAAAAAATAAATAGGAAATGGTTCACTTATGAGTCGGACGATGGAAATGCGGAGTTCGAGGTGCGACCATTTCCTTTTTCTATGTTTAAGACAGAAATAAATATAGAAAATAGAAGTATAGATTCTACTACTACCTTAGAGCAGTTCATGTATTGCTTGACTAATTGGAGAAGCCTAAAAGAAGACGGCAAACCAATGGTGTTTGATGATAAGAGTAAACAATATGTTTATGACTATGAGGACGACATCAGAAGTTTCATATTTGAGAAAGCAAATTTAATTAGGGAAAGTGGGGATAAGGAGCTAAAAAACTAATTGATCAAGCAGCGTATGATATGCTTCCTAGAAATAGGAAGATGACCTGTAAGCAGTGCAGAGAAACATTAAAGAACAGAACACCAGAAGAGATGAAGATTGCTTGTGCTAAGTGTAGATTACCAAAAATATCATCAGCAAACGCTCTTGTATATGGTATAATAATGTCATTCTATAATATAATTTGGAGCGGTGAGGGTGTAGATGCTTATGGTATCCAGAAAGCGTTAGAATGGTCCTATGTCGACAAAGAAGATTATCCAGCATTAGCAAGAAAGATGGTAGCATACTTTGGTGAAGCGTCTAAACAGCTTGCTGAAAAACATGAAAAACAGGCGATTCAGAATAAGAAATCACCCAAAACATTTAGCAAATAATAAAGGACGGTAAGAAACATGGCTAGAGAAATCAAGATGGGTTTGACTATCGATACTAAGAAGGGCAGAAAGAGTATTGATAAGGTAGAAGAATCCACTAAGAAATTCGGTAAGACAGCGAAGAAGAGTGCCGGCAAAGCAACTAAAGCGTTTAAGAAAACTGATGCAGTAGTAAAGAAATTAGCCAAGGATATAAAAGGTATTAATTTTAGAAACATAGCGATTGGTGTTACTGCTGCTGTTGCTTCTTTTGCTGCACTAACAAAAGTATCACTTGATGCAGCTGATAGTATTGCTAAGACAGCAGATAAACTTGGTTTAGCTACAAGTGCATTACAGGAACTAAGATTTGCTGCTCAACTATCTGGTGTTGCTACTACTGCCGTTGACATGGGATTGCAGCGTTTTACCAGAAGATTAGCAGAAGCAAGACAAGGTATGGGAGAACTAAGAGGTGTGTTAGATCAATATAGCATTGCTACAAAGAAAGCAGACGGTTCTTCTAGATCTATGGAGGATGTGTTAAATGATCTTGCTGATGTTATTAAAAATACTACTGATGAACAAGAAAGATTACGAATTGCTTTCAAAGCATTTGACAGTGAGGGTGTTGCATTAGTTAATATGTTAAAGAATGGTTCTGTAGGACTTCAAGAATTTCGTAAAGCAGCAATTGATGCTGGGTTAGTAATAGAAGAGCGGTTACTAAGACAGGCAGAGAAAACTAAGGATTCATTAGCATTACTATGGGGTATAATTAAAACATTATCTATTACTTTTATAGCAAAACTTTCTCCTGCTATCGAAAACATTGTAAATAGATTAATTGAATGGTATAAGCGAAATAGAGAAATCATTGATCAGGGTATGGATAAAATAATAGGACTTTTGACTGACAAAACTATTGCTCTTGCTACTGCTTTTGGTACATTAAAGCTAGATGGGGATTCATTACGACTAACATTTGATAAATTGAATAAAGTCATTGATGATAATTACACTAAGTTAAAGTTTCTAGGGATTGCTCTTGCTAGTATTGTTGCTATTGCTTCTGCTCGATCTAATCCTATTATATGGGTATTAAGTTTAGGTGTTATGTTTGCAATTTTAGCACACTCGGTGAGGGAAGCATATCATGAGTTGATTAAGACAGTAGAAATAATAAAAAATTTACCAAAAGCTAGGGTTGCACCAATAGTAATTACTAAAGGTGTGTTACCAGACATTCCTAAGAGTGAGTGGGATAGAATGTCTAAAAATGCTAAGGACAGACACAAAGCAGACCTATTTGCGCAGAATATAGCTGCTAAGCAAAGTTTAGAAGTATGGAGAGAATTACAAAAAGATAAATTAAGGTTATGGCAAACAGAACAACAAGCGCTTGCTATACAAATGGGTATTCAATCAAGTTTGGCGGTGGAAACAGCAGAAAAAGAAATAGAAGCAACAGAGAAAGCATCAGAAGCAGAGAAGAGAGCAGCAGAAATGGCGAAGGAGCATTGGCGTCAAACACAGATTGATAAACTTCGTCTATGGAAAGTAGAGCAAGATAGGTTAGGACAACATATTGCTACTAAGATGCAAATGGAAGAAGATGCTTTACGAGAAGGATTAGATAATTACAGAAAATATTCAGAAGCATGGATTGTTATGAATGCTAATATGTGGGGACAAGTTGGCTTCGGTGTTCAACAATCAATCCAAGAAGCAGAAACTTGGGGTGAAACCTGGATGCGTGTTGGTAGAGAAGTTAATGACCAAATAGCAGGAAGTTTTACTGATAATTTGTGGTCCATTATAGACAGGACTAAGTCCGCTGAACAAGCAGCGGTTGATTTCGGAATGTCTATGACTAAATGGTTGTTTGAGATAATGGTAAAACAAGCTATGTTAAACACATTAAAGCAACTGTGGGGAACAACAGCAACACAAGCATCGGCTATGGCAGCGGCAGGTAATGCTGTGGAAACAGCATCAGTAACATCATTGACAGCAGCATACTATGCACTTGCAGCAGCGAAGATGGCAGCAGGAGCATCTGGCGGTGGTGGGGGAGTAGCTGCAGGAGCAATATCAGGTATGGCTGGTGGTGGAGATGTTGGAATGGGTGAGACAGTAATAGTTGGTGAAGAGGGTCCAGAATTATTCACACCTAAATCGTCTGGTAACATATTATCTAACAATGATCTGAAAGCATTAGGTGGAGGACAGCAACCAGAGATAAACCTGAACATGGCTAACATAGTATCACCTGATTTAATAGATGCTTACATGGCTAGCAGCAAAGGTAAGAAAGCAGTATTAAATGTTATATCTACTAATAGGAGATCCATAAAAAGGAGATTAATGTAATGTCAGTAGTATTCTGCATGCCACCGAGCAAACAAAGCATTAGCCATAAATGGCAGACAGGTATTCAGAAGTCCATCAATGGAGTAGAAAAGAGAAGCGCCCTTTATACTTGGTTCAGAATGGGTATAGAATGTGAGTATATTACTGGTGTAAACTCAGAGAGTGTTTATATCAGAAATCATTGGAAGAAAGATATGACCGATACATGGTATATCCCCATCTTCGCGGACAAAACTACATTAGCATCGGCAGCAACACTATCTGGTACTACACTTCAATGTGTAGAAACCGCTGACAGGCATTTCTATGATGGAAGAGATGCTGTGATAGTAAACCCAAGTGATTGGACTGATTACGAGCAGGTTACTATTACTACTGTAAGTGGAAACTATTTACTACTAGATGCTGAGCTTGACAGCGCTTGGAATGCTGCCTCTCGCGTATATCCGCTCTATGGGTGTCGGATCGCAGCAGCCCAAGAATTGACTAAGCAGGTTAGAGAGATAGACAGATGGAGTCTTGAGTTTGTAGAGAAGTATGAGACAGATAGGACATTCAGTTATACTGATGCTACTTGGGATGTAACTACATACAGTGGTATAGATATATTCATGCCTGCTCCGGCGAGAGAGTTTACTCAAACATATAATCATCCATATGATTTAACTCAGTGGATTGGTAAAGGTCTTGCTTATACTTGGTATGCTGAAGGACAGACGGAGATGGGCGAACAGAATGAGTATATCTTCGGCAACAGAGGCGCAAACCATTCAAGATCATATGTTAGGGATATATTAGATTTCTTTGATAAACGCAAAGGTCGCTGGGGAGCATTTCTGGTGCCGACATGGAACAAAGACATTGTTGTAAACACAACTTTCTCTGGCAGCCAAACCGAATTGCTAATAGATGAGAGTGGGTATGTTGATAATTACTTAGGTGATGACATCATGGGTAAATATATCATGTTTAGATTCACTCCAAATGATTTTGTAATAAGAAGATTAGTGTGGGCTGATTCTGGACATATCAAATTAGACCAAGCAATTGGAACTGATGTACTCACGCAAGCGGGCGTAAATAGATTGTATATCTCGTATCTTGTTTACAGTAGGTTTGATCAAGATGATATAGTAATAGAATACAACTATGCACAAGACAGTATAGCGGAACTAACATTAAACTTTATGGGATTAGTTGAGGAGGCACCTTGAAAACAGTAAGTGATGAATACATAGCAGAAGAAGAAGCAGTAGAAAGAGAACCAAGCGAGATATATCATATCTGGGACCAGTGGAATGATTACTATTTAACAGATGGTGATACTGCTATTACAGTGGATGGACAGGAATATAGTCCTTCTACCATTACTAGAGGAGAGATTATTTGGAACTCTGAATTGGAAGTGAGTGAGGTAGAGGTTACTGGTGTATACTTAGAAGACCCGATAGTAGATTTCATCATCATGAACCCATTGGAAATCCTTGAAGTAAGCATCATGAAGGTGCACAGAGATCAAGATCCGATAGAGTCTTCAGTCATCTTCCGTGGACAGGTGAAGTCAGTAGAATTCAAGGGTAATGAGGCGAAGGTGCTTATTGTTGGATTTGAACATTACCTATCACAAGCAATTCCCAAATACAGATATCAACCGATATGCAACAACTTTTTGTTTGATACTTACTGTGCGTTAGACGCTGATACATATAAGGACACAGGAACTGTCACGGCTATAAGCTCCGATGGTTTAACTATAACTGTGGCAGATATATCTACTACAGATAATTATTTTACACATGGATACTTGGAAGCAGGAGACCACCGTAAAACTATGATTGCTTCTCATGAGGGAAGTGTTTTGACTTTAAGATATAAGGTTGCTACTATGGTATCAGGAACTACTGTGGATTGTTATCCAGGCTGTAATTTGGATATCGAGACATGTAGAGATAAATATGATAATGTAAAAAATATATTTGCACATCCATATATTCCTGTAGATAATCCTGCATTGAGGATATAATGAAATATTATTTTGATAATGCAAAAAGACAGAAGCAACTGCTTACTATATTAGAAAGTTGGGTAGGAACACCTTATCGACACAGAGCAGGCGTGAAGCAAATGGGGTGTGATTGTATTCATTTGCCGATAGGAGTACTCACAGAGATGGGATTGTTAAAGTTGAATAAGAAGGATGTTCCACATTATCCACCTGACTATCATATGCATAATACTAGATCTATATTAGTAGAAGGCATTCTAAAGCATCTGAAAGTAGTCGAGATTAAAGATGACAGCTTCATGAACGGTGATATACTTTGTTTCACATTTGGTAAAGCAGCAGCACACGCTGGTTTTTGGTTCAATGATTATTTATATGAAGCAATTGATGGTGTTGGTGTATTAAAGACACACTTTCCAAACAGCCAATGGAGAGAAAAATTAAAACATACATTTAGGATACTGGAGGATTAAATGATTTTGACAGACAAAGAGTTTGAAGTGCTTGAGAAACTAACAGAAGGTTTTGGATTTGGTAAACTACAAGACATTATTACTTTGAAAAAACATCTAGAAAAGCACGAGTATACAATTGATGATGTAGAGTGTTATGTTCAATGGAAAAAAGATGCTATATTAAAGGCACAAGAAGAACAAATGAAAAAGCACAAGGAGAAAGTAAAGCCTTCAAAAGACGCACTAACAAAAGTTCTTCCTAAATGTCCTCAATGCAATGCATTATTAGAAATAATTCCAGTTCGTGTAAAAGAAGGTCGTCAGAATGTTCATGGATATAAATCAGTATTGAGGTGTTTCAATGGAGATTGTGTTTATGAGAAATATGGTAGAGAACCAGCATTAGATATAGTAAAAGGGTTGGTAGGTGCGGTGCACGCTAAAATATTAGGTTATGGAGAATAAATTATGACAATTGGTGGAGTATTCGGCGGAATAGTCGGCGGAGTGATTGGGTGGTTCGTAGGCGGTCCATACGGAGCGTTTGTAGGCGCATCATTTGGATTTGGTATAGGGATGATGATAGACCCTTTAACACCAGACACGCAGTCCCCTGGACAGCCACAAATGGCAGAATTCGTTGTTCCAACAGCAGATGAGGGACTGCCCCTACCTGATTTAGTGGGACAGACAAAATGCACTGGCAATATAATATGGTATGGAGCAGATCGAGCAGAAGCAATTTATACAACCACAACCACGGAAGGTGGTAAGGGTGGTGGTGGAAGTTCTTCTACAACACAGCAAACAGGATGGAAGTATTATTCAACATGGGCTATGGGATTATGTATTGGTGAGGTGAATAAACTTTATACAGTTTATCGCGGAGATGATGTAGTTTGGAATGGGGAGATTGAGTTGACTCCTGGTTCAAACGATGTCAATGGTGAAACTATTATTTTAACAGATATGGGTTCGATGACATTCTATTTTGGGACCGCTAATCAAGTTGCTAATTCTACTATAACGGCGTTGTTGGACGATGCCACATTAAATCCTGCTTATAGAAATCAATGTTATGTTGTATTTAATGATAATCTAATGGGAGAAAACAGCAACAGAGTGCCATCAATGAGATTTGTTATTGGTAAATTTCCAAGTATGTCTTGGACTGATAAAGAAATGATAGGATTATATGACTATAATCCGGCAGCAGCAGCATATTATACATTGGTAAATATGGCAGAACTGCCATCTACTTATATAAATGAAACTACATTCTCAGGAGTAGCATATACTTTATGGCAGGAGTCGTTGGGGATAAGTTGTTTTTATTCTTCTTCCAATTCAGTTGATACATATTTATCTTCTATTGTTAATCATGTTATTAGTATTGTTAAATATAGTGGTAATGGTATGTTTGACATGAAACTGCTTCGCAAAGATACAGAAACATATGATATGCTAACAGTAGATGAAAGCATTTACTTAGATAAACCCATCATCAAAAGAGTAAGTTGGATAGATACTTTGAATGAGATAAAACTATCTTATTCATTAAGAACCTTCGTTACAGAATGTGTGTTAGGCGCACCGACATTATCAGCAAACGGACAAACTTCCAGTTCAACTTGTGAAGGGGAAGCAAGCTATAGTGTTTCGCTTGGATGCCCTCCACTTATGCTTCAAAAGAAAGTTGGCGATGGAATATGGGTTGATGTAGTGCTGGTTGATTCAACCTTTACCTGGTTGCACACCCCAACTAAATGTGCTGGTTCTGCTACAAGTATTAGGATTAAAGATGTTCAAGATCAAACAAGCAACACTATAGTATTAGGAACCAGTTGCACTTGTGCAGGAGCAACTCTTGTTGTAGGAACAGGTTATTTAGATTGCTCACAATCAACTAATATCAGTATTACAGGAGCAGACGGGTGTTGTGAGTATGAAGTTGATGTTGAATCAGATGGTGGAACAATAGAAGAAGGGTTAGTCCAGAATAGTGCTACTACTTGGACATACACAGTACCAGATGGAATTGGTGCTGCTGGAGCGTGTTGTCTTGATGATTATGCATTGTTGCAACTATATTGCTGCAGTAATCTTTTGGACACTCACAACATAGATATAGGAACACCAGTTCCCATTATTTACTCACCAGGAAATCCAGAGGAAATGGGTTATAATGATTCAGTTGAAATAACTGTACAAGGTGGAAAACCACCGTTTCATTGGCACCAACCATTAGGCAGTACCTTCGTGTGGGCATGGACTAAGACAGTCGGAGGAACAAACTGGTTGACTTCAGATACAGGTGATGGTTGTGGAGAATCTACATTATTATCAATTAGTGATGCTTGCAGTAGTGATTGTACAGGTTCAATAGAAATACCAGAACCTGACCCAATGACGTGGGATTCTGGTTCCAGTACATCTGAAATTGCAAGAAATGATAGTGGCAGTGTTTCAGTTAATGATGGTAAACCGCTTTATAACTGGAATATATCAGGAACAGGATTCTGGTTTGATGCTGGGTTTACTTTAACAGAATTAGAAACTCCATCGGCATCAATTATTGTTTATACCGATGAAACTGCTTGTGGTGCAGGATTTATTTCTGTATCAGATGATTGTGGTGGAGATGCGCAAGGATTTGTTAGATGCACTGAAGAAAGTAGTTGGGTTAAAGATGCTGTGTTTGAATGTCATATTAGTGGTGCTTACACAACGAAAGCAGGTAATTCTCATATATTGATTGGGGGTAGATACAAAATAGTTCAGTTTTATGATTATTCTCATCTTCATGGTCCAGTTCCGCCGTGCGGTGAGTATGATTGTACTGCTAATTGTGGTGACCCAGAGTGCGATGAGACTACAGGATGCAGTCCTTGTGTTGAGATGAAGTGTTCAGATTATGATGAATTTGGTACTTTTCCAAATTGTTGTGGATGGGCTGGACCAGATATAGGACATTGTTTCTGTATTAGAGGTTCAGACTCATATGAGTGGAAGTGTAATTAAATAATAAGGAGTATAACATGGGCGTGTCCATAGACTTTAAAGAGAGTGTGGTTCAGGCAAACGATATGGCAAATAGAAGTATAGTAGGACTGAACCTATCCAGGTCAGTTAGGTACATGCTTCATACTATCACCAGTAATGCTATGTGGGTTGCTGATAAGATTCTAAGAAACGCAGCGTATCCATTAGCACAGGTTTCCTTTCCAGCGAATAGAAACTTATTCCGTCTGGAAGTAGGAGACCCGTTCAAGTTTACTTATGAGCAATATAGTATAGATCCTCTTATCTGTAGAGTAGTCCAAATCAGAGAAGATAATATAGAATCAGAAAGTATTTGGGTGGAGGCAATAGAAGATTTGAATTATGTTACCTCTAATGTAGTAACACAACCAGCGCCAGGATTGGCAGAAACAGAAGACTTATCGCTTGACGATTTAACTAATATAGAAATACAGGAAGCACCTTTTGTTATAGCAGGAGACAACATACGCATTATACCATTAGCAGCGAGAGAAGCAGTGACCTCATTAGGATACAATCTGTATATTAGTATTGATGGTGGGACTTCATATACACTATTAGAGAATATACCAGTATTCAATCCATATGGGACACTGGATAGTGGATATCCTGATACTACTTATACGCTAGACGATACAGTAGGTTTTAATATTACTTTTACTAATGATGATGTAGACATTATCAATTCTACTACTAGATCTGCTTTGTTCGGCGGAACGAATCTTGCAATGCTCGGAAGTGAAATTATCACCTTTCAAACGATTACCCCAGTAAGCGGAAATACTTACACAATAGAGAATGTATATCGAGGTAGGTTTGATACAGACAAACAATCACATACAGCAGGAACTGATTTCTGGTTCTTGGGGCTGTCAAATTATCGTGTGGTAAATAGTCCTGACTTAGTATTAGGCACAACCAGATACTTTAAGATGGTTCCGTATAATATAGCTCAATCTGGTAGTGTTGCTACTGCTGCATCTGATTCTTTACTGATAGAAGGAAGAGCAAAGAAACCGTATCCTGCGCTTGGTTTGAAGGCAAATGGGACTACTTGGAATCCACAGTATACATCTGACACTGTTTTAACTTGGAACACAAGAGAGAGAGCGTTGTGGGCTGGTATGACAGCACCAGAATCACAGGTGGATGCAGCGCCTACATGGGAAGGTTATTTCAAGATAGAAGTGATTGTAAGCAGCGTAATAGTTAGAACTGCAACAGCAATAAATGATGACACATGGGCTTACACTTCTGGTATGAACACAACAGATAATGGAGCATTAGCAGATACTGTTACATTTAGATTGTATAATTATATTACTACAGGTGGGATTACATACACAAGTGTTTACAGAGAGATTATAGTAAATAAAGTATAAGGGAGCATAACGATGAGTTTTTCAGATAAATATGATTTAGAGTTTTTAGATTATAGTCAAGCAGGGTGGGAAGGAATAGTAACCACTAATATGGAAATTCTTGATGATGTAGTTCAAACAAGAGCAATAGTCACGCTGGCAGGAGATGCAGAAGCATACACAGCATTAGGTATTACTGCTAATGGAACATATGAAAAGATCATTTCTGTCTCAGGCACAACTGATGATATGATTGCTATTGCAATAGAAGCGGGTTCTGCAGGCGGAGACATTCGTGCGCAAGTTGTAGGATTCATAACAAACACTGCGTGGTCTTGGACTATTGCAGGAGACATATATTTATCTGATACTGTTTCTGGTTCTTTAACTCAAACTGCTCCTGCTGTAGACCCACAAAGAATAGGCATAGCAACAACCACTTCTGGTATTTTCATAACAGCCCAGGATGGCGCTACTGGTCCTACAGGTACTACTGGAGCAACAGGTGCTACAGGTGATACTGGCGCGCCAGGTGGCGTTACAACCCTATCAGGACTATCAGACACGCCTGATGTGTATGATAATGGGAAGTATCTACAATCAACCGCATCAGGAACTGAATGGGGAACTATTAGCGGAGACCACAATGATCTAAGTAATTTAGATTATGCTTCTGCTGGACATACGGGGTTTGCTTCTGCTGAAGATTTGACTAATGTATCAGGGACTGCTGACACTAACACAAGTAATATATCTACTAATACTACTAACATTGCACAGAATACCTGGGATATATCACAAGTATCTGGCACTGTTGATACTAATACAGCTGCTATAAACACACTTGATACTAAAATAGACACTACATCAGGAACACTACAAACTGCAATAGACGGAAAAGATAATTATGCTGGTTGGTCATTTGCAGTTGATGGTGTAACTAAGGACGCTATTACTTCTAGCGATGTGTTGGACTTTGTTGGTGGGTCTAATATAACTGTAACAAGATCTGCTGATGATCAGATTACTATCAGTGGATCAGAAGGAGTGACGAATCACAGCGAATTAAATGAGTTAGATTATGCTTCTGCAGAACATACTGGATTTGCTTCCACTGAAGCATTAGTGACGACATCAGGTGCATTACATGATGCG
>SDBV01009895.1_pt1 | contig 12584 bp, 10 predicted proteins | sample 2277081 | NCBI WGS metagenome assembly SDBV01 (sample SAMN10402039, study PRJNA504765) | marine sediment metagenome | isolation source: marine sediment core GS10_PC15, 223 cmbsf | place: Arctic Ocean: Southern Knipovich Ridge | collected 2010 | reverse complement strand
CAATCGCGCGATCGCACCAGAAAAGAGCCGCCACTGACGCTCATCGAGATGCGGCTGCATCGTCTCGCCCAACTGGACCAACACATCACGGTCAACCATTCGGCAACCATACACCACCACCAACCCTTCGCGCGACTTATTGCGCGATCAAATCTCTAACGGGCCCTTAGTCGCCCCGATCACGAGAATGTTCGACGTCACGGGTGGACGTTTCGGGATCTGGCGGGCATCGGGTAGCCAACGGTTCGCCGAGTTGACAAACCAACCACGGAACCACTGCCCGGTGGTCGGCTGGTCGAACGACTGCAACTGGCCAAGCAATTCATTGACGACGCCGGTAACGCCCTCGTTGATTCCCGACCATTCCACCCCAGCCCGTTCCATGAGGGCCGATCCGTGTACGGAACGAGCGGTGGAAGCCCGATCTTTCATGCCGCCGCGGGCGGAGGCGATCGCATCGAACTCCTCGATGAACCCGATTGCGCCGCCCTCTTCGCGCGCGGCCTTTCGCAACGCTCCGAAGAATGAACGGATCTTGCGATTCGTCTGGCCGTAGTACATCGACTGAAATGAACTCGCGCTCACAAACAGATAGGGAACTCCGGCTCCGCGTGCCATCGCCTTGGCCATGTAGGTCTTGCCCGTTCCCGGCGGTCCCTCGAACAGAAGGGCCTGACGCGGTTTGCCACCCATCTCATCTCGAAAGCTCTTGAAGCCGAGGAACAGATTGAGCGAGCGGACGACTTCCTCTTTGACATTCGGCATGCCCTTGACGTCATCGAACGACGTTTCGATTTCGCTTGGACGGAACAGCACGTGCGGCGAGCGTCCGGCAAACAGGAGCGGGGCGACAAGAACGAGGCCGATGAGAACCACGAGGATGAGCATGGGCCAGTAGTCCATGATCCAGTCTGGAATCTCGGGAAACCCGAGGCGCACAGGAGTGAAGAAGGCGAGCCGAATCCAGACGTAGGCCGCGGCCACTGCCAGGACTACTCCTATGACTTTGAACCGGCGCAGACGGTTGCTCTCGCGCACCAGAGTGACATCCGCCCGACCTCGTGCGATGACGTCGTTGCGGCCCAGATCCTCTACACCCATATCGACTCCGTCGTGAGTTCATGCTTGCCCGAGGGTCGGGCTCGCCTCGCAACGAATTCGACCCGGATCGCTCACGATACGCGAGCCCGGCCCTTGTCATGGAAGAATTTACCACAACGATGCGCTGTCGAACGGCCACTCACAGTGACCGCCGGCGCAAACGCAAGGGCGAGGGCGAGTGCTCGTCGTGCGCGCGATGCAACTCCCCGTGAGTTGCGAGTTCACCACCCGAAGCCGATTCCTCATAGGCGACCAACGGCGCGTCCACCAGCCACTACGGGGTGCGCCCAAACGGACATTCGATCGCCTTCCCTCCGACCTCGCAGGTAAAAAGCCGAGCACCCCAGACATCTGCGAAAGACAGTTCCCAACCGACGTTCGACCGCTCAAACAAGCCGTACCCGAAAGCGCGTCGCGTTATGGCGGCGGTGACCTCGGCGCCGGCAACCTGAATTCCAACGGGAGACTCGACGAACGGCAGCCCGAGCGGGGCGCCCGAGTTGGCGATTACGACCTGCGGAACACGCGCGCCCGCATACTGGAAGACTTCGAACAACGATACATTGCCGCCGAGAGCGAACTCGACCGAAACCGGAAGGTTGTCCCCAGACGCTTTCTGTAACGACTGGTCGACATCGACGACGGTTCTGTTGCCGTCGACCTCGACTGCTACCGGCGCCCACATCGGCTTATGTGTCAAAAACCAAGTCGAACGTCCAGCGGCGAGTTGGCCGACCACGCCAAACTGGTCACGGTATATAGCCGTGATCCCGTCCGGTGCGTCGTTCGACGCAGCCGACGAGTCGAACACGATCAGTTGTTCGGAACCCATCGGGACACGAAACGGCGCGGTCGTGTCCCGACACGTCTCTTGAAACGGACCGGGCGCGAAATATCTGTCCCACGCTTTGCCGTTTGCAGTGCACTTTGCGTGATCGCCGCGCACGAATACCCACGATGCGGCCCGAAGCAACGGCGCCGCCGGAGCAAAGAAATCGTCGTTCACGTCCGCCCAACCAATCGGTTGAGTGGGCGGTTGAACCTGCGACGGACACGGGCCGTCTGTGCACAGATCGACTCGAAACACCATGTTGCCCGTGTGCACGACCAGATCGGGCGCGGCGTCTGCCGCCGAAGTCGCGATCCGCGGGAATGGCCATTTCATCGGTTTGGCACAATCCCCGGCGCGTGCGTCGACACTGCTACAGCCTGTGTCGCCGACCACGGCAACGCTCTCAATCTCGTCAGGCGACACCCGCAATCGAACACCGCCAACGCCGATGCCCACGACGCCGTCGGGTAGCGCTGCCTCACAGACGGTGTACGGAAACGCGGGAGCGGATGAACCAACGCGAACCTCCGTTCGAATCTCGTCGACCGCCTCCAGGGTCGCGGCAGACGGTGGAGACGGCGAAGGGCTCTGACCGTAATCGAGATCGGCCGTCGGGCATTCGACAAGCGACGTGACGAGGCGTACCGACCTCGATCCATCGGGGCCAAGCTGCGTCCACGCCGCCAGAACTTCTGTCGTGAGCCCCGGACTCGGCGACGAACTCGGCGCCTGAGCACTGCACGCGGAGAGAACGAGGACAACCGCGACGCCGAAGCTGATCGATACACGTCGCGTCATCTATTCACCGCGTTTGAATTCTCTGCCGACACGCAATGATGCCCGATACCGAGCAATATGTCACGTTCCGACTCGGCCGGCGCGCTGTGTGACTCTCGACGCGATCCGACCCCGGCGGCCGAAAAAGGCTCGGCTCACGGTCCGACAAGGCCGATGACAGTCTGACCTGCCTGTGGATAGTTGCGCCCGTCGACCGTGCAGACCTGAACACGCGACTGTCCGCTCGCACGCTCTGTCACGACAAAGAGCGGCGTCGCCTTGTTGTCATGCACGCCGAGCCATGCGTCGTAATCGAACTCTCGCGTGAGCTTCGTCATTACGATTCGCGCCCCTTGCGCGTAACGTTCGGTAATCGATTCGTAGGTCATCGTGTCATTGAAGAGAAGTCGACCGCGGTATTCGAGCGAGACGCCTTCACGCCGAGTGCCGTATTCCTCCGGCGTGAGCTGGTACACACACGCCCGACCGAACACATTCGAATAGTGGAGTGAGGCCAGCGCGTTGCGGTCGTCGCTTCCGCTGAACGCAAGCAAGTTACCGATGCCAAGCCCGGCGAGATCGAGCTGTTGGCTCGCGTATTTGGACAGAGGTGAGGTGTAGACGGCGCGAAACCCTTCGAGACGAGCCTCACGAATGGCCGTTCGGTCGTCGTCGACCAGAATCGTCGTCGTACCAAGATCTTGCAGCAATCGGGCAATGTCACGAGCCCACGGCTGCGCCCCGAGAACGAGAAACCCGTCTCCGGGCGGGCGCTGGATGCCGAGCAATTTCGCTACCGGCGTTGCTGTGAAACCATAAACAACCACAGTTACGACGATGACGATGAACGTGATCGAAATGAGCCGCTCCGGTTCGCCGATGCCTGCCTCGGCGAGGCTCACCGCGAAAACCGACGAAATCGCCGCCGCTACGATTCCGCGCGGCGCCATCCACGCGAGGAATCCGCGCTCGCGCCAGTCGAGTTTCGATCGCACCGTCGAAATCAACACGGCCATCGGACGCACCGCGAAAATAAGGATTGCCACAAAGGCGACAAGCCGCCAGCTAACCGACTCGAGTAGATCGACGGGTATGCGCGCCGCGAGCAATATGAATAGGCCCGACAGAACGAGAACCTGAATGTTCGCCTGAAATTCAGCAATCCTGCGGATCGAAATCCGATTCTGATTACCGAGGACGGCGCCGATTACCGTCGCGGTCGCGAGTCCGGATTCGGGCTGCAAAGCGTTCGAGGCCGCAACCGCCGCGAACATCAATGTGATCACCGCAGGATTGATCAGCTCATCGGGAATCCAGTGATAGCGAATCGCAAACACGAGGATCGCGGCTGTTACGACGCCACCAATCCCTGCGATGCCAATCACCAAGACGATGTCGACGGCGATCTGCGGAGCGCTCTCGGCAAGTTGACCGGCACGAACCGCCTCGAAGACGATGACGGCCAGGAGAACGCCGATCGGGTCGATCGTGATCCCCTCCCACTTTAGAATCGTCCAAAGCCTGCGTTTCGGCCGAACATGGTTTATCAGCGGGATCACGACGGTCGGGCCGGTCACGACGAGTACGGCGCCGAGCAACAGCGATGTCGACGTGCCGAGATCGAGAACATAGAACGCCGCGGCTGCAATCGCCAGCCAGGTTACGGCCGCACCAATACTCACTAGGCGATACACGACTCCGCCGATTTCTCGCAACTCGTCGACGCGAAGGCTCAAACCTCCTTCGAAGAGAATCAAGGCAACTGCAAGCGAAACCATCGGAGAGAGCAGCTCGCCAAACAAGCGATCCGGAGACACGAGACCTGTGACCGGTCCGGCGATGAAACCAAGCACCAACAGGAGCAGGATCGCGGGAACGTGAATCCGCCACGCCAGCCATTGCGCCCCGATGCCGAGCACGAGGATGGCCGCAATACTGAATAATAATGTCTCTGCCACAGGCGGCCTACCGCCTCAGACTCATATTGGGACGGTGGACATGTTACCTGTGCGTGACACCTACGCCGTGCCATCCCTCCAACTGGAGTTCGCTTCTCCGCTCGAACGCCGTACATTTCCGCAATCCGTCATGCGCCCCTTCGGGCCCGCCCGTATGCTTGTGAGCGCTCATTCGACTCGACCGAGCGGAACCTGTGCCGACCGATCCCGGCCCATCACGAACATTCGGGGGAGCCACGGAGTGTCCCCGTTACACCCCGGCAGCCCGGGGACACCCCGGCAGCCCGGGGACACCCCGGCAGCCCGGGGACACCCCGGCAGCCCGGGGACACCCCGGCAACGCCCCGATGGACGGATCGAACGACCTGGTCGCCATTGGTGACCGCCTCGATCCGTCCACGGTGCTCGACGCCTACCGGCGCGGCGTGTTCCCAATGCCTGTACGAAAAAACATACTCGGATGGTGGTCGCCCGATCCGCGCGCCATCATCCCGATCGACCGCTTCCACGTCAGCCGAAGCCTGAAACGGAGCCGCAGGCGGTTCGAAATCACAGTCGATACGGCGTTCACCCAAGTCGTCGAAGCCTGCGCCGACCCGTCCCGCCCACACGGCTGGATCACGCCGGCAATCAAGTCGGCCTACAACGAATTGCACCAACTCGGATGGGCGCACAGCGTTGAAACGCGCAGGATCTCCGACGGTCGGCTCGTCGGCGGAGTATACGGCCTCGAGATCGGCGGGTTGTTCGCCGGCGAATCGATGTTCCATACCGAGACGGACGCGTCGAAGGCCGCTCTTGCCTCCATGTTCGATCGCCTTAGGGACACTCCGTCCGCAAACGAACGGATCTTCGATGTCCAATGGTTGACGCCCCACTTGGCGTCACTTGGTGGAGTCGAAATATCGAGATCGGACTATCTTGGCCGTCTCGACACAGTGGTCGAACTCGAAAGGTCGGGCATCTTCGACGCCGTTCGGGAAGCAACGTGAGAGCATTCGCCACGCCAAAAAACGGCGAGCCCGCGAGTATCTGCGTCGTCACGGACATAAGGTTGAATTGCCGCCGACATGTCGCCTCCAGAGAGGGTCTTCGACATGACAAAACTCGTCATCGCTACATTCGGGCTCGTGCTCGTCTTTGTGGCGTGTGCCGGCGCCGACTCCGACACGAGCGATCCCGTCGCTTCAGACGAGTTCTGCGCGGCCGCCTCCGACTTCGTCACCGAATCTGGCGCGCCAAGTCCAACCGACGTCAACTCACAGCGTTTGATGCTCGAGAACATTCTTGCATCGAGCCGCGATCTGGCCGAAGCGGCGCCGGCCACAATCAAGCAAGACGCTGAGACCATCACGAAGACCGTCCCGAAGATTATGGAGGTACTCGACGAGGTCGACTACGATGTCGCACGCCTCAGCCCCGAACAACAACACGAACTCGAAAATAACCCCGAATTCAGTCGGGCATTCGGTTCACTCATGACGTTCATGACGCAAAATTGCCCAGAAGTCCGGGCGGCGTTCTCGTCTACCACAGGTTCCGACTCCCCCTGAGGTCGGCCCAAGGGCCGGCGGTGAAATATCAATCGTTCAGGCGATCGCCTGTCGCGTCGATGGTTCTGTGTATGACTCAGACCTGACAGACTTCGTCATGACATCGATGACGTATCTGTCTCAACTCTCGACTAGAACACACGGGGACGGTAATGAGCGACAAGGCCTACGACGACCCGACGGTGAGAGACGCGATCGACTCGCTCCGTTTTCTCTCGATCGACGCCATACAGAAGGCGAACTCAGGACATCCGGGAGCGCCGCTGGGCCTCGCCCCGCTGATGTACCGCCTCTACACAGAGCACATGTCGCACGATCCGGCCGATCCTGACTGGCCGAACCGCGACCGCTTCGTACTCTCGGCCGGTCATGCTTCGGCAGTTCTTTACGCGACGCTGCACATGGCGGGATACGACGTGTCGATGGACGACCTCAAATCCTTCCGCCAGTGGGGTTCGATCACGCCCGGACACCCGGAGTATCGAGACACGCCGGGCGTTGAGACCACAACCGGCCCACTCGGACAGGGTTTCGGCAATGCGGTCGGCATGGCGCTATCGGTCGCGATGGCTGCTGCCCGTTTCAACGAGGAGAGTCTTGCGGTCTTCGACCACCACGTGTTCTGCGTTTGCGGTGACGGTGACATGATGGAAGGCATTACGGCCGAGGCGGCCTCACTCGCCGGCTTCCTCGGGCTCGACAAGCTCATCGTGTTCTACGACGACAATTCGATTTCACTGAGCGGACCGACCTCTCTCGCTTTTGGCGAAGATGTCGCGGGACGGTTCGAGGCGTACGGCTGGAAAACGATCCGTATCGAAGACGTGAACGACCTCGAAGCAATCGACGCCGCCGTCACCGAAGCGAAGAACCAAACCGACCGCCCGACGCTGGTCCTGACGCGGACCCACATCGGCTTCGGTTCCCCGTTTCAAGACACGTCCAAAGCGCACGGAGCGCCGCTCGGACCTGACGCCGTTGCCGCGACACGTGAGCGCCTCGACTGGAACTACCCACCGTTCGAGATCCCGACCGACGCGACTCGACACTGGGCCACGCTCGTCGGCCGACAAGCCCGCGCGAAACAGGCATGGGAGTCGTTGGTCGAAACCTATTCCGGGCAATATCCGCAAAAGGCGGCAGAGTTAGCCAGGTTCAACCAAATGCGACTGCCCGACGGTTGGGCATCCGAGATCGACGCGATCGGCGCCGAATCGCTACCCGACGACTCGCCGCTGAACTTCGAAACGGGCTCGAAGATCGCGACACGAGTCGCGGGCGGGCGCGTCGTCAACCACCTCGCTCAGCAGATCCCCGAACTCGTCGGCGGGTCGGCCGACTTGAACCCGTCGACCAAAACCGCGATCGCCGGCGCCGACGATATCCGCGCCGGCCACTACGGCGGTCGCAACATCCAATTCGGCGTCCGCGAACATGCAATGGGCGCCATGGCGAATGGCTTCGCCGTACACACCGGCTTTCGGATCTACTGCGCGACATTCTTCGCATTCAGCGAATATATGGTCTACCCGATGCGCATGGCCGCGATGATGAAGGTACAGACGGTATTCGTCTATACGCATGACTCAATTGGACTCGGTGAGGACGGCCCAACACACCAGCCGGTCGAGCAGCTCGCTCTGCTCCGGGCGATACCGGGTCTCCACGTAATTCGGCCCGCGGACGCCAACGAGACTGCCCAAGCGTGGAAAACTGCCCTCGAGTTTGAAGGTCCAACCGCGCTCGTACTCTCACGCCAGGGCCTGCCCGTGCTCGATCCAGCGAACCTCGACGTTTCGAAAGGAGCGACCGTCATTGCCGACGGCGACGACGCCGTGATCATTGGAACGGGCTCCGAAGTCGAACTTGCGTTAGCCGCACGTACCCAGCTCGCAGGCAACGGCATTCGAGCGCGGGTTGTTTCGATGCCCTGTTGGGAGATCTTCGACGCGCAAGACGCCGACTATCGCGAATCGGTCTTGCCTGACGGAGTGCCGACTGTAGCGGTCGAAGCGGCGGTCGAACTCGGCTGGTACAAGTATGCGGACGCGTTCATCGGAATGCACAGCTTCGGCGCCTCCGCGCCTGCCCCCATCTGCTACGACAAGTTCGGCATAACCGCCGATGCGGTCGCTGCCAAGATCGCGGAATTGATCGGCTGACACCAACGCCGACGACTACGGCGGCCGAGTCGGTCCAATAGTCGAGGGAGTCCTATGAGCAATCTTGCGGAGAAGCATCTGTGGCTCGTACGCCACAGTGAGACGGCTTGGAGCAAGACCGATCGACATACGAGCTACACCGATCTTCCACTCACCGACAAAGGCCGTGCTCGAGCGGCCGAGCTGAAGCCGCTACTCGAAGGCGTCGACTTCGCCCGAGTGATCTCATCACCCGTCGGCCGCGCACTCCAGACCGGGGCACTCGCAGGCTTCGATCACCCGGAGATCGTCGATGACCTCGTTGAATGGAACTACGGCGACTATGAAGGTCTCACCACCGACCAAATTCGTGAGACCGAACCCGGATGGTCGATTTGGAGCGCGCCGTGCCCCGGCGGCGAACTACACGAACACGTCGCAGCACGCTTGGACCGCGTAATCTCACTCGTCCGCGAGACCGACGGCCCAGTTCTGGCGTTCGGACACGGCCACGCCATGCGTGTCCTCACTGCACGCTGGCTCGGCCTCGGCGCCCGTGACGGCCGGTTCTTCATACTCGATGCCGGCGCGGCGAGCATCCTCGGCGCCGAACACGAGTGGCCGGCAATCAGAGCATGGAACCTAACTGGCTGAGCGGAGAGACCAGCGGGCCCTTATCGCCTCATTGGCGAGGCGTCGGCGGAATCGTCGTCTCGCTCGTCGCAGTATCGTTCTAGCGGATCCAGGGAGAAATGTGACCAGATGGGTGATAGGGGTCGAGAGTGACGACGGCTGAGGCTTCATACGAGCATTGGATAACGCTCGGCGAGCGGTACGTTTCTACAAAGCAACGCTACGTCGCATTGTTTGAGCAATCGACCGAACTCGCGAAACTGAACCGTGACACGATCCGATCGGCCTCCCAAGTCCGCGAGACCCAGCGCCTCCTGAAAGAGACCGCCCGGTCGTCACCGGCTTTTCGCCGTCACGAAACAGCGCTCATCGAAGCGACTGCCGCGCTGACACGCGCTAGGGAAGCGTTCAACGCTCTCAACGGAAAGGGCGACGGCGATGTCGACGAACAATTCTTCACCGTACGCGACGAGCTCGATCGCGCCGAAGCGTCGCTCGACGAATACGCGACTAAACACGACCACGATATTCGCGTATCGCTAAACGGCCACCCGGAACGCGAGAAAAGGGCAACCTGGCTACAGCATTGCGCTGACTACACGGACATTCGCATCGCATACGCGGACGCCGAAGCGAAATACGTCGAGACGAAAGACCTTGCCGAACGCGCCGCATTCGAGGTCGAATGCCTCGACGCTCAACTCGAAGAGGTACGGCGGCAAGTCGAGTTCGAGGATTTCCCTAAGGGCGAAGACGAGTCGACACTCGGCGTCGCAATCGAAGCAGTCGGCGACGACCTTGCCGACTCCCGTCGCGAACAGAAGAACACAGAGGCCGACTTGCAAAAAGCGAGACGTGAACGCGGGCGCTTACGCGTGAAGCACAACGACGTCGTCAGGACCGTAAAGGACTTCCACGAGCAAAATTTCGACGCCTTGGGAATCGTCGATAGCGCACAGGTTCAGCTATGCGAAATCGAGCCGGACGACTGAATCGCGTCCGCTTCAGGTCCGAATGATTTCGAGGAGTTCCGAAGTGCGATCATCACATACGGCACGGGACTCCGCCTCGACGTTGAGTCGCATCACCGGCTCGGTGTTCGAAGCTCTCACGTTGAACCACCAGTCGGGGTAGTTGACGGTAAGACCGTCGAGATGGTTCGCGTCGCCATCGACGTATGCAGCGTCGAGGCGACCAAAGACGGCGTCGGGGTCGGCGACCGTCGAGTTGATCTCGCCCGAATCCACGTATCGGTCAAACTCACCCGCGATCTCAGACAACGGCTTCCCGGACCGCGATATGACGGCCAAGGCGCAGATGGCAGCGATCAATCCGCTGTCGGCGTTGTAATTGTCCCGAAAATAGAAGTGGCCGGAATGTTCGGCGGCGAATATGGCGTCGTGCTCGCGCATTTTCGCCTTGATGAACGAGTGGCCGACACGGGTACGGACCGCCGTTCCGCCCATCGCTTCGATCGTCTCGGGCATGATCCGGCCACATATCGCGTTGTAGAGAACGGTTGCGCCGGGATTCTCGGCAAGAAACTGTTTCGCGAGAATCGCCCCGAGGACGGAGCCGCTGATCCTGCCACCGTTCTCGTCGATCAGGAATGCCCGATCGCCGTCGCCGTCGAACGCTATGCCGACATCGAGACCGTCGGCGGTGACGAGCGCGACGAGATCGGCGACATTCTCGTCGATCAGAGGGTTCGCAACATGATTCGGGAAGGTTCCGTCGAGTTCGAGGTAGAGCGATTCAATATCGAGGTCGGTCTGTTCCACAAGATGCGGCACGACAAGCCCGGCCATGCCGTTGCCGGCGTCGATACCGACGCTGAGGCGCCCGAGGTCGCCGCCGCTGAACTCGAGCGCATGTGCGACCCATTGCGGCATGGTGTCTTTCGTGAGGACCGACCCGACCGACGAGGGAGCAGCAAAATCGTCGTCGGCGATAGCGTTCTCGATGTCTTTGAGACCGGTCTCGATCCCGATCGGCTTGACCTGCTCGCGGGTGAGCTTGATTCCGTTGTATTTGCCCGGGTTGTGACTCGCGGTGATCATCGCCCCGCCCGCGAGATCGTAGCTGCCGACCGCAAAGTAGATCATGTCACTCGTCACGAGGCCGATGTCGAGAACTTCGCGGCCTTGTTCCACAAGACCATCACATAGCGCTGCGGCGAGCGCCTCGGAATCGGTCCGCATGTCGCGCCCCACTCCCACGGTCCCGGGCCCGACAAAGTCGGCAAGCGCACGGCCGACCCCGTGCGCGACGTCGGGGCTCAGCTCCTCGGGTGACAATCCACGGATGTCGTATGCCTTGAAGATGTTGTGTGCAAACTCCATCGCTGATGCGCCTCTCGAGTCGGCCCGTCGGGTGAGAGACCCGAATCTAGCGTTGCGCCGTCGGCAAGATTACAGCGAGGTCACAAGCCCGTAGATCATGACCCCTATCACGACCACGATGACAACAATCGCTATCAAGACGGCGACTTGGACGGGCCGCATCTCGTCTCTCGTCGGCGGCTCGGCCACTGCCTCAACCGCACCGTCGTCGGTGTAGTCTTTCGCGCACTCGTCGAGGCGTTCTATCGCCTCTTCGTACTCTTCGTCGCAGAGCTGGCCGACGGCGTTCAACTCGTCGAGCCGTTCCCGTTCTCGAGCTATCGGCATCGGCTTGACCTCGAATCAATGCTGGGGGATCGAAACTTGGAGGATCGACACTGGCGTCAAGAGCGTAGCCGCAACGCGTTGATCACGCTCTCGTCGGTGATATCGTCGACCTCGGTCACCTCTCCCACATCGATGCCACGCTGTCCACTTCGTGACGTCGACTTCGGGGCGTGGATCTGCGGCATCATCTCCAACCCGCGCGGGACTTTCCAACGGCCGTTCGGTTGGAGCCGGACATTCGACTCATGCTCACCGGTGACAAAACGGGCAAGTCCGCGGAAGAAGGCGAGGTGCTTGAAGATCGGATTGCGCGGGTACGAGACGATCATGCCCGTCTCCTGAATGTGGTCGGCGTAGATGACACCGAGGAAAGTCCAAAGACCCTTACGTTCGAGTTTCGGAGCTTCATCCGTTTCGCGCAACAATGGCGGAACGATGTGGCGCCGTGGCTCGTAGCTCGGCCCGACGGGCCACTTCGCGCTGCCGAGCGGGACGAGTCCGTCGTTGTCGGACATCTCGTACTTGTCGTTGTGGCGCATCTCGTAGTGGAAGTACCGCAGGATCTTGTTGACCTGGTATTCGTTCGTGACACCCGCGACCGAATAGTACGGGATTGCCGGATTGTCACGATATTGCGTGTTGTAGTAATTGGTCATGTAGTCGACGCCAAATTCCCGCGCCACACGGTAGATGTCGGTCTTCTGTTCGCTGCGCAGTTGTGAGAACCAGCTCAACCACGGCAGCACGTAGCCGTTCATGAAATTGTCGACTTTGTCGGTGTCGTCGGCGATCATCACGCCGTTGTGCGGCCCGGCGATCGAGGTGATCGACGCGACACAGTCGGCGATCGTCGTGTCGGCAACGTCTTCTCCGAACTTGCCGCTCGCGAACGGCTTCCAGTCGCCAAGTCCGTCCGGCGA
>SDBV01009894.1_pt1 | contig 12585 bp, 11 predicted proteins | sample 2277081 | NCBI WGS metagenome assembly SDBV01 (sample SAMN10402039, study PRJNA504765) | marine sediment metagenome | isolation source: marine sediment core GS10_PC15, 223 cmbsf | place: Arctic Ocean: Southern Knipovich Ridge | collected 2010 | reverse complement strand
ATAGCCACGCGGCCAGCAGTCCGACTGCGATCATTCCCAGCAGCGCGATCAGCCAGGAGAAAAACCTTGTCTGCGGGGTTACGGTCGGGCGGATCGGGGCCAACTTGCGTACGCGCCCGGACACTTGAGCGCCGCTCGCGATCTGGATCTTGTTATCGCTCCGATATTCCAGATTCCCGCCGATGCTCGCGTTGCTCGCGAGCGAGACACGGTCTGACGATATCTTAACGTTTCTGCCGATCGGCCCGCTGATCTTGATTGCGCTGGCCCCGCCGATGATGTCGCGGCCCACGGCTCCGGCCGCGTCAACGTTTCCCGCGCCGACGATCAGGTCGATGCCGATTTGGGAATCCCTGGTCAGGACAACGGTGCCGCCGCCAACCATAAGATCTCGACCTATTTTTCCGTTGACCCTAATGGTTCCCCCGGTGATCCTTGCCGTTCGCGAGATATCGCCGTCGATCCGGACGTCTCCGCCGGCAATAAATAAGTCGCCCTCCACAGGCGCGCTGATTGAGACGGTTCCGCCGGCAACCACGAGGTCGCCATCGACCTTCTCGGTAATCGAGACCTCGCCGCCAAATATGTAGAGATCATCGCGGACCTCGTTGTCGACTACGACGCTGTTGCGGGTGATGAACTGTGCTGCGAAAGCCGGTGTCGCACTGAGGAAAAGCAAGGTGCAGAGCAGAATGAGGATCCACGATCTCGACTTTGGTACTCGCATAAGCGGGCTCCTTTATTCCGGGTCGGCTTCGCTAGCGGGATTATATCAAGTGGCCCGGTCGCTAAGCAACCGGGCCACTGTAAATCTAAAGAACTGTTTTCTGTTTAACTTTTCTGTCTATCTATGCACGCTCAACGTGCCAGTCTTCAACTCCGGGGTACGGAGCTTTGAGGCCGAACTTCGACAAGTGCTGGTTGAAGGTTGGCGAAGGATTTGTGTAATCGATTGCTTCACCCTCTTCGTGAAGTGAGGTTCCGGGCGCGCTGGCCATGCCGCGCGGCAGCGTGCGATAGAGATACGCTTGCTTTGCCGTGCTGCGGTAGCCGCTGTTGATCTCGATGACCGCACCATAGTTCTGAAAGACAAACGTCCGGAATCTGTCGAATCTGACGAGCAACTCAGGGTCGATGCCCTCGGTTTTCTGGTTCAATTGCGGAGGCAACTGCGGACTTTGAGCCGCTACCTTCACGGTCTGCGGGGCCGGGGCCGCCAACGCGATCTTCTCCGGCCGCAGGCTCGAAGCCTTGTCTGTATCGGCACCGAAAAGTCCGGGTACCGTGGCCGCTCCGACGACGACCAACATCAGTGCGGCGGTCGCGCCGTGACGCGACCAGCGTCGCGCTATTGTCTTAACATCATCTTTTATCTTGCTGAGCTTGCTTACGTTTTCTTTAATAAAAATTACTCTTCACTCCCATGTGATTTTAAGTACAAACTACCTCGCTCATTGCTGACAACCGGATATGCCGGCATAAATTCTTGGATTGTCGTGCCCGCGAAGCGAGCTTGAGCGGTCGCGCCTTAGCTTTTTACTGTGTGCTCGGCGCTCATGTAAGAGGTTTAATCCTCTTCTGCCAACCAGTTCCTGCAGGTGCCCTGAGCTGGCAGAGGCCAGTATACATGGCTGAAATGACTTGTCAAATCGAAAAGGAGGAGTTCTTTGTGCTTGGGGCCGCGCCTGAAGAGTGAGTAGTATAACAAAAAAAACAAGAAAATCTATCAACTGGGCAAGAATAATCATGGACGAGCAACTTGTTCGGCCGCGAGGTCCATAGGGCCGTCGATTTGGGGCATAAAAAAGGGGACGTACGTTCGTATTGTGCATTGTTTTCTGCTGGAGCGCAGGTCAGGGTCGGTCGGGGACAGCGCGCGCAAAGTAAGTTCAGTTAGGCAGCTCCGGCCCTTTGTTGGACGGTGAATGTCGTTTGGTGCAATTTCTTGGCTGGGAGTGGACGAGATAAGGCCTGGTCACAGAGTTGAATGGGGCGTAAGTTCAGTTAGGCAGCTCCGGCCCTATAGATTCGAGAGGAGAGCGATGAGGCCGACTGAAGTGCTAATGGAAGAACATGAGCTGATCAAGAGGGCCATCAGGCTGCTGGAAAAGGCTGACGCGCGTTTACGAGGCGGAGATGATGCCGTGGTTGAAGCGTATCCGCCGTTGGTCGATTTTATTCGTCATTTTGCCGATGAGTGTCATCATGAGAAAGAAGAGGATATTCTTTTTAACGCACTTGAAGAGCACGGTGTGCCGCGAGAAAACAGTCCTCTTGGGGTGATGCTCGACGAGCACGAGCAGGGCCGTAGGTTTGTCCGTCGTCTCTCGGCCGCGACGGACGAGTTTCTCAATGGAAACAAGGGTGAGCGCGAGGCGATCATCTCTAATGCCGAAGGCTATGCTGAGCTGCTGAAAGCACATATATTCAAGGAGGATAGAGTGCTCTATCCGATGGCGGATAAGGTTCTCCCGGAGCCGGAACAAAAGCGGATTGGCGCACAGTTCAATGAAATTGAGGCCGAGGCGGGTCCGGGCCGGCATCAGCATTATGAAAAGGTGATCGAGCAGCTCGAGACGCGGCTGGCATAGACTATTCGGCCGGTACGAATCCGTTCTTTTTTGTGCCGACCAGCTTATGGGGGTCAATAAATACTTGCTCTAATGGGTCTTCGACGACTTCGCCGATGATCGAGGCCGGGCGCGCTTGCCCAAGTATTTTGAGCGCGGCCCCGGTGTCTTCCGGGGCGACCACCGCGCAAAAACCGATGCCCATGTTGAAGACCTGCCACATCTCGGCCGGCGGCAGATCGCTGTTGCCGGCGATGAATGAGAAGACCGGCGGCACCGGCGGGAGGTCGGTGATCCGGTACCCTACTGCCGCTTCAGCCCGGGTCAGGTTGAGAAAACCGTCACTGGTGATATGGGCCAAGCTCTTGACCTTAATATCCGATTGGAGCAGCTCGAGGACTTCAGGCACGTAGATCGCCGTTGGTTCCAGCAGTTCTTCCCCGGCGGTGCGGCCGAAATCGGCAACGTGGGAATCCGCTTTGAGGCCCGATGTGCCAAAGATTACGGCGCGGGCCAAAGTGAGGCCGTTGCTGTGAATACCGCTTGAGGCGATGCCGATAATCGGGTCTCCCGGAGCAAGATCCGCGCCCACTACGATTTCATCGGTCTTGACTGAACCTACGCAGGTTCCGACGAGGTCGAAGCCCCGCCCGGGGCGGATCCCGGTGATCATCTCGCGGAGCTGGGCGATCTCTCCGCCCGGGATGTTGATCCGGGCCTGGCGCGCCCCTTCGAGGAGGCCGGCCGCGATGGCCGACAATAGGTCGTCGTCGGCTTCCTCGACCGCGATGTAGTCGACCATCGATAGAGGCTCCGCGCCGACGCAGATGCCATCATTGGCGTTCATGGCGATACCGTCGATGCCGATCGTGTCGTATTTGTCGCACATCTGTGCAACCAGAATCTTAGTGCCGACCCCGTCGGTCGAGATCGCGATCGCCTGGCCGCCGCCCAGGTCGATGACGCTGGCATAGTGACCTAGATCCAACATGGTCGGACGGATCTCAAACGTCTGCCGGACGATCTCAAGCAGGCCCTTCATGCCGGTTTCGGCGTTCGTCGTTTTGACGCCGACGGTATTGTAGGTTAGCGGGGAATCAGGCTTCTCTTCGCTCATCTTCTTGATTCTATCTCAAGCCGCATATGAAAGCACGGGCTCAAGATAAGATAAAAAAACCGCCCCGGACTGATCTGTCCGGGGCGGCCGGTCGCGTCATTTACTGCGAAAAAACTATGAACTAGACGCGATCAATGATGAGCAAAATAATTCAGCAGACCTTGTTGAAGGCCCATGGCTTCCTGTTCAACCCGGTCGAGATTGATGAACGCGTTTGACTCGGCGTTGCTGGTGATGAAAGACGCTTCGGTCAACACGGACGGCATTTGAGTCAGCCGTGTCACAGCTAAGCTGCGTTGCATCACGCCTCGATTCGCCGTGTCCATGTTCTTTACCAGAAACGTGTTCATTGAGCTGGCCAGACCATGCGATCGCGGGTTGGTAAAGTAAGTTTCGGTCCCGTTCGAGATCGGATTGCCCGCGCTATTGTGGTGGACGCTGATGAAGACGTCCGGACGCGCGGCGTTTGCCATGGCCGCCCGCTCTGTCAGGCCAACGAAGGTATCACTTATTCTAGTTACTAATACCCGAGCGCCGTCAGCCTCGAGTTTGTCTTTTAGCCGGTGAACCACGGCCAGGCTGATCCATTTTTCCGCCACGCTGGTCTGCGGGTTGATCGCGCCCGGGTCGTAGCCCCCGTGTCCCGCATCGAGCATGATCGTTTTTCCTGTGACCGGTGTTGCCGCGAAGGCCGGTGAAGCAACCGCCGCTATCAACGACAACATGACTACCGTTAGCGTTAAAAACCGCCTCATTAAAACGTCCCCTTTCGGAAAATATCTCGGCTCTTTGTCAAGGGCGACAGATGATAGCAGGCCTGCTCCGGGGGGTCAACAGGCCCCGAACTATAAAGTCTTTCGTTTAGGGGCGTAAAGGTGCGCACACCAAAATATTGGTTGCAGTCGCACTCCGATCGAGCCGGATCGCGAAGATGGGGATTGAAAAAATAAGCGGCGGTCTAGGTGTTGGTGCGGAGCCAATCAGGATTGAGGTTCTCGAAGTAGAGAAAGCCGAACATGGTGCCGAAGATGATGAGCGCGGCGATGAACAGTATCACGCCCGGGGGGATCCCGCCGGTCTTGCTTTTTTCTTCGTCCTGCTCCGGTCTTATTTCCATGCTCCGGCCTCCATTGGCGCTATTGTAGCATGGCGGACAATTAGGTCGCGACAAAAAAGGGCTGGTCAAGAACGGCCCGTCGGATTAAACAGGCAGGCGTCCATCTCTTGAAAAAAGTGCGTTTTTAGTTTATAAATCAATCTGTCCATGATTGAGCTTGAAAAAGTCAAGAAAAGTTTTGGGGCGACCACCGCCGTTGACGATCTGTCGCTGAAGATCGGTCAGGGGCAGGTCGTCGGTTTTCTGGGGCCGAATGGCGCCGGCAAGAGTACGACGATGCGCATGATAACCGGCTTCTTGGCTCCTGATGAAGGCGAGATCTTGATCAATGGGGTCAGCGTCGCCGAGGATCCCGCGACAACCAAGGCGTTTATCGGATATCTGCCCGAGAACAATCCACTATATGAAGAGATGCTCGTCAACGAATACCTCGCGTTTACTGCTCGCCTGAGAGGGCGTGCCGGCAACGGCGGGACTTTGGAAAAAGTAGTCGACAAGACCGGGATAGCCGAGGTCTATTACCGGCCGATCGGCGAACTATCGAAAGGATACCGCCAACGCGTCGGCCTGGCCCAGGCGATTCTTCATGAGCCGGAGATCCTGATATTAGACGAACCGACCGAAGGTCTCGATCCAAACCAACGTGTCGAGATTCGCAATTTGATCAAGGAGATCGGGAGGGAGCGTACAGTCGTACTGAGCACGCACGTTCTTCAGGAGGTTCGCAGCACTTGCAATCGAGTCATTATTATCGATCGCGGCCGGCTGGTCGCGGACAACGACATCGACACCCTCATGACCCAGGCAGAAGGGGCGAAGCGGGTTATCGTAGAACTCGCCGGTGACGCTCCGGCGGAGAAACTCGAGAAGCTTGCCGGTGTTGTCAAGGTAGAGACGAAAGAGTCGATCGCTCCGGGACGGCATCGTTGTCTGCTCACGGTCGAGGGCGAAGCAGAGCCGCGTCCTGAGATATTCCACCTGGCCAAAACGAACGATTGGACATTGTGGGAGTTATATCAAGAAGAAGTATCGCTCGAAGATGTGTTTCGCAACTTGACCGTCGGTCATGAGGACACAGATGATTAGGCGCGTGCTGACACTGGCAAAGAAAGAGCTGAAGGGCTACTTCGATTCGCCGACAGCGTATGTCTTGCTAACTATCTGGCTGGCGTTGGTCTCTTATTTCTTTTTCCGGGCGGCATACCTTATCGGTGAAGCTTCGCTTCGGCCCCTCTTCGAGCTGCTCCCATGGTTGCTTCTGTTTTTTATTCCGGCAGTGACGATGAGGTCGCTCGCCGGGGAGAAAGGAGAAGGAACTTTAGAGATTCTACTCTCGCATCCGATTAGCGAACTTGAGGTCGTGGTCGGAAAGCTGGTCGCGAATACAGTTTTTGTCCTGACCGCCCTGGCGCTTACGCTCCCGATCCCGCTTGGGTTGGCGCTGGGCGGGCCGCTTGATCTAGGGGTACTTGCCGGACAATATCTCGGGGCGGTCTTATTAATCACCGGACTCACATCGGTCGGGTTGTTCGCATCTTCGCTCAGCCGAAATCAGACAACTGCTTTCATAATCTCTTTGGCCTTGAGTTTTCTCTTGATCGCGACCGGGCTGGACTTTATCATCACCGCCGTCCCGTTTCCGTTGACCGACGTGGCCCGGCAGATAAGCGCCTTGACCCATTTCGAATCAATCGCGCGAGGAGTAATCGGGTTGGCCGACTTCGCCTATTTTGCGGCCCTATCAGCGATATTTACAGCCCTGAGCTACTTTTCTATCCGTCGCGATCGCGAGTCGGCGGAATCGCCGCGGTACCGTAATCTCAGGTACGGGACGGGTCTAATTGTGGTCGTCAGCGTCTTGGTGGCATTGATCAGCACGTCGGTCGGCGGGCGCCTGGATCTGACTGCCGGGGGCCGGTTCTCGCTGTCCTCGTCGACGGTCAAGCTGGTGCGCGAACTTAAAGATCCGGTCACGATCACCCTTTATGCTTCCAGGCAGTTGCCGCCGGAGGCCGAAGTCGCTTTGCGCGATATCCGCGACACGATCGTCGACTACCAAGCCGTGGGGCGAGGCCGCGTAAAGGCAGTCGTCCGGCGATCGGGCAACGACGCGTCCGATATCGAGAAGATCCAGCGGGCCGGCGTCCAGGTTGTCCAGTTCAATGTTGTTCGTCGGGACGAGTATCAGGTGAAGCAAGGCCACCTCGGACTAACCGTAAAGTATAGAGACAAACAAGAGACAATTCCTTTCGTTAGCCAGACAGATGATCTCGAGTACCAGCTGAGCGGATTGATCCGCAAGGTCAGCAATGAAAAAAAGAAGCAAGTGGCCTTCTTGATCGGCGAGCCGGCCCAATCTCCGGCCAACCCGATGAACATGGGCGCGCCCCAGGACAGCGGATACTCGGCTTGGCAGGAGAAGCTTCGCGAACAGTACGAGGTAACCGTGGTCGAGGCGGATCCCAAGAAAAAAATCCCCGCCGGTGCCGATGTGGTTGTGGTCGCGGGCTTCACGGGGGATGTCGGCAAGAAAAAGCTGGCCGGCTTAAAGTCTGTTATCAAGAGAGGCGGTTCGGTCCTGGCCTTGGTCGACTCGCTCGAAGTCGACGAACTATCGATGCAGGTAAAAGAGGTAAAAACGGATATTTCGACGTTTATCGCCGGCTATGGTTTAAAGGTCGAGCCGAAGTTATTATTTGATATGCAAGCGAATCAGCCCGTGGCTCTGGGCGATCAGCAAAATAGCTATTTATTACCGTATCCATTCTGGATGAAGGTCGCTCCTGCCGGCGACAGTGCGGTCGTTCGCGAGATCGGGTCGGTCACGATTCCCTGGGGGCAACCCGTCGTTATCAAGAAAGGCGCCGATGGCGAGAAGTTGCTGACAACGTCCCGCTTCGCCGGTTTCCAGGACAAAGACTTCAATATCGCGCCCGAGCCTGACATGAAAGTAGACGCCGGCAAACTGAAGACCTACTCGGTAGCGGTCGCGATAAAAGCCAAGGGCGGCGGTCGGCTGATTGTCGTCGGGAACTCGCAGTTCCTGACCGATAAGTTCATCGGTGGCGGCGGGAGTCAGAATGGGACGTTTGGCCTGAACGCCATAGATTGGCTTGCCCGGGATCTCACTTTGGCCGGCATCCGGACCAAGACGTCTGCGAATCGGCTGCTTGTCTTTCCCTCTGACGGAGTCAAGGATCTCGTGCGCTACTTCAATCTGATCGGTGTGCCGATTCTGATTGCGTTGTTCGGGCTGGTTCGTTTGGCGCGTCGCCGGACGTTGACGGCGAAGGTGTACGAGGCTTGAGCTCGGTCGCGATAAGCCGTCTGGCCAAAGTGGCCGTGGTGCTGGCGGTCGTCTACGCGCTGGTCTTATTCAGCCAGAGTCGTCAGACCTTCTCAGGCACTGAAGTGGCGATAGACTTAAAGAGTGTCGCGGCCTCCGCGGACAAGTTGGTCATGAAAAACGCCGATGCCGCGGTCACTCTGGAGCGCGACGGCAAGCAATGGAAGCTCAAGAAAAAGTCTGTCAAATCAGGGGAGATCGACCGGCTTCTATCAGCGATCGAGTCGTTTGGTTTCACGCGGCGTGTATCGGATTCCGCCGGCGACGCCGGTCAATACGGGCTGGCGAAGGATCAGGCGAAATCACTCGAGATATATCAAGGGAAGCGCCTCTTGCGCAAGTTGACGATCGGCTCGACCACGGCTGTCGACCAGTTCTACGTGATGGTCGACGGAGACAAAGCCGTCTACGAAGCCCAGAGCACTCTCTCGGGATTGGTTGAGCAGCCGAGCTCGGCCTGGATCGTCAAAACCCCTAAAGCTTCTGGGAAATCAGAGTCGCGAGATTAGACCTGACACCCTTTGTCAGCGTGATGTGGCCGACGGTAGGTTCGTCCTTCAAGTTCTCAATTACATGAGTCAGACCATTTGTGACCGTGTCGAGCAGCGGGTTGTCGATCTGCGATAGGTCGCCGGTGAGGCAGGCCCGACTATTCTTTCCAACCCTGGTCAAGACGCTCCGGATCGCATGGCGTTCCAGATTCTGGCACTCATCAATCAGAATGAATTGATTCGGGATCGATCTGCCTCTGATAAAAGTCAGTACTCCCACCTCGATTATGCCTTCGTCAAAAAGGTGGTCGATATTGTCAAGATCCCGGCCGTCCGGTTCCATGAGGTACTCGAGGTTGTCCTTGAACGGTTTGAGCCACACGGCCATTTTTTCATCGACGCCCCCGGGGAGGAAACCGATATCTTGTCCGAGCGGAACCAGAGGTCTGGCTACGAGAAGGCGGGAGAACATGTCTTTGTTCACCACGAGTTCCATCCCCGCCATCAGCGCGAGGAGCGTCTTGCCTGTCCCGGCCGGACCGGCGAGCGTCACCAGATCAACTCCGGGGTCCATCAGCAGTTCGAGGGCGAACTCTTGCTCAACGTTTTTCGGGACCACCGAATAGCCAAACGAATGTTGCATCAACGGGCGTAACATCAGCGCGCCCTTCTCTTTGTGGAGCCGCCCGATCGCGCTCTGCCGCCCGGCTTTCAATATCATCAGTTCGTTCGGATAGAGGGCGTACTTATCAAAGAGGTCCGCTGCTATGGGCAGTTTTTTATCCGCGTAATATTTATCGATCGTCTCGGGCGAGGCAGGAACTGTGATCTGCCCGCTATATAGTTCGTCGATGGCGACTTTTTCGTGTTTGTACTCTTCGGCGTCGATCCCGAGCGAGCCCGCTTTTATTCGCAGGTTCGCGTCTTTGGTTACCAGGATCACTTGTCCGGCGTTCTTGGCGCCCAACGCGAATGCGGTTGCCAGAATCCGGTTGTCGTTGGTCTCGGCCCTGGCGGCGGCCGGCAGGCGGTCCAAGTTGGCCTGATCCAGCTCGATCTTCAGCCGCCCCCCGTTGTCAAGATCGATCCCCTTTTGGAACTTGGCCGGATCGCGCGTCCGCAGATTCTCAAGCTCGCGGATCGCATGACGCGCCCCCCGGCCTATCTCGTCTTGCCGCGATTTGAGTTTGTCCAGTTCCTCGATGACGGTGATCGGGATGATCACCGAATGTTCTTGAAACTTGAACATCGCGCCGGGATCGCTGATCAAGATGTTGGTGTCGAGCACGTATTGTTTCGGGGCTTCTGTCGCCGGGCTAGGAGACGGCAATCGGCTCGGCCGCCTTGAGGCTCAAGAATAACTCGTGCGCTGCTTCGGGGCTCGCGCCGGCGTGAACGACCTCCCGAATTGCCTTGAGCATCGGGATAGGATGATCGGATTGCCAGATATTGCGGCCCATGTCTACGCCCGCGGCGCCGCGGGCGATGGCGTCATGCGCCATTTTTAAGGCGTCCATCTCGGTCTCGAGCTTTGGTCCGCCCGCGATCACCACGGGGACCGGACAGCTCTCGGTCACTCTTTCAAAATCTTCGCAGTAATATGTCTTAACGAAATGTGCCCCAAGCTCCGCCGCGATCCGACAACATAGGGCCAGATATCTCGAGTCTCTCTTTTCGAGCTCCTTGCCGACCGCGGTGACGGCCAGCACCGGGATGCCGCAAGCCTCGCCTTCGTCGACCAGGTTGGACAAGCTGAGCAGAGTCTGATGTTCGTATTCCGTGCCGACGAAGATAGAGAGGGCGACCGCTGAAACATTCAGCTTCACGGCGTCCTCGAATGAGGTGGTGATGCCTTCGTTGGCCAGTGTCGTTCCGACCACGCTCGTTCCGCCGGAGACCCGTAGCACAATCGGGACCTGTTCGCCCGCATCGACTGAGGTTCTCAGTACGCCGCGGGTCACCATCAGCGCATCCGCGAGCGGCGCGAGCGGTTTGATTGTGGCGGCCGGGTCTTCCAGGCAACGCGTCGGTCCCAGGAAATATCCGTGATCTACGGCGAGCATTACGGTCTTTTTTGTGGTCGGGTTGATGATTCGGCTGAGCCTGTTTTCCATTCCCCAGTCCATGGTTCCTCCTAGAATTCGAGCGCGGAGCGCTGAAAGTGCTTTGACGGTTATCGCTGTCTACCGTCTATATTCTAAGCCATTTTACGTCGATATAGCTAAAGTACCAAGATATTTACCTCTGCGGTTCGATTATTATTTTGATGCTGTTTCGGGCCGCCGCGACCAGCTTAAAACCTTTTTCCGTATCGGCCAGGCCAAAGCGGTGCGTGATCATGTCGGCAACGCGAATCCGGCCATCGGCGATCAGTTCGAGCGCCGCCGCGTGATCGGCGCGTCCGCCGGCATAGGATGAGACGAGCGCGATTTCATCGCGCCAGAAAATATCGTTGACGGGTCGATCGATCCTGACGTCATCTTTTGAGGCGGCAAAGAGCAGGACGGTGCCGCCGCGCTCCACAGAGTCCAACGCCTGATCCAGGGCTCCGCCGGCTCCCGCGCATAAGATCACCAGGTCGGCGCCGCGGCCGTTGTTGGCCTCGCGTAACGCGCCCGGCACATCGGTTGTTGCGTCAAGCGCGAGGTCCGCGCCGAAGCCTCGGGCGGCCTCAAGTTTGTAGTCGGCAATGTCGACCGCCGCGATCAGGCCCGCTCCCATGGCCCGCGCCAACTGGATATGAAGCAAGCCCGACATGCCCGCTCCGATCACCAATACAGAGTTGTCCGGCTTGAAATCGGCGAGGCGTTGGCCGCGAATCACGCATGCCAGAGGTTCGATGAATGTCCCGGCCTCGAAGGAGACCGAGTCCGGCAGTGGATAGATTCCGCGTTCGACGTTGATGGCCGGGAGTCTGACGAACTCGACGAAACCGCCCGGGTCAAAATTTGTGGCCCGGAGTGTGTCGCAGACAGTTTCATGCCCGTTCAGACAGTAGTGGCAGGCCCCGCAGGGGACATGGTGGGCCGCGGCGATCCTGTCGCCGACATGAAAACCGGCCAGATCACGCCCGACCTCGATGACGGTCCCGGCGATCTCATGTCCGAGGATCAAAGGGGCCCGGTGGATCCGATACCACTCGAGGACATCCGACCCGCAAATCCCGCTCGCCTCGACTTTGACGAGCAGTTCATCCGGGCCGATCCCGGGCTTGGGCCGCTCCTCCAAGCGCACGTCCTGGTTGTTGTAATAGACAGCAACCCTCAAGGGTTTCTCCGTTCAAAGCCGGCGTCGTTTTACTCTATTTTGCGCGCGCTAACTTTGCAACCCCGGCTTCGGTTGGATCAGCCGTGGGGTTGAAGAGAGCAGACGCGGTTTCTCCCCTCGCCTTTGGCCGCGTATAGAGCGCGGTCCGCCTCGGCGACCAAGTCGCTCGATTGTAGCTCCCGCGTGGGAATTATCGTCGCTACGCCGGCGCTTATCGTCGCGTTCGGACTGATCGATGAAGTCGGGTGGACGATATTAACGGCCTCGACGCTCTTCCGCAGATGCTCCGCTAAGGTCGCGGCCCCGTCAAAGTCGGTTCCGGGCAACACGACGACGAATTCTTCGCCACCGTATCGGGCGACGCGGTCGGCGGGGCGCTTGAGTTCGCCGGCGATCGTTTTTGCCACCGCGATCAGGCAGGCGTCTCCGGCCTGGTGGCCGAGTGCGTCGTTATAGGCTTTGAAAAAATCGATATCGATCATGATTAGCGAGATGGGGGCTCCGTCACGCTCGGCGCGGCGCCATTCGTCGCCGAGGTAGTTATCGAAGGTGCGTCGATTATAGCCGCCACTCAGAACGTCGATGGATGAAAAGTTACGCAGATCTTTTTTAGACGAATAAACCAGTGCTCGTACATGAAAAATCACTTGACCTAGGCTGGTTACTAAAGGGCAAAA
>SDBV01009893.1_pt1 | contig 12585 bp, 14 predicted proteins | sample 2277081 | NCBI WGS metagenome assembly SDBV01 (sample SAMN10402039, study PRJNA504765) | marine sediment metagenome | isolation source: marine sediment core GS10_PC15, 223 cmbsf | place: Arctic Ocean: Southern Knipovich Ridge | collected 2010 | reverse complement strand
TCATATCCCAAAGCTGATTCCCCACGTCAGGAACAGTAGCGGATGGTTGAGTCAACTCAACCCTAAATTCCTAACCGAGTCATATATGGTTTTGGAATCCTCCAATAGTCCAACACTCTATGAGAGACTGGGATTCTGGAAGGACGGAAAGCGCATCAATAGAGACTATTCAAAATACTTTAAACAGTCCGGATAGGTAAGAAATGGCTGTAGAGCTACGGCACGTTATTCTCTAGCTAGATAGTCCAATCTCTATAATTACCCTAAGGTGATTACAGTTCCACAACAGACGACCCGATCTGCGGCGAAAGCGGGGATTCCATCATTTCTTCAACAACTAGAACATTGCCGTTCTCGTCCTTTGGATCTATAGAAAAGATATGCACGTATCCTCCCAGAAGAATCATTCTAGTTGACACAGTAAATTTCCCTGAAGGTAACCTAGTCAGAATTCCAGGGTTTGAATCTAGATTCCAGAGAGCAGAGAGCAAACTAGATAGGACTTTTCCATACCGAAACAGCATATGATATGGCAATCTGTGAAGAATTTTGGAGAGTATGATGCCTGAGATCGCACTAAATAGCCAACTTGAGAAACCGTCAATCCAGTCGTCGAGAAGTCGCTCAAAGAGACGCAAGATCCTCTATTATTACCCGAAGCGCCTATTAAACCCGTATCATCACACGTGCTGCCTGGAAGCGAGATACCAGAAAGACCTGAAGGCAATAAATTACGACCTCTACTCACTCTCCTTTTTAGCATCTCTTTTTCTTCCTCCAGTATAATGCTATAATCTCAAAGTCTTATTATGAGCTGAGATTTAGCCATTGAGATATGACTGATACCTACCCTGTCGCTGTTCACTGCGAAAATTGCGATAAAGACACGTCAGTTGAAGTGCCGAAGGGGATGCCTAAGGATTGGGCCATTAATGAGAAATGCCCTGTCTGTGGAATCCAATACCAACTAACTTTGAAATGATGTATTTCTATTAAGAAGAGAACGAACCGACCCTTAGATCTAATCTTCGCCAATCAATCTCCTAATCTGCGCAATCCTTTTAGGATTCAGGCAGATATCCCTCCCATGACCTGTAGGATGAGCGATTACCAAGCCTTCCTTGATCAGATTTTTCAATGCCGCTTTCACATTCCCTTGTTCATGGGAAGGAAGACCACGACGGGCATTCTCTTCCGGAGTGTGTTTGGCTCCAATTATATTAGATGTATAAAGCCGGTAAAGAATCCTGAGAGCAACCTTAGAGAGTAACATTATCTCACACAAGGTTGTACATTATCTCATATAAGGATATCCCGTGCGTAACATATATATATCTCATATGTGAGATAATACTTATGAGAAAAACATGGCTAAGAGATCCGTCCTTTCGGGACCCGAAGTTAGCATCGAGACGGAAGTAAGAGGGGAAGAGAACCCTCCCGTATTAACACACCTCTTGGGCGACTCGGCGATAATAAAACTACTAGACTTTCTAGTCGCCAACAGGTGGATCGACTATTCCAAATCAGACATAGCTAGAATGTCAGGGATCGGATGGCAAACACTATACAGATCATGGGGGACTCTGGAAAAATACGATTTGGTCAAGTTCACCAGGAACATCGGAAAGGCCAAGCTATACAAGTTCAACGAAGAGTCACCGATAGCAAAGAGCCTGGCAGGGCTAGCGCTAGACGTAGCAGACAAGAGCAATATGGTCCAGAAGGGCGCGGGCTTAGGAACCGCCGAGGCCATTGAGGGCTGGATTAAGAAAAGGAAGAAAACCAAATGAGCAGTATTGAAAGACTGAAAGTTATGATCGATGAAATGAGGAAATCTATTGAGGAAATCAAAGTGGAATTTGCGGAAGACCGAGGTAAGATGGAGACGCTAGAAAAATTATTCCCGAATGACGGCCAGGTTCAGGTGTTAGCACGCCTCACAAAAGGAATGGCCAATGGATTCCAAGCAAGGATAGAGGATGACCTCACTATAATGACAAACTTATACAAGATATCAGAGGAGATTGACAAAAGACAGACCCAAACAGATAGCATCATTCATACAATTCTAGGTATCGAAGGCGAGGTTACAGACGGAGAGGTCTTAGAGAGAGCTGGGGACCTTGGAGAAATGTTCAATGACATAAGGGAACGTGCAGGTTCGGGAGATATACAGCGTTGAAGGACTGCCCCAAGAAGAACAAGAAGTAGAACACCTAGAGTGATTAGGAAACTAGGGAATTAAGTGGCCTAGGCAACAGTGAATCTTCCACTCATCCTGATTGGGGTAGCGTTAGTAATCGTAGCAGGGCTTAGTAAGCAGAGCTGGTTTTGGGTCTGGTACAGAAATACGTTCAATGCAAGGGGAGACGACAAGAGAGAGACGCTTCGGAGTAGGCTATACTACTATTGGGCAAATGCTAGGATGTCAAAGGCTAGCTATCTCCTGGGGGTAATTGGTGGCGTTATCGGCGTGCTTGGGTCAGTGCTGAACTAGAGGCGGAAAAACGTCTTGAGAAAGAAAGCATAAGAGAGTATTTATCTGACGAAATATTGATCCGATGTTCCTAACACCTCGTTTCAGAGAAAATAGGACATTCCGAGGCGTTATCTCTTTTCTTAACTCATTATAACGATAGTTATATATTGCCGACGGTGCCACTATTAACAGAAATGGTCTATAGTCCTCCTAATCGAGCAATGAGCAGCGAGATAGAGAGGATGTCGGCCGAAATACGGCGATACCGGTCAGGTGAATTGCCCGAGGAGGCTTTCAAGAAATTCAGACTTGAAAATGGGATTTACGGAATTAGATTTCAGAAAGATCTCCAAATGATTAGGATAAAGATTCCATACGGCCTTGTTACCAGTGAGCAGATGGACATGCTGGGGGAAATAGCAGATATCTTTTCAATTGGAAAAGGCCATGTCACCACGCGGCAGGCCGTTCAATTTCACTGGCTGACTCTGGAATCTGTCCCTGAGGTACTCAGAAAGCTGGCTGAAGTCGGCCTTACGTCAAGGGAGGCCTGCGGAAATACGATTAGGAACATCACGGCATGCCCTCTCTCCGGAGTTTCTCAGGATGAGATCTTTGACATTAATCCGTACGCAGAAGTTATCGGGAAATTCTTCTTGAGGAATCCGCTGAATCAGAATCTTCCGCGAAAGTTCAAGATAGTACTGGAGAGCTGCGAGACAGATCACGCGGCATTGGGAATGCATGATATTGGGATTCAGGCAATGTTTAGGAAAAAGAATGACGGGAGCAAGGAGAAAGGCTTTAAGATCTGGGTCGGAGGTGGTCTAGGTCCACCACCTTTTGCGGCTGAGCCTCTTGAAGAGTTTACCCCAGTTGACCAACTACTCGTAACGTGTGAAGCGATTGTAAGAATATTTGACAGGTTGGGTAACCGGGACAACATGTCCAGAGCCAGGTTAAAGTTCATCATCATGAAGCTTGGCTGGGATGAGTTCAGGAGAGTTGTTCTCAAAGAGCGAGTCTCAGTGTTTGCCACAAGAGCTGGTGATAGAACTTGGAAGATCGAAGAATACGAGGAAGAGATGCCCCAGAACCTGCCCAAAGCATCGGAAAGGGTTGACGACAGCCCAGAGTATGAAAGATGGAGGAAGACTAACGTGTTCCCGCAAAAACAGGAGGGTTACTACTACGTATTTGTCACGCTGCCTGCCGGCGATATCACTTATGAGCAATTTGGTGCTCTGGGAAGAGTGGGTAGACGATACGCGGGCGGCGTCCTAAGAACAACTAGAACCCAAAATCTCGTATTTCGATGGATACGCCAGGATCTTCTAACTGATCTTTATGCTGATCTCAAGAAGGCTGGGCTGGCGATGTATGGGGCTCATTCAATCTTTAATGTCGTAGGTTGTCCTGGAGCGGATACATGTAATTTGGCTATTACTCACTCTCACACACTTGCCCTCGAACTTCATGAAAGGTTTAGTAAGATTCCCGAACTGGCATTGGCAGATGACCTAAAAGACTTGGACATAAAGGTGAGTGGATGCCCCAATTCTTGCGGTCAACACCATATAGCCGACATCGGCTTCTATGGTTCTGCACAGAGAGTTGACGGAAAGATGGCACCTTACTATACCCTCCTCTTAGGCGGCGAGGTGTCGAAAGGTAAAGCTATCTTCGGCCAGCCCACAACGAAAGTGCCTGCCAAGAACGTGCCCGATGCTATTCTTCGGTTGGTTGAGATGTATCGCGCTAGGAGAAACCCGGGCGAGACGTTTAGGGAATGGGTACGTAGAAATCAATCAGAGTCGGGAGAGGAACCGACGGGTATGGAAGAAGAGGTAGCCGTGCGCGGGAGGTGAAAACATGGTAGAATCTAAAAAGAGAAGTAGGTCATTTGCCATTACAGTCCAAGAAGAACTCAAGGACCTTTGCACTCTCCCTTCATCAGAAGAAGCACCTGACAAGTATACTGATTGGGGGGCTAAGGAACTCTTCAAGGTAAAGACAGCTAAAGGAGAATGCGCAGCATAGTCGGCTTTCTCCCGGTAGGGGAGTAAGCATAACTACCGATTTACCCGTGAGGGTTGTGAGCAGCTCATGGGTTACAGAGAATCTGGATAGCATCAAATTAATCGACGTGCGTAGAAGGCTCGACTATGAGCAGTCCCACATGCCCCATGCAATCAATATCCCGGTAACTGAATATGTCAAAAGTTCCAGCCAGGGCAAGACGATTCCGCCTGTAGACGAACTCGAAGCGCTGTTGGGGGGAAATGATATTGAAAACAGTAGTATGGTCGCGGTTTACGACGATCAGAATGGCGTTTATTCCTCCCGCTTTCTCTGGACAATGGAAACACTCGGTCATAGCAAGATGGCTCTCTTTGAGACGAACTATGAGGACTATGTCCTGAATGGTGGTTCCACCACTAGAGAAGCACCGGATTTGCAAAACACAAACTATAGAGCCAAACCCAGAGAGAATACAGCGGCTAGTGCGGACCAAATCCTCTCGTCGATTAGAAGTGAAAATGCAAAAGTCCTTGACACGAGGGATCGGGTCGATTTCCTTTCAGGGCATATCGAAGGCGCAACAAGCATGCCATGGAGAATTAACCTTGGCCGTGGAAAAATTTTTGTCCCCGTTGAGAGACTCCAACGCCTATTCGACGAACATTTTGCAGGTGATGCGACTGATGTAATCACTTATTGTAAAGATGGAATGACCTCTTCCCATACCTATATTGCCCTTCGATTGATCGGCAAAACTAATGTTCGATTGTACGTTGGCGGTTATGCCGAATGGAAAACTCGAAGCGAGCTTCCGAGATACTCCGAACTGGAAAGTCTAGGTGCCTAAATATTCCAGCTATATTTACTCGTGGGAGTTATTCTAAACATTCGATTTGTGTCTCTGACTATTATTCTCCTCCCATAGTAAGTTAGAGCACTGAGCAGTGCTTTTGCATAATTAAATTCACTTTCATCGATAATCTCCTCAGCAATACCCTGCAAACTTACACCTCGGCCTTTTCCGACTCTTTCCTTGAACACAGTGAAACCGACTTTTGGATTCGTAAGAATATTCCGAAACTTCTTTGTTTTGACTCTACAGGTGAAGTAAATGACCTTCTTGGTGTCATCAAAAACATAGATTATCGGTGTCACCTGAGGCCAATCCCTTACTGACGTGGCTAAGCTTGCGCGTTGTTTTGTCAGGAGGTATGCAATCTCGGGTTCGCTATAATGGATTTCCTTCATGGCCTTGCGATCACTCAGCGAGGGTTCAATCGGATATCTCCTTAGTAGAAATAATCATCACTAGTTCTTCCCTGAACTTCCGATTAGGAATTATGATTAAGGCTTCGTTTGCTGTAATCTGAGTGGTCGTCAAATTCATCCTACTTATCCTGCCTCTCATCCCTCCTATCTCGATCTCCGAGCCTACTCGTATGAGGGGATTGATATAGAGCGTAACACCAACGATGATGTCCGATAACCATGGCATCACAGCAATCCCGATTATGATGGCTAAGGCTCCAATGGTGGCGACTGTCCCCAGGATTAGAGAGATAATTTCCCAAATTACAGAGAGGTAGGCGATACCCGCTATCGCTACAATCAACCAGATGAATCGGACTAGATACTCGTGGCCCTCGAGACCCATGAGTTTTCGTTGAACGATAAATCGAGCCGCAAGGTTAATTGCCACAAGAGCGGCAATGATTATGAACGTCTCAAGTACCTGGACTAATAGTTGCGCCAATATCTCGTCAACAGATCTCCCAATTTATTTAAACGAAGCATCATCGGGTCGGAATTATTCTCTAACTTTGGATGTCTTTCTACATCAGAAGTCTAGACCCTGTATCGGAAAATTTGATTATAGTCAATGCAAATACTGAGGCGATGTTATTAGTAATATTCACCATAAATCGAGTAATGATACTAAGAGGCGAAGGAGATCATTATGAAGAGGACTGTAAAGATCGAGCCCGAGGATGAATCGAGGAATCGCCCGAAATGGGCTTGGATTCATCCGCCTGCGGGCCGCTGTCGCAGTATCGGCCAAGGACTCTTGTACGAACTAATCCATTTGCCAACTCTCGCGCTTCGGGTCGCCTAGCGGGGCCTCATTATTCTCGTAGAAGGAAGTCATCGCTTTCACAATCATGTCTCTACTGTACTTCGTTTTAGACTTGTCCTCACTTTGAAAAACTGTGATCCTCTTGAAGGTTTGAGTCTTAGTATAATTAGTCGATCGATCCGCGATTTCCTTTAATCTCTCGGAAATCAATTGATCGGGTTTCTTCTTGGTCCATTCAGTAAACACTCGAAGAGCCCATAGATAGTTTTGAATTGTCATGCTGGGTTTTATGTGACGTAGCTCAGCTACCCAGATCTTTGTTGTCTTGTAATCCTCGATTGACACACGCTCGACATTCTTCGCGTACTATATAACAACCGTCAAGCTAAAAAAGAATTAGGTCTCCTTTTTAGATTAATTACTTTGTATCATTTGCAACAAGAACAGTCCTAGGATCATGCGATTTCGCAGTTTAAGCAAAAAAAAGTGAGAGGGGGAAGTTTCCCCCCAAGAGTTTACTTGACTAGTACTGAAACGAAGGTTGCGCCGTTGGCAGATCCCCCTGGTCCGTCAAAGAACTGTACTCTGTAATAGTCTATGTTTCCTGTAGGCGTTGAGAACTCATACATGAAAGTATGCGGTCTATTTTCCCACTGACTGTGGAAGGCCGAAACAGATTCGAATTTTGCTTCGAGCTGATCCATCCTGTTCAAGAGACTTCCAGGAATGTTTACTTCGATGAGAGATATGGTGAATGGTGCCTCAGTTGCAGAATTGACACCACCCGCAAAGTCTGCATTCGATATATAGATTTTCTTCTCATGGAAAGCAACATCAGTCGGGGCTTCGAGTAGTCCTGTGCTACCATCGCTATCGAGGCTAGTCATGATTACAATTCTCTGCCCATCGGGAGTGAGTGCCGATATTGTATTAACCTGGTTTTCTGCAATTATCAAGTTTCCTGCGTCATCTATCGTTATTCCATCCGCCCCACGGAATGCTCCTGGCTCACCGAATATTTCCACATTTATTGCAACTCCGTCCTCCATCGTTATTTTGATTATGTTGCCATCTCCAACATTGGTGACGAAGAGATTTCCATGTTGATCGAATACCAAACCGTCAGCTCCTCCGAATGCTCCTTCGGCATGCGCTGTTAAGAGGTCGTGGTCCGAAACGAGTTCTGGCTCACCTCCTCCATCAGGTATCCTGTAGATCTCACCTGGCACCGTGTCACCTACGTACAAGAACCCATCATGTAACACAAGGCCGTTCGGGACGGTGATTCCTGAGGAGGAATATGCTGAAACTTCACCATCCTGAGTCACCTTCATGATACATTGGCACGCTGTATCGCCGACGAGAATATCTCCGGCATCGTTGACAACTAGTCCAAGGATTGCTGCGAAGAATCCGAGGGGTGGTTCTGGGACGGCTATTGTTGCTATCTGGGAGACCGTTCCATCAGGTGTTATTTTCACAATTGTCCGCTGTAGGAATAGAGAAGCATACACGTTTCCATCTTTGTCCGTTGTGATCGCTTCAGCTTGACCCGAGACTTCGGCGAACAGAGACGGTGACACCGAGGTTGCAGTCGGGGTCATCAGCGCTGTTGAAAAGGGGAACGATAGCTGCATTAGACTGAGTAGGAGAAGTAATGCAAGGATGGCGCCTATTCCGAACGACTTTGGTTGGTAATTCACGGGACTTCTAAACTGCTGGGCAGAATTAAGTCTATATTTCCAAGGCATGATTTCGAGATGTAAACAATTCTTACTCTTAGGTCTTTCTATTATCCGGGAACTTACCTAGCATTTCTGAAAATAGATTCTACGTCGGTCGTAGGTTCTATCATACACCCCAACTTGCAGAACAGTGTGCCCCATGCTAATTCCGCATTACACACACAGTAACGAGTGTGAAATACCTGCTGTTTGACCATGCAGTATCTGCTGATGGATGGCTCCGGTGTCAAAAAGACAATCTTTATTTCATATTTGATTTTTTGAACAACTGCAGTTGTACAAGATACGGGGTTCTATCAGAGATGAGGCGGGCAGTCCTCTTTCTGGACTCTTTGTAGAAGCTTATGATAAAGATCTACTCGCAGATGACTATCTTGGAAATTCTCGGACTGACTCAAACGGCGAGTTTCATATTGAGTTTAATGAGCAGGCATTCAAAGGAATAGTAGAGTGGCTTGAACGAAAACCCGACGAGTTCCTAATAATTCGAGACGCTCACCGCATGTTGCATAGGACTGAGGTCCGACGTGAGGCGCAGATACTTGAGGTCTTTGACGTGAAACTTAGTATGGCAGATCCATTTGAAGATCCATACGCGAACGCATTCTCAAGAACTGTTGCCGCTTTTCAGAACTTAGTTGACGTCATTGATCCGGGTGACTTAGACCTCCAACTGCTGATTCCACAGATGATAAGGACGATCGAAGGCTGGACATACTATACTAGGCCGGCCATAATGAAACGTCATGGGTACCCCGGTCCTCAAGTCCCGGAATTCCCTAAGGACGAGGAGCATGAACACTCCTTGCCATGGTATTCTAGAAAGTGATGGTTTCTGCCAGGAATAATCTTTGGAACTGAGAATCTCAAGAAAAGGAGAGAAACATATTCTCTAGTACGACATGATGTCGTAGAAAATGTAGATGTTTGCGTCATCGGGTCCGGGGCGGCTGGAGCGATAATCTCGGAGAAGCTTTGCTCGTCGGGTAAGTCGGTGGTGCTCCTAGAGAAAGGAGGCTACTACGACGCGGAGGATATGAATCAGAGGGAGGTGGACATGATGCCACTTCTCTGGAAGAATGGTGGGGCGAACTTTACCGATAACCTTCGAATTGCGATTGCTCAGGGTCAATGCCTTGGGGGGTCGACTGTCATCAATGACGCTGTCTGTTTCAAGACACCGCAAATAGTGATAAACCAATGGAGGGATCTGGGTGTGAATATACCGGACATTAAATGGAAAAATGCTCTTGATGAGGTCTGGGGTCAGATTAATGTTGAAGAAGTCAAAGACGATGAACTGAATCGGAATAATATGATGTTGAAAAAAGCTTGCGAGCTACGAGGATATAAGGCGAGTAAAAATCATCGGAATTGCAACGATTGTATGCGGTGTGGATTCTGTCACCTCGGATGCCACTATGAAACTAAGCAGGACATGTTGAGGACCTACATCCGTGAAGCAATGAGGACAACAGACATTCGGATCTATTGTAATTGTGAAGCTGAAAGAATAACGAATAATGAGAACGGAATGGCCGATGGAGTTGATGGAAATTTCATAGGCAGCAAAGGGGGGAAAAGCTACAAGATCCGTGTTAATGCCAAAGTTGTTATTGTTGCCGCAGGGTCGATAGCGTCTTCCCAGATTCTAATGAAAAGTAAGATCGGGAATGGGAATGTAGGGCAAGGATTGAGCCTTCATCCAGCTCCATTTCTCCTCGGCCGGTTCAAGGACGAGATAAACGCGTATGATGGCATACCAATGGCATTTACCTGCCATGAATTTGGTGTCACGAACGGTATTGATGAAGGGGGATTCCTTATCGAGAGCATTTTCGTACCAATGTTCCAATTTTCTCTCGCGGTCCCGTCGTTTCTAAAAGAACATGCGGAGTTGATGAAGGATCTCACCCATTATTCGATGGCAGGCGCCATGATACGAGATGAACCTAATGGAACTATAACTTTGACAGCAAATGGCAACCCTCGCGTTCAGTATTCATCCTCAAAGAAGGACATCCTGAATATCGCAAAGGGGCTCGAGACCCTTGCGAACCTTTGGTTTGATGTCGGTGCAGAAGAGTTGATAGCGGGACATCGGAAAATTACAAGACTTAGAACCAGGGAGGATATTCCGAAATTAGTTGATGCAATAAAATCGGATCCAGACGGCCTTCTAGTAGCATCAGCTCACCCCCAGGGAGGAAACCGAATGGGCGACGATCCCACTAATTGTGTTGTGGATTCGAATTGGAAGGTTCATGGCTTCAAAAACCTCTTTGTTTGCGATGCAAGTGTATTCCCTACAGCTCTCGGCGTAAATCCGCAGGTAACAGTAATGGCACTTGCATCTATGGCTGCCGACCACATTAACGAAATCTGGGATCCAAGCTTCAGCGCACTTCGACCTGCTGTCAAACTTGGAGAGACTTGTTCAATTACCCAGCCCATGTATTGCTCCGAGGATAGTCTCGAGTCGATGTTTAATCAGTCAGGGAACGAATTTCCTATAGAAACGCTAGAAAACGCAGGCGAGAACTCGGCTAACCGATGGTCATTTAACAAAGATACTTTGGAGATATATAATAACAAATACTGGAAAGGCTTCTTCCCGACTGATCCCCGCTTTATTCCAGTCTACTACCTCGGCGGTTTCTGGAAACGATTTGTTCGTGAAGGAGGGCAGTTAGAGGGCATTACCCACCCATTCGAGATGCCAGTCGAAGCACCCAATATTCCTGAGGTAAAAAGGTTCGCTGGTTTCGGGGATGTGATACATCTGCGATATACGTCGCCAGAATTCTCGCTCTTTTATGATCTTCTAAAAATCGTTTCCAAGGATACTATACTTGGGAAGGCGTTTGTGGGTATTCCTCCATATGGGCGACTGTTATTCACGTTTAGCATGTCTAGGAGGTATAACGTTGATTTCATGACAGAGGAAGACCACGCGAGTATCTATCAGAATTATTCCAGAGCTCCCGATAGAGATGAAGTTATCGGAAGTTGGAAAGGTAAATTAGTTTCCGACAGTGCTGTCAGCCCGGATACGCAAGTATTTGATTATCGTCTAGACCAGACCGGCAAACTCGAAATGGGTTACATATTTGGTGGACTGCTGAGAGGAACTTCAAGGGTTACTCTGACGCCCGAACAGATGAATATGTATGATTTTACTAGCTGGCACGACGAAGTTAAGATCGTGACCAATGACTTCATGGTTGGGAAATGGTGTTCGCCTTGGACACGGATTCCTCTTATCTTTGGCCCTAGTTTCCTTTCCGTCGAGAAGGGTCAAGATGGAACCAGGTACTGTCTCCGATTCCTCCTGCATCGTATCTGAGTTAGCCAACGCACTTGGGCCTTTTTCGGCAACCGGTCGGGGAACAAATCCGGCCACGGGGCAGGTTCACGTTTCTTTTTTGCTTGACGACGTTAAAAAGCCCGGATCATCCTGTTAGCTTCAATAATGATATAGCGCTAGAAGACTAATGATATTATGGAATTAACAGACTCGCATTCTGTTCAAATCGAGTTACCCTCAATTCAACTCGAGGGGATATTGGTAGATCCAAGCGAATCCAGAGGAGTAGTCGTTTTTACCCATGGCAGTGGGAGCGGGAGGTTGAGTCCAAGGAACACGTTTGTGGCGAAAGCTCTACAGGAAGCAGGACTCGGAACGCTGTTGGTTGACTTGTTGAGCGAGAAGGAGGATCAGGTCTACGAGACCCGCTTCAACATTGGTCTCCTTGCTGCGAGAGTTGTCGAAGTCACGAAATGGCTAATGAACAAGAAGGAAATTAAGGGAAAACTGATAGGGTATTTTGGAGCAAGTACAGGTGCAGCGGCCGCCCTCCAGGCAGCGGCCAACCTTGGCTCAGATATCTCGGCTGTCGTCTCTCGAGGCGGCCGGCCAGACTTGGTATTTCCATTCCTATCTACAGTAACGGCTCCCACGCTCTTAATCGTGGGTGAGAGAGACCCGATTGTCATCGACATGAATAAGGCGGCATACGACCGCATATCTTCGCAAAAAGATTTGGTAATTGTCCCTGGGGCAACACATCTGTTTGAAGAGCCCGGAACATTGGAGGAAGTTGCTGAGCTCGCTACGCGCTGGTTCGTGAGATATCTCAGAGAGTAATTCAAGATCCTCATCTGACAGGACTTCTTTACAAGGTTGCAGAACTTTTAGATAATTGAAGATGGTTAGCTGGACTGCCACATCCCTTACCAACTCAATACACCCATTCACTGCC
>SDBV01009892.1_pt1 | contig 12586 bp, 33 predicted proteins | sample 2277081 | NCBI WGS metagenome assembly SDBV01 (sample SAMN10402039, study PRJNA504765) | marine sediment metagenome | isolation source: marine sediment core GS10_PC15, 223 cmbsf | place: Arctic Ocean: Southern Knipovich Ridge | collected 2010 | reverse complement strand
AATTCAGTGTAGCTTTCGGGCCTGTTCGAGCTTCTTCAATTACAGGATGCTGCTTCCCTGTTGGAACCCCTCGCTGCCACAGTACATGGTGAGCTGCTTCATGCCTCTCAATATCCGGCAGTCCACGACGAGCGCTCGTAGCTCCCTCAGAAATCTTGGTCCAACCACCTTCCTTAGACAAACCAAAAAGTAGCCGCCCCTTTTTACTACGAAAGGGAGCGGGGACTACTTTGGGTGTAGGTATCTTGGATACATTGACCCCGGCCAATGCAGCTATATCCCGTCGAGTAGCTACATGGGAAACAGCCGTTCGATAACTAACTTTTTCCCGGGCAGTAGGTTGGCGCCACCAAGGACGTTTCTTACCTAGAGGCATACTTCATTCTACCCTATAGCGGGTGCGGGTAGCAACAGGCTACACTGGTCACACTTGGTTTCTGTGGCATCAAGACTAACATTGAACTGGGTGTGGAGGAAACCGCCACAATGCTTGGACTTTCCTCGATAATGAGTTTCTAGGTGCTGCGTAGGGGGAATAGCACAGCCATCACAACTCTCGTCGCCCTGAGTGTGGAAGTCCCAGAAAGAAGGCTTCATCGATACTTCCGGTCCTTCCCCGCACCAGTACCCCCCTCAACAATGATAGCAGCGGGAGCTGATATTTTCCAGAAGGCGTAATGTGCGCCCTTGGGACATCCTAGGCCTCGGGGTACCTGCTCCCTAAAAGGAACGTTCACCTCGAAATCCAGGTCACAGTCTGAACAATGAAAGACCTGCGTTGACATCTCACTCTTACTCTAACACAGAAAAAGGCCCGGAGCCAGAGCCTCTACTCGCTTTCTTCTTTCCGAACTTCCTCACGATGTCTAGTTATCGTGGCTTCCATACTCTCCTGTGTCATCTCTTCTTCTTCGAGCTTTCGGAAGGTCTCCGCCTCAACTCCGGTAGCAGAAGCAACCACATACAGGTCTGAAGGATTTTCCGTAAGCTTTATACCTGAGGGACCGGTTTTCTCATGCACCGCACTACCAAACGAGACCGTGATTTCCTCCCCCATCCTAGGGCACAACCCCGACTGAAGGGGGAAGAAGAGAGAAGTAACTCCGTCATAGGCGTCTCGCTCCCGCTTAACCTCCTCCAATTCCCTTTCCGCCGACCCATCCATAGTCTGGACCAGGACGGGAGGAGTCCCAGAGAAAGCCTTGACTTGATACAGCCCACTCTTCAACCGGGTAATAGACTCCACTGTTACCTTTACACTTCGGTCTTCCATTTTCTTTTCTCCTTTTTCATCTAGCTCTACGGGCCTTTGGCTCCGGGCCAACCTCACTCTACCCGTTTGACAGCCTCAACGCAAGTCGGTATAGTTGAAGAGCACCCCCTGCGAGCGTCGTTCGGTCGTTGAACCGAAGGTATAGGCATGAGTGGTCCACCGTGGGGGGTGCCGGCCTCCCTCTGGGTAGCTCCCAGTCGGGGGCCAACGTTTTGTGCTATACTACTAGAGACCCGGAGTTTGGCGGTAGGGTGCCCCCTCGGGGGCGACCGAAAGGCGACCCCGAGCTAACGGGAGACTGGTATCAGCAATCTCCTGTTGTAATGTTCCTCAGCAGTCCATAGTTAGATGCACTGCTGAGGCTACCACCCTCTCCGCTTCGGTGGTGAGGAGAGAAGGCTCTCGGGTGACCGGGGGCTTTCTCATTAAAAGCCAATAGTTCACCCCGCACTGAACACAGGGTATTGACTGAACCGGTAACACGAACCCGGGATATGCGTTATACTCTATAAGGAGGTGCTTTCATGAAGCCTATACTAATCAATTTCAACAACGAATGGGATGAGGTCATCCTTCGATGTACCTGTGGTGGAGACCACTTCCTCATCCTACATGTCGAAGACTTTCGTGATGTGGAGGACGAAGACCCTTGGTGGGTTAATGTGAGCATCATTGATGAGTACCGCGCACCCAACGGATTCTGGGACTTCCTCAAGGCAGTCTGGCACCTATTCCGTACAGGGCGCTACTGTCGCTCTGAGGTCCAACTAAGTCGAGAAGACCTAGGCTCCATTCACGACTGGTGTAAGACTACGCTGGGTAAGACTAAGTAAAATGGAACTTAGCAGAATCGAACAAGCTATCCTAGAATGCCTAGGGGGTTCTCCAAAAGGACTAAGAGAGCTGGCGCAGATGGTGAACGAGAAGGAACAGCTTCCGGAGAATGACATCTACTATGGAATTTGGCGCCTATTGGATTATAGAAAGATAAAAATCACGCCCGACCGAAAAGTTGCTAAAGAGGAGGGGAGACGAAGCCCAGCACTTCCCAGAAAAGATGTCCCACATCTCGAAGTGTCTCACTATCTCAGTGAGGATGGAACAAAAGTGTTAATAGAGTGCCCCGAAGGGTGTGGAATCACAGGTTGGGGGTAATGAAAGTCCGAATCCCCGTACTACTGTGTGCAGAAGGGCTCTGTGGGCACCCTGGAGTCCAAGAAGTTCGAGGGGATGAGGGAAGAGGTGTGGCGAGTGAAAGTGGGAAAAGAGAGCCGGCTGTTTAGACCCTATGAATTGAGAGTATTGGAGGAGAGAGGATGAAGCTGCAAAAAGAACCTAAAGAAGGGCAGCACACAGCACAGTGTGCGAAACAAGCCCCTCATGAGGCACATGGAGGCGTTCGGGCGTCTATCTTCGATAAGAGTAAGGGTGTCGCTTGGTGCCCGGGACTGGAAAAGGTAGCAGACGAAAAAGACCTTCTATTACGTTCTATAGAACAAGCCCGATATAACCCCCCACCCACCTTCCCAGACCCCGGGAAATGCCCTACATGCGCCCTGTGCCCGGATTGTGGGGGTACGGGAAAAATAGACCGGACCTTTTAGGGAGGAAAGAGAATGACAAAACATTGTCTGGATTGTGACGCTGAGGAAGAGGAGGAACATGGTGACGGATGTGAGGAATCTACTATCACCAAGAGAGAAGTGATGGAAATGCTGGAAAATTATCAGGGTAAGGAGATAGATACCTATCTTTTCTGGCTGAAGGAAGATGGAATAAGCCGGGAGGACGCTAAAGAGATGGCCTCAGGCTTTACCCTTGAGTGTTTTACTTGCGCCCTGGAGATTGGTAGTTGCCATGGCGGCGGCTGTATGCACTAGGGAGGAGAGAGAATGAACATTATTCATGGGGACTTTGTCGATAATCCTTGTCCTAAGAACGCCGTGCTAGTATTCACTGACCCGCCATACAATCTGAACAAGAAGTACCAAGGCACAGAGGACAATATCCCTTATCCTCAATGGGTACATACTCTTCTAACATGGAGCACCGCTCCTTGGACACTTCTTCTCGGACCCCCTTCTACTTTACGAGATTGGTTGCATCTAGTACCAAAACCATCCCATATCCTCTGGTGGCATCGAACTTTTCTTCTACCTAGACGTGGTCTTAGTTTCTATGCACCAAGCATCACACCCGTGTTAGTCTACAGAAAAGAGGACGCGGTATGGTACGGCCCGACACGCCCAACACGGGAGTACCATGATGTAGTCGATGCCTCTAGCAGCATGGGGGATGTAACACGGCTGAAGGCACTGGGCATCAAGATGCCTAAGCACCCCGGCGTTACAGGTACACCCCTCCCAAAGAAAGTCATTCCGTTACTGACGCAGGAAGATGATTTGGTCGTAGACCCGATGGCTGGTCTCGGCTCCATCCTTGTAGCAGCATTACGACAAAATCGACGTGTGTGGGGATGTGAAATTGAGGAGGAGTATGTCCTCGCAGGCAATACTTGGCTTACCAAAGAAAAGGAACGTATGAATCGATGAACGTAATAGATACTGAGGAGAGACGAGAAGACCTACTCCGAGAGGTACGTCTGCGTATGTTGGGTACGGGGACGGCAAAGGAGGTGGGAGGGAGAATGAGCCCTACTAGTAAGCTAGTCCAAAGGTGGGCAACGCAGAGTCTGGCTCTAGCAAGAACCCAACGGGATTTTTCAAAATTTTCTATTGTTATGCGGGCGATTTCACCCATCACATACCAATACACCAATACAACGTCACCGTCCATCACATAACCTCACGTAACCATACACACCATAGCCGCACCAGTCCGGCCCGACTCACCCCTAGCACTTGGTAGTAGGTAACACTGGAGTATGAGACCTAGTGGTACTACGATGGGGTGAGTCGGATAGCTCACGCCTAGTGAGCTATGTCATAGCCAGGATGCTATGACTACTCAATGCAAGCAGGGCAGGATGACCTGCTCCAATCGGCACTCCTTACGTAGTGTTAGGGTACTACATGAGACGCGCCCGCCATCTTATCCTGTAACACCTCACCCCCATCCGCGTTAGGATAGGTGAGGGTAGCAGTCATGTGGCGCAGCAGGGTAAGAGGGTAGCCGAACAGATGACGGACCCGATACTACTCCGCTGCTACCCCCTAACACATTGTGAAGAAAAGAATTAGTCATGCCCCCCTTCAGGCCCTCGTGAATGTGCCGATGACGTGAGTATGAGACTATGTACAGAAGCAACGCGCAGCGGTGGCCCATCATCCAGTGGGTATGACGCAATGAACCGCACTAGCTATGGACCATGCGGGCGTCCTGCCACTCACACTATCGCAAAGGTGGCCAATCGTGCTGACCTGTACGAGCGCGTAGCCTCAACGCGCGAGAAGGCCACTACATGCAAGCGCCACGGTACGACAGCGGCGCGCAACCTGACGAACGCGATTGGTCACATGTTGAGCGAACGCGGTCGTCAGAACGGTACGGGCTACGAGGCTGAGCGCGACGCGTATAACGCCCATTGACAAGTGCCGAACAGCGGTAAGCCAGAAGGCTATCAGCTAGTGGCTGGCAATTAATGGGTTGTAGGCTACAAGGGGTTTAGGCCGGCGGGTTGGGGGGTGTTGGGGAGGTGCTTAGACTCAATGCCACTCACACTCTCCCCTATGTAACCTACATCACACCTGCAACACCCGAGCTCCCTACGCGTTAGGATAGGTGAGGGTAGACCTACGCCGACACGCCATAGCGGTTAGCCTCTGGGTCTACTCTCACACTCGTCACACTCTCCCCCGTGTTACCCGGTATGAAGCCCGTACGCTAGTGAAAGAGGAGAACACTCGTGACTCTCGCAGAAATGATTGCCCTGGCAATCATTCACGGCTTTACGGTCGAGACTCAAGGAGACCTAACAGCTGTTGTAGTACGCGACACCCGGCCCAACCATCTCCTACAACTATTCCTTACTGTCTTCACCGGCGGATTATGGCTGCCAGTGTGGATTGTATGTACAATTCAGGGCGACGTAGAACGGAAGGTACTTACATCCATTCGGTAACACTCGCCGGCGAACACCGTTCTAGTATGTGACAGTCGCAAGCTGTCACCCCTACTAAGGCCGGGGGAAGGGATTCCCCCACTCCTGTAACACTTCACCCTTCCCCCCGTTTGAATGAGTAGCGACCTAGGTACCCTGTCCCACGGGATAAAAGGCCGCTGAGAGGTAGAAGTGGGGGAGTGATTGCCTGAGAGCTTTCGAACTGTTAGCTAGGTTCTAGTGACTCACGCCACTCCCCCCGCCTCTTTGAAACTTTCTCCAAAAGAATCCTCAAACCCCCTTCAGTCCCCCTACGTTGCGCCGATACTGAGACTAGAAAGACACTGGGGCGGAACAGGAGTACGGTCTAGGTCTCATGTCGGTACAGGCCTTAACTCCCCAGACAATCAAGGGCTTTGGCCTGGCGAGGCACATTGGGGCAGGAATAGCAGATACCAGTCTGTTAGGTGGCCTATGGAGGTTACCTATGATTATCAGAGCCGCATTGGTCTACCAAGCCGGATTGGCGAACGTGTTCGTAGTTGATGCATTCAATTGGGCCAACTACAAAGGCTTCACACGTGCCGACCGAAACGCCCGGCGTATCATGCAAGGTGCGTTTAGCACATGTGAGATGTTTGCTAGAGGCCTTGAGGCCAACGGTACAATCGTGCGTAGCGCCCACTGCAACCGGGTCGGCGACATCAGCAACGCACGTTGGGATGGGGACCTAAGCAACGCCCCATTCCGCGAAAGCATGCACCAAGTCAACACACACTAGCCAAACGACCGAAATCACAGGCCACCTAACAGGCTGGTATCATCCGTTCATCTGCGCCCCTTAGCCCAACGTGAAAGGAGCGTAGAGACCATGCAGTATATCCTTACCGGCGACATTGCCCACCCTGGCCGCATCGACGTAGAAGCAGATTCACTTGATGAAGCCCTGGAAAAAGTGGCAGAGGGGCAGTTTATCATCTACGAAGAAGAGGGAAAAAACCTCACCTTCACTTGGAATGGTGAGGAACCTGATTCTGAGGAAGATGCGACATGACCCAGTGCCACGCATGCGCCCGCCCAATAAACCCTCAGAATCAAGCGAGACGCGCACTAGGGGGCATGGTGGTAGCCTGTCAACACTGCTACCATCCAATCAACCGATAGCTTAAGGGGCGCAGATGAACGGATAAGCGTCGATATGAAAGGATGGTGAATCTATGGCTCAAGTACCAAAGTGGGCACAAGAGCTAGTCATTCGCGTTGCATTGGACGAAAAGCGCGAACGGCTACCCGATGTGACCTGGCGACGACGTAACGGCACCACATCTTCCGGTTACACACTCTACTCTACGCTGAAATGCCCGGATAGGTGTATCTCCCTCAACGCGGGCAAAGAACGGCGAGACCAAAAGCTAGTGCTACTCCATGAGCTCGCCCATTGGCTCATACCAGAAGACCAGTATCACTCCCCAACGTACTGGGATAAGTGCTGGGATTTGTACTACCGCTACGGTGTGCCCATCCGCTATGCCCTGAAACGTGAGAGAGACTACCGCAAGGGCGCAGTAGCCGCCTACAAGCGGAGAAAGGAGAACAAGCCATGAGCTTTAGACTGGTCGATGATAAAGGAACACTGGACACGGTTGTCCAGTGTTCGGAGTGTGGCGAGCAGGAGCGATTCGAGGATAGCGGCACCTCGCTCCTACCGGAAGTGGATATACTGATGGCGGCAACCATGTGTCGGCTACGAGTGGAAAACGCTGTGGAATGGGCGGAAGAGGACCACGAGTGCGTACAGCCTGAATACCCACCATGCTCACTTTGCAATGGACCGTTGGAGCTCCTAGGGCAATTGGGCAAGCTCACGCACACACGTTGCCGGGACTGTGGGATACAAGAGTCCTGGCCCCACGTGCTAGAAGCGTAGAAAGGATAGGCAAATGGAAAACGTTCGGTTCTACGAAGAGTACGAGAGCCCACGCGACAAGCGACAGCACAAGGGTAACGGGAACGTGTTCGCACTGTTCGTTTGGTCAGGGCAGGACCGCTCGCGGCTGGGAGGTATCGGCGCGCTATACGACACGCCGAATAGCCCAGTGTGCGGTACTGGCGTGTCGGTTGATTGGCTCCGGAAGAAGTGCCGACGGATTAGTGAGCAACGCGCGCGCGAAATCCATCCTCGCCTATTTGAAAGGCTGGACGCGTCATGACACATAAACATGACTGGGTGATAGAGCCCGCGACACAGACGCAACCGCGCGTTGAGCTTGTGCGGGGCCACAACCTCGCGGAACCCGGGGAGATTGACGGTGAACTGTACACGGCGGATTACAGACGCCAGAACCTCAGGGCGACGTGTCGTACGTGTCCCACTACCCGTACATTCAACCCCAAGCAAGTGCCTAGGCGACGGACATCATAGGAGAAAGGACAGAACATGGCAGATGAACCGGACACAGGCATCTACACCTCATCAGGAGATGTCAACTGCGACATTTGCAACGATGATGAGATGGAAGAGGCAATCAACATCGAGGCAGAACCCATGTTGATACAACTCTGCAAGGACTGCGCTATCTACGTGGGCAACCTTGGAAGGATGATAGCGTAACGACCATCATACACCCACCGTTATTGAATAGTGTGGGGAAGTCCCCACATCCTACCGCGAAACCTCTAGGGGGCCAGTGTTGGTGGTGGTCTCCTAGAGGGTAGAAAGGAACAAGAGCCAATGGCAGACGAATACGAAGCAGTGCAACTGAAAGCAACCAATGACCGGGCGGCTGCGCGTGAGCTGGCAGAGCTCCGGAGGGTTACGGTCAAGGGGCTACGCTATGCCCTGGAAGTGAGCGGAGTGGATTCGGTGATAGATTTGCTCGCTGAGTCCAACACGCTCTGCCCCGTGTTGGATGAGTACGTGGACAACGGGGCGACTGTGGACGGCCTACGCTTTCGTGAGCGTACCACGCAGGATATAGAAGCCATGTGCAACGGCTGCGGCTGGGATTTCAGCGGTGAGCCCGAGCAAGTTGCGAAGGCCAAAGAAATAGGCTTCTGCCCGAATTGCGCCCGCCCGTTACGCGGTAGGCCGAGTGGAGACGCGTCGTGAGAACAATTGAACGCGACGCCATGATGTCGCTGAGCGCCCAGCTAGCCCGCGTGATGCCCGGTACGGACCCGAAATGGCACGAGCTGCACGAGTACGCTCTGCTCGTACTGGCAACCGAGACGCCCATTGACAGGGCTATCGCCTACCTCAAGGACACAGGCTCGCCGGAGAGTGCCACGGGTAGGCTGCTACTGCGAGCGGCGGAACGTGCGCTACGCGAGTCCGGTGATACACAGGAAGACTAGTGCGGCCCGCATGGGCAGACAAGGAGACCAGTATGAACCTAATCAAGAGGCACAAGTTTATCACAGGGGGCATCGTCGCCGCCATCGTCTTGTTCGTTGTGGCCGTCGCCTTGACCCCCACCAGTGATGGCAAGACGGAGACGCCAGAGCCGACCGTTACGAGTACCCCCACGAACACGCCGACCAACACGCCAACACCAACGGTAACCGACACACCAACCAACACGCCCGTACCCACGGCTGTACCAGAGCCGACCGACCCACCCCCGCCGGCGACAAACCCACCGCCGCCGAGCACCCCAGTCCCACCTCCACCAACGGAGCGGCCTGTGGTGGAGAACTGCGACCCGTCTTACCCAGACGTATGCATCGCACCGTACCCGCCTGACCTCAACTGCGGAGACATTCCTTACACAGACATAAGGGTTTTGCCACCGGACCCCCACGGCTTCGATGGGCACGACAATGACGGCTTAGGCTGTGTAAGCTAAGATGACCTGGGGGTTGCTCACCTTGATAGGGGCGCTCGTGTTTCTTGGAATGGACATGATGCTACACCTACGCCTGCTCACCAAGTCCTGTAGGCGGCTGAGCGACCTAGTGTGGATGGCGCTGGCTGGCATCGTGCTTGTAATGCATGTGGTATTCGACGTTATAGGATAGAGGAGGAGAAACGAGACATGAACTACCTAGACCTAAACGACCTAGCCGACGAACTGGGAGCACTGGAAGATGAAGAGGCGGAGCTCGAAGACGGTGATGAATTAACAGCAGAAGCCAGTGGGCGGCTAGCCGACCTTCAAGACCTCCAAGGCGAACTAGGAGGAGACCTAGCTACATATGCGCGTGGCGAGTGTACGTTAATTCCCGAACCGGAATTCACGGACTACGCACAAGAACTAGCGACAGAGGTAGGCGACATCAAATCAACCGACCCATTGTACGCATACATCGATTGGGAGCGTTGGGCAGATGACCTCAGGCACGACTACACCGAGGTAGACTTCGATGGCTACACCTACCTCATTCAAGCGTACTGATGGCGACTCAGACGGAGTGGGGTAACAAGCATCTAGTGGCGCTGGGTATCGTACGCTTACCCAACACGCCGGCCCGGGCAGTTCTGCACAATCACGGCGCCGTCTCCCAAGTCGTGTACGCGGGTATGGGGGATAGAGGACTACCAGCCTATCACCTGTGGAGGTGTGAGGCGACCAGCAATCCACCCAAACACCCGCCCACGCTCTACGTATACGAACCGATGTGGTGCACGCCAAGTACGCCGGAGTATGAGGGTAACTGTTCCACCCCCAAGTGTTCAGGCGATGCCTACCTCGTAGACTCACCCAGAGAGGGAGAGGTTACGACCTACTGTGTGGATTGTGCGGCTAGGGCTCAGGGTGTCGTGCCCTGCCCCTGGACTCTCACGCTCACCTGTCGCCGTGAGCTGGTGGGAGACGACTGCGCGACATGTGAGACAGAGGAGGTCATAGTATGAAAACACTACTCCTAGGAGCGCCCGTCCTAATGACCCTACGCGATTGTCCTGAGTGTGGAAGGCAGAGCGTTGAGCGTGACGGCTACGGGTGGCTGCGCTGTTTGTACGAGGCGGGCTGTGGGTGGTGTGAGGCGGACCAGTACGTAGCAGCACTCACCCCGAATACGCGGAGGTGTGGCCTATGTGGTAGGGTGAAAAAGGCATGGCGCAAGATGACGCGCCACTTGAGACGAGACCATCAGCTTTAAAGAGGAGGCTAACATGAAATTGGACGTGACGACGCATGACGGATATACCCTCGCTAGTGCCCTACGAGGACCAGACCTCGCAGCGGGCAGGAATTATAGCCTGAAATTGCTATTCACTGCCCGCATCAGAACACTAGTCGGAATAGAGAGCGATGCCTCAATGCCCTTTGTGCGTACATACCAAGTAGGAGTAACGCTGGCAGAAAACGCCCTTCAAGAAGCCAAGGACTGGGTAAGGACTAACCGGCCGGGATTCGCCCATTACCTAATCCACATCGAACAAGCAGCCGTTTCGCTGAGTGAAGGGAACCTAGTCTCACTCGCACGGGCATTTCGTCTTGATACCCTCGACGGTATCTCCATCAATACCATCATAGAGCTGGGTGGGGGAGATGCCTCAGAAGAATAGCGACGAGCTGAGACGTTGCGATGGCTGCTATGCGGACCGTGTATGTCGGGAGCATCGGGAGCTGTGGTTCTGTGTGACGGGGCCGGGAAGGTGCTGGCGCAAGCGGGTGAACCTCTGGGCCAAGCGTAACGACTCGTAGTGACCAACCGTTATACTAGGTGAATGAGAGAGTAGCTAGGAGAAGGAATAGAAGACATGGTAAAGAAAGACGTATCAGCACCCCGTGCAATTACGGACATAACAAGTGTCGTTGATGTCCTTAGTGACATCCGTGACACACGTTTCACCCATCCAGAGGACGCAGACGAGCAACTGAACGCTATTCGTGCCGTCATCGAAGACGACACGACCGCGACGGCAGTACAATTCGAGGAGTTAGAAGCGGTCATAGAGTTCCTCGAAACCGACTAGGGGGAGACTGGTATAGACTCCTGCCCCACCATAGGCAGGAACACGCGGAGTTCGATTCTCCGCCTCCTCCACCACACGGGCCAGACACATCGCCCACATAATCGGGTAACGGAGTGCTTTCCGGATGGGAGTTCCGGCTGGCCCACCAATACTACAGGAGACTGAGATGAAGTACACAATGGTAATCGACGGCAGATGTGTAGCTGCTTGGACAGACTCGTACTTTGAGCCACTATTCGACACAACATTGCTACTGAATGAGGGTATCTTGGTAGTCAACAACCAGCGACGGCAAGTTGAACACTACGTTGAGGTACTAAAGCATGGGGTACGAGACAGACTGTGGTGTGCCCATAGCAACTGCTGTCGCTGATGTCGCCACTAACCCACCGTCTGTTCCACTACCTCCGCGGCCGGCCGGAGGGGGACAACATCCCAATGGAGGAGCTTGTCCTAACACTCCACTCGTCCAAGACAGCCATACGGGCTGCGCTGGTCGAATTGGAGGCTGAAGGTCTCATTTCTACAACCCAGGAGTCTTGACCAATGAAATGCACATTGACAGCCGAAGCCTACACGGTAGCCACTTGGGACTCTACTGCCCCCGGCCCTAGCATTAACGCCTCTATGGTTGAATCCCACGGACTCCTAATCCTAAACGGTCAACCACTCATAATCCTGAAGACCCTCAAGCTCAAAATGGGTGGAAGGATTAGACAACAGTGGAAGGTAAGCAAAGGAGCAACCGAGCGCCGAGAAGACCAAGCACTAAGGAGTTGCTGTAAATGACCACAGAGGATAGACACCGACTGCAACGGCGCTGGGTGGCGGAGTGGGTTCAGTTCCTCATCCCCTCTTGCATCTACGGGCTCGTCGCTTGGGTGTTCTGGGAAAGGGTATTCTAATGACCACACACGCCCATTCCTTCTACGTCTCTAGCGCACGAGGTAGCTTCGTCCGGTGTACTTGTGGCTGGGAGGCACCACTGCCCGACATCAAGCTGTCTCCCCTTCACGAGATACCCACAGCTACCTTCCTCAGAGCAGGGTTCGAGGCAGGACGACTATTTGAGCAGCATGAGGAGTTACCCCCACTAGAAGACAGATACACAGACGAAACCCACCCTCTAGCTGGCCATGCGCCTGAGTGTGTCAAAGGACGCTGCTTCTGCGCTCATGGCTCGTAACTGTATAACCCACTCGAACACGTGGGCCACCTTCACAGGAGCCAATGTCTTTCAGGCCAGAGAAGTCATGTCCTATGTCCAGCACGGCCATCGTTACACCATCGCACATCGCAAAGGTGGCTGGGATGGACGGGTCTTTTTGATGAA
>SDBV01009891.1_pt1 | contig 12588 bp, 13 predicted proteins | sample 2277081 | NCBI WGS metagenome assembly SDBV01 (sample SAMN10402039, study PRJNA504765) | marine sediment metagenome | isolation source: marine sediment core GS10_PC15, 223 cmbsf | place: Arctic Ocean: Southern Knipovich Ridge | collected 2010 | reverse complement strand
ATGACTAAACTCCGAAACACCTAATATTAGACATTTGGTATTGTGTATTGGTCATTTTTTAGGTCAATTAGGTCAATTAGAAATTAGGTCAATTAATTTTATCAGTGTTAATCCGTGGCTTTAATTTATTAAACAAAAATTAGTAATCAATCGTATTTTAGAATAGAGCCAACTTTGTTAATCATTTGTCCTTTGTACTTTGCGGTTACATTAATTCTTTGCGTCTTTGCGAGAAATTCTTTTTGGCTTGACTTCTTTATGGATAATTGTACGAACTGTATCTACAATAATAATTTTCTTTGTAACATATACCGTATCATTTATACCGGTAGATTTTTCAATATTATTTACTGAGTCAACAGGTAAGATAATTTCATTAACGCTTTCATCTATTTCATTTGTGTACAATGATTTTACAATTTCAACAGGTTCTTCTGTTATATCAGGTTCTTCACTTATTTCAACAAAAACAGGAGCTTTAGCAGTTTCAATAATGTTTCTTGTTTTAATATCAGTATTAAAATCCTCAATAGATTCAGATTTACTAATTATTTGGTTATTTTTATTAAAAAGGTGAAATGAAAATAATCCAATAACTAATAATAATGCAAAAAAATAATAAATATTAAAGGAACTTATTCCAAAATGAAAAAAATTGAATTTACTTATTGTTTTACCTATATGCAAATCATCATTTTTAGTTGAATCTACCTTTAAATGAGCAAACGATTCTTTAAAAAGTTCATCAATATATTTATTTTCATTATTCATTTGTAAAATTTTTTTTTGAAATACATATTTCATAAAGTTTCTTTTGAATTAATTTTCTTGCCCTTGATAATTGCGACTTTGAAGTGTTTACTGAAATTTTCAATGTTTTTGCAATTTCCTTATGACTGTAATTTTCAATAATATAAAGATTAAAAACCATTTTAAATCCTTCGGGCAATTTATTTACAACATTTAATAAATCTTCTTTTGATAAATCTGCGATTAATATTATACTTTTAATATCTTTATGTTCATTATCATCTTCTTTGTTATCGGCAAATTCCAACTCATTTATTTCATCAATATTATAATGATATTTATTTTTTTTAAATTGAGTAATTGCAGTATTTACCATAATGCGTTTCAGCCAACCTTCAAAAGAACCTTTGCCGGAAAACTGATTGATATTCAAAAAAATTTTTATAAATCCATCTTGTAATAAGTCCTCTGCTTCAGTTTTATTCCTGCTGTACCGTAAACATATACCACGTAAAACAGGTGCATATTTTTCATATAATGCTTTCTGAGCAGTTCTTTTATGCTTTCTACATCCTCTAATTATCTGATTATCATCAAGCATTTAGTTCTTTCGTATTTATAGACTCAATTTTTATAAATGGTTGCATATATTTTTTGATAAATTTATTAATTTTTTTTAGATTTGTAAATTAATTTATTATTTTTGTATATAATAAAAAAAGAAATGAAATTACTTGAATTAATTTCTGAAAAGGAAATAAAAGATACACTTATCAGTGAGTATGAGAAAAAACTAGTCTTATACAAGCTTACAAATGAAAGTTTGAAAAATAAATACGGGATGTCTTTTAAGGAGTTTGAGGATAATAATATTGTAAAGCAAAAAGACTTTTCATGGGAAGTAGAAAATGATGCAATGGAATGGGAACATGCATTGGATGGTATCAAAACTTTAAAAAATAAAATAATTAAAATTAGAGAAATGCGTGATGGAAATTAGTAAAATAATTCAAACCATAAAGGATATATCCTTTAGATATGGATTAGAAATTATATACTTAGAGCATACAGAAAGCACATTAATTTATAGATTTGGTTTTTCTTCAGATATATTCATACAGATTTACACTAATGTCAAAAAGGATAAAATTAATATGGCTCTTATTGTTGCTAATCGGAGAATCTATGGGATAGATAAGGAAGGAGGATTTTATCACGAACACCCTTTTGAAAATCCTTTACTGCATGTAAAAAGTGAGCAAATAGAAATTGAAGACTTTGTTATAAAAAGTCTTGAGTATATTAAAAAATTAAAGCTGATTTAAAATGTACACATTATTCATAAAAGAAATTAGCGGATTTTTCAGCTCTTTGATTGGGTATGTAGTAATTATAGTTTTTTTATTGGCGAATAGCTTGTTTATGTGGGTATTCCCGGGAGAGTTTAATGTTCTTGACAGCGGATATGCAAATATTGATACACTTTTTATTATTGCTCCCTGGATATTTTTATTTCTTGTTCCTGCTATTACAATGCGGTTATTTGCTGATGAGAAGAAAACAGGAACTATTGAATTACTGCTAACCCGTCCACTTACTGATTTGCAAATTATTTTTGCCAAATATTCTGCGGGATTAGTATTAGTTCTTTTTTCACTTTTACCTTCATTAATTTACTTTATTTCAGTTTATAAATTAGGGAATCCTCCTGGAAATATTGATACGGGCGGAACCTGGGGTTCGTATATTGGTTTGTTCTTTTTGGCAAGTGTTTACGTTTCAATTGGAGTGTTCGCTTCGTCAATTACAGAAAACCAGATTATTGCCTTTATTGTTGCTATGGCAGTTTCATTTTTATTTTTTATTGGTTTTGAATCAATTAGCACTTTAGGAGCTTTTGAAAAATTTGATACTCTTATTATCAGCTTGGGTATAAACGACCATTACAGAGCAATGAGCAGAGGAGTGATTGATACACGTGATATTATATATTTTATCAGCATTATAGTTGTATTTATTTTCTTTACAAAAATTGTTCTTGAAAGCAGGAAATGGTGAAGGATGAAATTTACGATTTAAGATTTACGATTTGATAAATGACAAATTATGATGGTTTATTGTTATATTGTTAAATGGTTATATTGTTAAATGGCTAAATTGTTAACGACAAATGACTATTATAAATAACTATGACAATGACTATGACAATTAAAAAGCTAAGGCTAAGAATGACAACTGAATGACTATTGAATGACAATTAATGACAGCGAAGCAAATAACTAATGACAATTGAATTTATGAGCTAACAACAAACAGCTATTTAAAATGAAAAGAAAGGTAGTTAAACGCAGAAATATTATTCAACTTTTTCTAACTGTGGCAATAATAATTTTAGTTAATTATATTGGTTCATACATATTTACTCGTTTTGATTTAACATCTGAAAAAAGATACACTTTATCGCTGGCTACGAAAGAATTACTTGAAAATTTAGAAGATGTTGTTTATATACAAATTTATTTGGAAGGCGATTTGCCTGTTGGATTTAAACGACTGCGAAATGCAACAAAAGAACTGCTGGACGAATTTCGGATTTATACTAAAAATATTGAGTATGAATTTATTAATGTTTTTGAAAGCAATGATGAAAAGACAGAATACGAAATTGGCAGGCAATTAATGAAAAAGGGTTTAATGCCTGTTAACCTCCAGGAAAAAGATAAGGAAGGTAAGGTATCGCAGAAAATTATTTTTCCAGGTGCAATAATTAATTACAGAGAAAAAGAACTGGCTATTGAGTTATTGAAAAATAATCCCGGTATTTCTCCACAGGCAAAATTGAATAACTCTATTGAGGATTTAGAATATGAACTAACAAATGCAATAAGAAAATTAACCACGAAAGTTTTTCAGAAAATAGCATTTATTGAAGGACACGGTGAGCTTGATGAATATGAAGCCGGTGATATTTCTAATGCATTATCAGAATTTTATTATGTTGAAAGAATAAAAATCGCAGAGCAATTAAATAGTTTAAATGATTATTCTGTTATAATTATTGCAAAGCCGGACTCTATATTTAGCGAAAAAGACAAATTTATTATTGACCGGTTTATTATGAAAGGCGGGAAAGTATTGTGGTTCATAGATGCTGTAAAAGCAAATATGGATTCTTTGGCTTATTCAAATGCAACTATTGCTACTATTAATTCAGTAAATATTGAGGACCAGCTTTTTACATACGGGGTAAGAATAAATAATAATTTAATTCAGGATATTCAATGTGCTGAAATTCCTGTGAATACTGCAATAGTTGGAGCCCCCCCCCAGTTTGTCCCGCGTCCGTGGTTTTATTTTCCTTTAATTATTCCGCAAAGTAATCATCCTGTAACAAAAAATTTGAATATAATAAAAACTGAATTTGTTAGCGTTATTGATACAGTTGGAAACGATAGTGATATCAAAAAAACTTTCTTATTAAAAACATCAAAATATTCAAAAGTTATTAACGCTCCGGTAAAAATAGGTCTTGATATTATTCATCGTAATCCTGAACCTCAGGAATTTAATAAATCATATCTACCAATTGCTGTTCTTTTAGAAGGAAAGTTTGAGTCGGTTTTTAAAAATCGTTTAACTCCTGAAATTGAACAGAGTAAAGAAATTGGCTTTAAAAAGAAAAGCATTGATACAAAAATGATTGTAGTATCTGATGGAAATATCATAAAAAATTTCGTTAGAATACTCGGCGATAAGAAATATCCATTACCTTTAGGTGCAGATAAATATTATAGTGATATTTTTTACCCGGGTAATAAAGAATTTATTTTAAATGCAGTGAATTATTTATGCGACGATTCAGGATTAATGAGCATTCGTTCACGCGAATTAAAATTAAGATTACTTGATAGAGCCAAAATTGAACAGCAGCGTTTCAAATTGCAGTTAATTAACATTGTTTTGCCTGTTATTTTTATAATTTTATTTGGTTTTTTAGTTAGCTTTATTAGAAAAAGAAAGTATTCATTTTAAATTAAAAAGTATTTATAGAGATTTGGGGGATATGTTTTTTTTTGGTTTGTATTAAAAATTAGAATAAATTAGTGTAAATTCGTGTCTAAATAATTTATAAATGAAAAAGTATAAGTATATAATCAGAATTATCATTGTTATTGTGCTTTTTGCCTTTGCAATATATTTATATTACACAAAAACTCATACTACTATTCGTAAAGAATTAAGAAATTTTGCCATTGAAGATACCTCTGTGGTTACAAAGATATTTATGGTTGATAAATCAAATACGCAGGTTACACTTGAACGAAAAGACGGCTACTGGACAGTTAATAATAAATATATTGCAAGAAAAGATGCAATAGATATGCTGCTAAAAACAATGCATCGTATTGATGTAAGATATCCTGTTTCCAAATCAGCACATAATACTTGTGTTAAAAACTTAGCTGTAAAATCAACAAAGGTAGAAATTTATCAAGGCAGGAAGCTGGTTAAAACATATTTTGTTGGCGGTCCAACTCAGGATCAGCGTGGAACTTATATGCTGCTTGATAAATCATCTAAACCTTTTATTATGCATATCCCGGGGTTTTCAGGTTATCTTTCTACTCGCTATTTTATTGATGAAGCACTATGGCGCTCACCGGCTATTTTTCGTTATAAGTTCAATGAAATTTCTTCAGTTACAGTAGAAAACCCGCAGTCGCCTGAAAAATCGTTTAAAGTCTTTAATTATGGTGATAATAAGTTTGGTCTGCAATCTTTGTCTCCGGATATTCATAATATTTCAGATTTTGATACTTTAGCTGTAAAACGTTATATTTCATACTTTAAACGAATAAATTATGATGCCATAGTAACAAATATTGCTCAGCATAAAAGAGATTCTGTATTATCATCTCAACCAATGTATATTATTACAGTTGAAGATACCGAAGGGGATAAAAAATGTGTGAAGACTTTTCTCCGTGCCGGCGATGGTTTACTTGATAATGATGGAAATCCTTATGAATACGACGTTGACCGTATGTATGCTTTCATAAACAACGCTCAAGATATGGTGATTATTCAGTATTTTGTTTTTGACCCTTTATTTAAAGAAATTAAGTACTTTTTGTCTATTGATTAGGGATGACATCGCTCCAAGCGATGTCATCCCTTTCGGTATAATTGTTAATAAATTGTTCTAATTGTTAATATTTAATATTCTGAAAACAATAAATAACTTATTTTTTAAAGTAATTTTGTCTTTTTAATTTTAATTTTTAATTGAACTTGAACATGGATTTTGTAATTTCAAGCACAGAGCTTTTAAACCATTTACAGGCAATTGGTGGAGTAATAAATCCAAAAAATACTTTGCCAATGCTTGACAATTTCTTATTCCAGCTAAATGATGGCAAATTACTTATCACTGCTTCTGATCTGGAAACAACATTCAATACGACAATAGTTTTAGAAAATGTAAATGGTGACGGAAATATTGCAATTAAATCAAGCTGGTTATTAGAATTACTTAAAGAATTCCCTGAACAGCCTTTAACATTTAATATTGACTTAGAAACTTTTTCCGTTAAAATATTATCTGAAAATGGCGAATATATAACAGTAGGTCAAAATGGGGATGATTTTCCACGATTACCAACAATTGACAAGGACAAAACTTCTACTATTAAAGTTAGCGCTGATGTTTTATTGAATGGTATTAGCAAAACTATTTTTGCTACAGCGAGTGATGAACTGCGTCCGGTTATGAATGGTATTTATTTTGAATTATCCGATGAAAATTTAACATTTGTTGCTTCTGATGCTCATAAATTAGTAAGATACAAAAGAGCCGATGCAAAATCTGACCTGGACACTTCTTTTATCTTACCAAAAAAACCTGCTTCTTTATTAAAAAATATTTTACCTAAGCAAAAAGGTGATATTACTTTAGAATTTGATGATAAAAACGCTTTCTTTACATTAACAAATTATAATCTGGTTTGTCGTTTAATTGAAGGAAACTATCCTAACTATGGGAGTGTGATTCCTACTGAAAATCCCAATAAGCTTACAGTTAATAGAAATGAATTTTATAATATATTAAAAAGGGTTTCTGTATGTGCCAATCAGGCAAGCAATTTGACCAGGCTTAATATTAAAGCTAATGAGTTAATTATTTCTGCTCAGGATGTTGATTTTTCTATTTCAGGAGAAGATAAATTAAATTGTCAGTATGAAGGCGAAGATATGGAAATTGGTTTTAAATCAATATTTCTATTAGAAATTCTTTCTCATTTAACATCCGAAGAAGTTGTTTTTGAATTATCAGAACCATCAAGAGCAGGAATTATTCTACCGGCTGGTAAAGATAATGAAAACGAAGATGTGCTTATGCTTTTAATGCCAATGATGATAAATGCATAATATTGGAAATTGGATATTGGTTGATATATAACAGATATACAATTGATATTCAATAGATATTTTTTTAACAGACAACGCTTTAGCATAGTCTGTTCATTGGATATTAGATGTTGGATACTGGTTGCTGGATGCTGGATACTGGGTACTGGGTACTGGGTGCTGAGCGCTGTAATCCTGAGCCCAGAGCCAAGAACCAAGAACCAAGAACCAAGTGCCAAGAACCCAGAGACAAGAAACATTGGAATTCCGATACAATAAAATATCAATGAATTTCAACGAATATCAAAATATATCAACAGTTTAATGTTACGAATATATTAACTACTTTTAAAGAATATCAATAGTTTAATGTTACAAATTTATTAACTACTTTATATTGAATATCAATAGTTTAATTTTACTGATTTATTTACAACTAATTATTTTTTATCCTTTTGAACAATCATTTTCTCAGGTTACTAATACAGAAGCAAATTACAATTTTGAAATTGGAAATTTTGATATTGCTCTCAAACAATATTTTAAGATCTATAAAAAAGATAAAGAAAACCCCCTGTATAATTACCGTATAGGTGTTTGCTACCTCAATACTGATATTGATAAGCCTCTTGCTATCCCATACTTAAATTATTCAAAATGTTTATTTGAAGAAAAAATTTAAAAATGGTTAAATTATGGAACTTAATATAAACCGTACTCTTGTATTTGTTGATATAGAAACAACAGGCGTTAGCACTGCTAATGATAGAATTGTTGAGATTTCTATGCTGAAAATTTATCCTGATGGTAAAGAAGAAATAAAAACATTTAGAATAAATCCTACAATTCCTATTCCACCTAAAACAAGTGAAATTCACGGTATTTATGACGATGATGTAAAGAATGAACCTGTATTTGCCGATTTAGCTGATGAAATTGCTCTTTTTTTGAAAGATTGTGACCTGGCAGGTTATAATTCTAATAAGTTTGATTTTCCTCTTTTAGCCGAAGAATTTTTACGTGCAAAGGTTGATTTTGACCTGAAAAATCGCAAGTTTATTGATGTACAGGTAATTTTTCATAAAATGGAACAGCGAACCTTAATTGCTGCTTACAAGTTTTATTGTAACAAAGATTTAACCGACGCTCATAGTGCTAAAGCTGATGTTTGCGCTACTTATGAAATATTAAAATCTCAGCTAAACAGATATTCTAAGCTTGAAAATAATATTGATTTTTTGAACGAATTTTCTTCTCATACAAAAAACGTTGATTATAGCGGTAGAATTATCTATGATGATGATAATGTTGAAGTTTTTAATTTCGGCAAGCATAAAGGAAAGCCGGTTAAGGATATTTTTAAAAAAGAACCCGGCTATTACAGTTGGATGATGAAAGGAGATTTTCCGTTATTTACAAAAAAGGTGATAACTGAAATTTATGAAAGAGAGCTTTGAAAAACCTAATCAATAACTAATTGACATCCCAGAGTATATGTTAATAAAAAACATAAAAAGTCATTTATTAATTGTGCTTTGTACTTTGTTTTTAGTACTTTGGAATTCATTTATGCTTCAGAGATGACATCTCTTTTTTATTAACAAAATTTAAAATAAAAAATTAATTACCTTGTTAAATACGATTTGAGCCTATTTCAACAAGAGATGTCATCTCTCATCGTAACCAAAGAACTAAGAACAAAGTACAAAAAACATTGAAAATCCGATACAATAAATTATAATCAGCTATTTAACTATGTGAACGGTTACAAATATAGTTTCTAAAAATTCCTTCTTATGAAAGCTGCAATAATTACTTCGTATGGTTCACCTGAGCAATTTAAAATCCGGGATATTCCAAAACCTGAAATAAAAGATAATGAAATATTAATCAGGGTCATGGCATCAAGTGTTAATCCAGTTGATTGGAAAACACGTAAAGGGAATCTGAAATTTATCTTAGGTTCCAAATTTCCTATGGTACTGGGATATGATGCATCGGGAGAAGTGGTTAAAACCGGAAAATTAGTAAGTAAATTCAAAAAAGGAGACCATGTGTATAGCCGTTTAGACCGCAGATATGGAAAAGCGTATGCCGAATATGCAGCGGGTACTGAAAAAGCCTTTGCACTTAAACCGGAAAATATTTCCTTTGAAGAAGCTGCGGCGATTCCTCTGGCTGCACTTACGGCTTTGCAGGCACTGCGAAATAACTGCAGACTGAAAAAGGGTGATTGTGTTTTAATAAACGGAGCTTCAGGTGGAGTCGGTCATTTTGCTATTCAAATTGTTAAGGAATTCGGAGGTATAAGTACTGCAATATGTAATGGTAATCACCAGAAAATGCTGGACGAACTAAAACCTGACCATTTTATTGATTATACAAAAATTGATTTTAAAGATTCACAGGAAAAATATGATATAATTTTTGATGTGGTCGGTACGGAAAGCTTTATGACTTGCAGACACTTACTGAAAAAAGGCGGGACCTATATAACCGCTCTACCCCGACCTAAATTAATCCTGCATCTTTTCTTTTCATTATTTATCCCCGGAAAAAAAGTCAAAACAATCCTTATGAAAGCCAGGGGAAGTGATATTGAGTATCTTAATAAATTAATTCAATTAGGAAAATTTAAAGTCTTTATTGACAAAACTTTCACCTTGGAAGAAATTTCCAAAGCCCATACCTATAGTGAACAGGGACATACTGAAGGGAAGATTGTGATAAAGATTAGTTAAATCCTCATTTTTTAGGGTTTACCTGAAAATTCAAATATCTGAAATATAATTGATTTAAGAACAAGGATTAACGATTTACGATTTTAGAAGTATTTTATAATCAGACACTTCGTTAATCAAAATATTTTAAAGATTACCTCAAAATGATGATTATTTGTAATAAAACGGGGTATTTATCATATTGAATAATGTTGAAATTGATTGGTAATCAACAATTTAATAATTATCAAGAAGACCCTACTTTAGAGTAGTGTCGGCTGTTTCCAACCGACACTGCGTCAGGTGGAAACACCTGACGGCACTTGAGAACACTGCCTGTGGCAGACAGGCAAACAAGAAATCAAACCCAGGTGAAATACAAACAAATTTCACGTGGTAAATTAATTATTTCTCTCGCAAAGCACGCAAAGTTTACTTTTATTTAATATTGCGTTCTTTGCGACCTTTGCGAGAAAATATGTTTTGCCAAATTTAGTAAAAATTTCACGAATTACTTACCAATATATTTATTCTTACTCCATTTACCGGAAATTACTTTACCGTAAGCATAAGTAAAAGTACCTTCTCCGTCAAACTTGTTTTTCTTCCATTCACCTTCATATTTACTACCGTTTTCATAGAGCATTGTTCCTCTGCCATGTATCATATTGTTTTCCCACTGACCTTCATATATATTCCCATCAGCATAATAAAATGTTCCCTGTCCATGCATTTTATTATCTTTCAACTCTCCTACATATTTACAACCTTTCCATTTCCCCACAACATGGGTAAAAGTTCCTTTTCCATTACACTTGTTATTTTCCCATTCACCTTCATATTTGTTACCATTTGCATAAGTAAATGTTCCCGTGCCTTTTAACTTGTTGTTCTCAAACTGACCTTCATATATATTCCCGTCAGAATAATAGAATGTTCCCTGACCTTTCATTTTATTTTTCTCCCATTGCCCGACGTACTTGCTGCCTTTCCATCTCCCTGCAGCAAAGGTAAAAGTTCCTTTTCCATTCAGCTTATATTTTTCCCATTCTCCTTCATATTTGTTTCCGTTATAGTAAACCAATGTTCCCACACCATTTTTGCAGTTTCCCTCTATACATTTACAAGCCTCAAAAATGACTAATAATAAAAGTAAAGAAATAATAGTTGTTATAATTTTTTTCATAAGTAAATAATTTATTTTCTCGCAAAGGCGCAAAGAACGCAAAGATAAAAATAATGAAAACAATGAAACAATGTTCCATTAAATTAGCAAGTCTTAGAAATAATTTAACCTTTATTATTCACAAACTTTGAAGCAACGTGAGTTTTCCCGCAGATACCGCTGATTTGCGCAGATATCAGATAAAAACTTTTTCCTGCGTAAATTTGCGTAATCTGCGGGAAACAAACCATATTATGATAATTTGTAAATAATTCATTCACTTTTAACCGGCTCAGTTTGCTTTATAACTTCATCATAAATGTCAGAACTTCCGAAAAAAAGCAGAAACATGGCAGCTATAAACTGCCGTTCTTCCTTCTCTCTATCAGTTTCCCCGATAAGGAAATCAACATTTAACTCGTCCTTTAATTTTAAGCATAATGATTCTTTTTGCAGCTCAAAATCAATTCTATCCATTTTTCTTGATTCTTCAATAATCATATCCACCTTTTTCAGTATTTCCTTTTTATATTTCTGTTTGATTCCGGGAAGTGTAGCTTCAATAATGTCTTCAATCGGGATAATAAAAAGCTGTTTGTAATCTTTCCAGTATTCTTCGGGAAGCTTTCTTATTTCCATGAAATATTCTATCCATTCATCTGTTACAAAAGCCTGCCCAATATTTGCCGGATCTGATAAATTCTTAGGAGGAATCAGGCAGCACCTGAAATTTTTCAGCATATACTTTTGCCCGTTGGTCAGTATTTTATCAACATCAGATTTTAGTTCCCATAATTTATTTGTTCCTTCTTCCTGAAATAATCCCTTAACATGTGCCAGGTCAATTTCTTTACGCTCTTTTTTAGTTATTGCTTTTGTTTCCTTATTTGAAATATCACCTTTTGGAAAATAGTCAGGCGGAGCATGGCATTCCATACAATTTTTCCTTTTGTATCCTGGCTTCTGAGCTCCTAACAATGTTCTTTTAATTATTTCAGATTCTAATATACGCATCTTTAAAACCTGGTTTTTTAAAGAATCAGGTATAGGCTTCTGTTTTTTCAGATATTCAATAAGTGTAACATAAGTTTTTCTAATATCTACAAAACCAGCAAAAGTATTACCCTTCGTATCAGGAACAGGTAGTTTTAAGGATTCTATTTTTTTTGCCAAAGCTTTAAGCTCCTCTGCCTGCTTACGGGTAAGATATAACCCATAAATAATGTTTATTGATGATGCCCTTATTACCAGGTAATTCATCTCATTGAGCTGGTATTCCCATGCCTTGTTATCAACATGTATATCCTGACCTTTGACTGAATGTATGCTTATTGATGTAAAAAAAATAAATAAGAATAATATTGATGATTTCGGTTTCATTATTACACTGAATTTTGAGGAAATAATTTATTGCTGAATATTATAGAGACCTTTGCAAAACCTGTAAAATGTCATTCTGAACCCTTCGCTATTGTCATTCTGAACGAAGTGAAGAATCTTTTTATTTCATTGGTTATCAACATTATAAGATTTTTCGTTTCACTC
>SDBV01009890.1_pt1 | contig 12590 bp, 10 predicted proteins | sample 2277081 | NCBI WGS metagenome assembly SDBV01 (sample SAMN10402039, study PRJNA504765) | marine sediment metagenome | isolation source: marine sediment core GS10_PC15, 223 cmbsf | place: Arctic Ocean: Southern Knipovich Ridge | collected 2010 | reverse complement strand
ACACCAAAAATATCAAAAACGATTTTTGTTATTTTAATAGGCATCTTGATAATGTTCCCTTACCCAATCCTCTAAAGGCTTTGATTTCTCCCTAACGTTTTCAAAGTGTTTGGTTAATTGGGGCCAGGGGATGAATTGTGGCATACCCCTATCCACAGCAAGTTAATGATACCCTCGATTCTCACTTTGGCAAAGCTTTTGCTAGGTCTTCCTTAACCAGAAAAGGAGGCCTGTATGGCAAGAAAACCACGACTCGAATTCCCGGGCGCTATCTACCACATTAACCATAGGGGAAACCATCAGGAATATATCTACTGGGACGATGACGACCGAAAGCTGTTCCTCAAATTACTCAAAACCACAATCGAAAGGATGAACGGGGTCTGTCACGCTTACTGCCAGCTCATCGGTCTGTTTCAGAAAATGTATGCACAAGAAAGAGAACCAGTTTTTCAAAAGAGGATACGCACTATATTAGACATGGAAAACTCCTTGGGACCGGTTCCAAGGAATCAGAGGATTATCAGCAGGCCTGAACTCAAGGAGCTTTTCCATGGAAACGAATATGGTGATCTTGAAACAAGAAACAGAATCGTCATCAAAGCGTTCAAACTTTTTGCCTACACGCAGTCAGAGATAGCGGCCCATCTTGAGTTGGACAAAACTACCATCAGCAAGATCGTCAACAAAACCAACTAACCAGGTCAGGCACGCCACAATTCATCCCCTGACCCCAATCAGTCCCCAGAACTACGACTAGTACCAGGACCAGGAGCAGGTACTTGGAACCAGGAACTGGATACCAGGAACTGCCTTTCATCCCCTCTCCAGCCTTTCCAATCTTCTGCTATGCTTGACTGATACACCTAGTATTTCCTTTTTCCGGAAGCCCTTTAGCAGGAGGTCACTCCAATGCATACCTTCCAGATATCAACCCTTTCCATTCTCCTCTTTGCAGTAATCGGCCTGTTAGTTACCACCAGCGCGGCCGCTCTTGCCAACACCCCCGCCCGTTATGTGGGCGAGGTCGATTTTGAGATCTCGTGCGGTTCCGGCACCCAGGAGACCTTCGAATATGGCGTCGCGATGCTGCACCACATGATGTACGAACAATCCCGGGAAGTGTTCACGGATCTGACAGAGATTGATCCGTTTTGCGCCATGTCATGGTGGGGGGTCGCCATGACGTACCTGCACCCCCTGTGGGCGCCGCCCAGCAAAGAGGAGCTTGCCAAGGGGTTAGAGGCCGTGAACCGGGCCGAACAACTAAAACCGTTCACCGATCGCGAGAGCGCCTATGTCGGAGCTATCAAGGCGTTCTACCGGGACTTCAAGGCCATCAAGCACCCCGAGCGCATCGCCAGGTGGGAGGCTGAGCAGGAGAAGCTCTACCGAGCATGGCCCGACGACATCGAAGCGGCGGCCTTTTACTCCCTATCCCACCTTGCCACCGCCCCCAAGGCGGACAAGACCTTTACCCACCAGAAAGAGGCGGGCCGGATCCTGGAGGGGCTCCACGGGAAGGCCCCGAAACACCCTGCCGGGTTCCATTACCTTATTCACGCCTACGACAACCCCATGCTGGCTAATAAAGCCGTCGAGGTGGCTCGCGGCTACGCCGACATCGCTCCCAGCGTTCCCCACGCCCTTCACATGCCTACCCACATCTTTGTCCGTCTCGGTTTCTGGGAGGACGTGGCCCACTGGAACCGCCTCTCGGCAGATGCTGCGTGGCAGCAGTCAGCAGGCGGGGTCGCGTCCCTTCACTACGCCCACGCCATGGACTACATGGTATACGCCAATACCCAGGTGGGAAACGATGAGGGAGCCAAAGCCGCCCTCGATGAACTAAACGCCGTCAAGGTTTTCCAGGACAGCTTCGCCTCCGCCTACGCCATCGCCGCGGCTCAGGCTCGCTATCCCCTGGAAAGATCGAGTTGGGCCGAAGCGGCCGAACTTACAGTGCACACTCACCCGGACTTTCCCTGGGATAACTACCCCTGGTTCGAGGCCATCACCCATTTCGCCAAAGGGCTGGGCGCGGCCAGAAGCGGCGACGCAAAGGCGGCGAGGAAGAGCGTGAAGACCCTGGACACGATCTACGACAAGACAGTGGAGACCGGACAGAGGTACTGGGCCGTCCTTGTGGACAGCCAGCGCAAAACGGTGAGCGCCTGGGCTGCCTTTGCTGAAGGGAAGAACAAGGAGGCCCTCGATCTGATGAAAGAGGGGGCTGACCTGGAGGACTCCGTGGACAAACACCCGGTGACCCCGGGCGCCGTTCTGCCCGCTCGGGAGCTTTACGGCGACATGCTGGCCGCAACAGGAAGATACAACGATGCATTCGAGGCCTACGAGGCGAGCCTTGCGATCTCCGCCAACAGGTTTAAAAGCCTCTACGGCGCGGGACGGGCCGCGGAACTTGCGGGAAACAAGGAGACAGCCAAGTCGTACTACACGAAGCTTAAGAAACTCGCCACCAAAGGGTCGAAGAGGAAGGAACTCACGGGGGTGAGGGAGTATCTGGGGGAATAGTGGAAAATGACAAGATCAAGATCAGTAAAATTCCTGGGGTCGTATCTTGCCGGGCTGTCATCTGACTAAAATCCAATGGTAGACCCCAATTAGTCCTGAAAGCCGTGTGCGGGAGAACCGCATGCACGGTTTGATGAGGGGGAGTTGGTCACTGATTCTATGGTGAGGCTACTTGGGCACCGTCAGACGAAAGGGACGGAAACAGATAAGCCAAGCCTACGGTAGCAGTGACCTGCTATCTACTCTACCCTGGAATTTTTCGCATCATCTATGATGAGCAATAATTTTCTCCAGCTCATCGAATAAAGTGGGCAATTCCCTGGTCACTGTTTCCCAAACAATATCAAGGTTAACATCGAAATATCCGTGAATGAGGCGGTTTCTCATACCGATGATTTGATGCCATGGAATGTTTGGTAATTTCTCTCTAGTCGGTTCACTCACTTTATTAGCAGCTTCACCAAGTATCTCAATGTCTTTCAAAAGCGCAAGCACAAGCATCCTGTCCTCAACTAGATCTTCCTTTGACTTGCCGACTACAAAGGATTGGGCTTCCCGTGCAGCATCCAGCATATGCCGCAGGCGAACCACGTCACTCTTATCCATACTGGACTTCCGCAGTGCTCATAACTGCGTTTCGGAAGTAGCGGCTCAGTTCATCAGGAGTTCTCATATCTACCTTGCGGCCTCCCAGCAACTCAGAGAATTCCATTTCCATACCAGCCAATCTCAAAAAACCAGGAACGTGTTCGGTTTCAAATTCCACCAGGATGTCGATATCACTATCCTCGTTGAAATCTTCTCTCAGAACAGAACCGAAAAGAGATAATCTGGCAATCCGGTTTCTCCGGCAGAAATCGACAACTTTATGTCCGGGAAGGTTTATCTTTGAGCGACTCATTTTTCCTCCAACGATTGATCCGTTTTGTATGCCTCATTCTAACCAATCGCTTTCCGCTTGTCATCGTAGGATTATCGGAGTCAGCATTTCAAAAGAGGATACGCACCGTATTGGACATGGAAAACTCCTTGGGATCGGTTCCAAGGAATCAGAGGATTATCAGCAGGCCTGAACTCAGAGAGCTTTTCAATGGAAACGAATATGGTGATCTTGAAACAAGAAACAGAATCGTCATCGAAGCGTTCAAACTTTTTACCTACACGCAGTCAGAGATAGCGGCCCATCTTGAGTTGGACAAAACTACCATCAGCAAGATCGTAAATAAAATTAACTAAACAAGTCAGGCATGCCACAATTCACCGAGCTGTTGCCCAAAAGTGTTAGTGGCGGGACCCCACGGGGTGCCCTTTATCGCTGAGGTAATGAGAACGATGAACTAAATAACGTCCCCACTGTTACGACACGTTACCTGTTACACCTCTTTTCTAAGGTTTCCCTTGAAAGTTACAACCCGTATCGGCCTGACATCCCAGATGTTTACCTAAAATCCTTGAAATTCATCTGCTTCATCCATTAGTATATAGTGTAGGCTGCGAATCAAATCACAATCAAATTTATTAAACTAGCCATCCGGCTTATTACGTCTAACGTCGCAACCAGGTTGTGACCAAACGATAACAGATGGTCTTTATCGTCAGGAGGGAACTATGAAACGTTGGATCATAGCGATTGTGCTGCTTTTACCTCTCCTCATCGCAGCATGCGGCGGGGGAGGCGGCGGAAGTGATAGTCAACCTTCTTCCAATTGGGATGATATGAACTGGGACCAGGGTAATTGGTCATGAGGAGAAATGAGATGAAAAACCTAATCTGTTTTGCAGCAATAGTTTTAGCTACAGCGATGGCCGGCGATGCTCAAGCTGGTTCAGTGGGGACGTTAATTGATTTTCAAAGTGGACAACCCGCTTTTGCCAGTGAGGTGAACTCCAACTTCGATACCATCAAAAACACTGTCAACGATAACGACAGCCGAATCCAGGTCAACATCGACGGCATCCTGCTAAAGCAGAACCGGGTCAGCGGAACGTGCCCGCCAGGGCAGTCCATCAGGGTTATTTCGGCGGATGGCTCAGTGACTTGCGAGATCGACAGTGATTCCGGGGCCGCTACCGCAGCTAGCGTTTCCGATCATGAAGGCCGCATCGCGGACTTGGAGACAACGGTGGCCAACCTTCAGGGCATCGTAAATGCACTCTCGGCCAAGCTGGCATATATGTCCGTTGATAATTCATCCACGCTGAACGGTCTGGCTCCACCCCATGTTATCTTCACAGGTGCCAACATCCACATTCAGAACGGCAGTGCGCAATCGGATACGACAAACGGTGTTGGAAACCTGGTCATCGGATACAACGAGTCAAGTTTTGCTGACAACAGCAAGCGGAAAGGTTCCCACAACCTGGTCATCGGTCAGGAGCACGAGTACTCCCGGTACAATGGCCTGGTTGCAGGGTATAATAACCGGCTCGAAGGGGTTCACAGCACTGTGAGCGGGGGATATCAAAACGTGGCCGGCGGCAATTATACATCTGTGTCAGGAGGCAGGTCCAATGAAACATCTGCCCGGTACACAAGTGTGACTGGCGGAAACAACAACGAAGCCATCGCAGAGTACGCGACAGTGACGGGCGGGACGGACAATATGGCCAACGCCTTTTATGCGGTGGTCTCCGGGGGGCGTTTCAACGATGCCATAGGCAACTTTTCAAGTGTCAGCGGCGGGAGCTACAATGTAGCTGGTGGTCTCGACTCCAGCGTGTCTGGTGGATATGCTAACTCAGCTGGCGGCAATTATGCATCCATTAGCGGCGGGAGTATGAACTCGGCTGACGGCCCTTATGCTTCCATCAGCGGCGGGTATGATAACTTGGCTGGCGGCGCTTGGGCTTCCATTAGCGGCGGGAGGGAGAACTCGGCTGGCGGCGCTTATGCATCCATTAGCGGCGGGAGGGCTAACTTAGCCGGCGGCAACTCTGCATCCGTGAGCGGCGGAAATGGCAATTCGGCGTCCAGTTACTATCAGAGCGATGAGACTCCCGATTACGACAGCGGATGGCAATCGATCAATGTTAATAACTATATTGACTTTACCCACAACCTCGGCGGGGATGTTAATGACTACACCGTGGTCCTTGAGCAGAAGGACACGACCGGGGGGGGGTGGGGAATTAACAACAAATGGTTGGGAACCGATGTCTATTATACGAATGTAGGTCAAACACGCAACGATGTAGGATCTTTCTGGGTCGATCTGGATACCACATCCGTAAGGGTCTATAGAAATCCACAGGACATATCCAGCGAACAGGTACGCATAAAGATCTGGTTACATAAATCCTGAGGTTTCATGTGAGAAGATTAAGAGGCCGCGGCTTGTATTTTGTTAACGGCTAAAATGCAAGCTGCGGCCCTTAGTTCTCCCTCATTCCACCCCTGTCCTCCGTCTTGTTGCCCGTAGCTTTAGGGAAGCGGGTCAATGGGGCCGGTTCCAAGGAATCAGAGGATTATCAGCAGACCCGAACTCAAGGAACTTTTCAATGGAAACGAATACGGTGATCTTGAAATAAGAAACAGAATCGTTATCGAAGCGTTCAAACTTTTTGCTTACACGCAGTCAGAGATAGGGGCCCACCTTGAGTTGGACAAAACTACCATCAGCAAGATCGTCAACAAAACCAACCAAACAGGGCAGACTCACCACAATTCATCCCCTGACCCCAATCAGTCCTCCCAAGAGTTTCCTTCGAAATTTAATCTAATATCTCTTGCAATTTGTAACATCACATCATCAGTTGGAAACAAAATGTCATGAGGTATTTCCTGAAATCCATTTCCCCAAAATCCGGTCGTTGGGATTTTGAATTTAGCTATTAATCTTCCGGATACGTCCTTGTTGCGAGTTTTTTTCTCATTATGGGGCAAAGAACCCACTAGATAGGCTGATTGAAAGTGGGCTCGCTTGGCTGGCGGAGGGCATGCTGATGAAAGTTTAACGGACAATATTTGGTCGTCAACATGGTGGGATATGGAGGCGGTTTGATTTGGAAATCCAAACACTAAAACTGAGCCGTAATTACTGGTGCTATTTTTGGTCGCAAATGTCGCGGCAATATGAAGTGAATCAGTTAAATCTAAGAGTGGTGTTGGTATTCCAAATTCAGCCGAATAGTGTTGTATTATGGCCCATTGTATTTCTAAATAATTTTTTAAACGTACACGCCCTTTTAATCGTTGAGCAGAAAATTCTTCTTTGAGTACTTTGGATGTTTGTTCGAGTTTTAAAAATCTCTCGTTCCGTTCACTTTCAGACAACTTACTTTTTCCTTGTGTAGGTCTGTAAATTGAAGGGTAAACAGTAGACCGTGGTTTACTGTCACCGCTTTTTTGGGTGCGATAGTCTTTAGGTTGCCCTCTGAAGAGAAGCATAAGTTTAGGGTTGTAAAAAGATACTATTGCAATCAATGACAAAAGCTCTTGATAAGTGGGAGCTACCATAGGCCGGCTATACTCTACATCCCCCGGACTGCTTTTTTTGCCCCCTGGATTTTGAATGTTGATGTGTGAGTATATGCCTATGTCAATGCGATTCATATTTGATCCTTTTGTGGTGCTGCATTTTAAATTTGGAGCAACTATAGATTGTATCCTGCTTCCATTTCAAGGATCATCAAGGACTGGACAAGAGGATGTTAAAATACAAACTACGACCCCAAGGTTCCACTTGGAGGAGTTTCATTGTATAAAGTAGAACACGACCCCACGGTTTGCCGATGGTAGACCCCAAGCAGTGCCATATTAATCGTTAGGAATGCCTTTTCCTTCACATACCACCCCGCATCCAAATATGAATGATGCATCTCTTAACCCGGCAATATTTTCACTACACCATCCACAATTTTCTACCTCATAATCCTCATATACAGTAAGACAGTTCAAACAAAGCTGATTGAATGAAAACGGTATAACTGACCTGTTATCGTAGTACTCACAATGTCCACAATAGGCATTGCTTGGTTCTAAATATTCATCTTTTTCACTAAGTTTTTTCTCACCATAGGTATCTACGAGATCGTCGATGTCAATTTGCTGCTGGCAAGCTTCACACTCCCCATCACTATTTTGAATATCTTGATTTTTATCTCCACAATGAGGGCATGTTACTCTCAACCATTCGTTGTTTAAATTGCACACCAAACACTTGCCATTAATCAGTGATATGTTCTCCTCTTTGGAAGTTACACTTTCCTTAAATGATGGATATCCGCAGCTAGCACAATCACTAAAGACATCTCCGCGACTCTTTCCTTTAGCAAGGCCATCCTTCAGATTGTCATATCTAACTTTTAAATATTCACGATTTTTCTTAATACTTTCGTTTATCCTATCAATCTCATCTGTATAGCTGGCGAAATCATCCACCCACACTTTCCGCAGCCATATGTTGATATAGTGCCAAGCCCTGCATTGTTCAATTGCTATTTCTTCAACAGTGTCAACACTCGGTTGTCCTGCATATGCATCGTTAAAGAAATGAAGCAACCGATTTCTATGGGCTTTAAGAATCTTAAAACAATCACTTTTATGGCCGGCAAGGTTGGTGCCAACAATCTTGTTTAACCTACTAACAGCCTCATCAAACGAGACAGATTTAAAGTCGCCGCTTTCAAACTTAGACCTATCAGCACTAGACGGATCATCAATTATTAAAGACCAATGCTCCTTCAATAGACGGGCTTTTACAATCAACTCTGTTGCCGCCCAAAAATATATAACAGATAGCTTTCCATCGCTTTTAATACATGAAACCCCCTGCTCCATGAATTGGAAGGCATTTCTTGCAAGGCTATTGAACTTGTCATCTGACAAACCATTATTTTTCATTTAACAATCCAGCTGATTTTGACATTAATATTAAATATTCCAAGAATTAAGGAAACGAAAGAAGCCAGGCGTTGAGTTGTTTTATGTCCGATAAACCTTGTCAGGCATACCACAATTCACGCCTTGACACCCAGAAGTCTTCACAACATAAATCCAATTTTGATAACAAAAGTGCTTCTCCCCAAGTAGATCATTGTTAATTTTTATTACTAACAACTTCAGCAATCCTATCGATACAGTTGTCTAGGTCATTTTCGATTTCATGCTGCCAGATTCGAATGACCTTCCATCCCATTCTTCTAATTTTTTGGAAGTTTTTTTGATCCCGTTTCCTGTTGGTTGATATTTTATCTCTTCAAAAAGGCTTTAGTTTGTGCTGCCACTATGACAACCTATAGCCATGCCAAAAATCCCCATCTATAAAAACTGTAACCTTCGCTCTTGTGAATGCAACATCCGGCGAACCAGGGATTTCTTTTAAATGTTTTCGGAACCTGAATCCCCGCTTGTGAAGTTCAGATCGGACGGCCATTTCGTATTGATTGTCCTTTCCCTTAACATTAGACATGAGCCGGGAACGTTGTTCTTTTGTTAAATGATCAGTCATTCTTTTCATAACAATCAGCAATAATATTGGACTATTATTCCTTCTTTAATAACAATATTTTAACTCTTCCTTTTATGTTTTCATAAACCGATGTCAGCTTATGTTTTGCAACATCAGTTAAAAGAGCCGTATGTGCAACCGCATCCCTTAGAGGTTTGTATTCTTTGGCGTCTCTAGAAATGCAAGCTTCAACTATTGGATCTTTTTTATCCACAAGGTTGGCAAGATCATCCATTGACAAATAACTTAGATCGGTATTTTCTCTTCTTATGTCAATGCTCACATTTCCTTTGTCTTTGTTAGTCGATTCCGCCTGCCGCCATTTGTTTGCTTCCCTCTGAGCTTCTTTGCTCAAATCAACACTCTCATCTAAAATGAATTTTCTTACCAAATTTTCAGAAATAAAGCATTCTGCATAAGAACCAAAATTAAACTGGGCATCCTCTCTCAAAGAATATACCCATTCATTGACTTTATCTTTGTTCTCGTCATCCTCTGGTGGTACGTACTCCTCGGAAACAGTATCAAACAATTCTTTTGCTTTGCGCTCCTTTTTGGAAATTCTTGTGTTTTCAGAGTCACCCTCTTTCCTATGGTGCACTCTCAACCTATCCCAAGCTTCGATGATTTTATATATAACATTTTTCTTTAAGTCGTCTAAAAATGCTTTGTATTTTGGGTCATCCGCGACAATATTTTCTCGACTGCTCGTGAATCTATCTTCCAGATCATCAAGATCATCGAAATGAATCTGACCATACATATAATCTTCTGGTATCCTTGTTGTTGGTATATGCCGCAGTATGTTTTTCTCACGTAATCGCCCGTTAACGAAAAGATCCACGCTGGCTTTTTCTTCGGTAGATAAGATCTTTAGGTTACTAGGTTTAATGACTGTCCCAATAAAACCTTTGATGTCGCTACCTATCTTAAGAGGAAAACTATCTTCTTTAAGGGGTGGTTTGGTGAGTTTGTCATTTACGAAGGGATCATCCAACTTATTAATATTCCATAAAAATTCTGTCTTTCTAGCGAGATCATCAATATGGTCGTACGTGATTTTATCCCCATTTACGAAGATGGTAAATGTTTCATCAAGTAAAGAAAACCGGAAATACATAGCTATTGCTTTCTTTAAATACGCTTCTGTATTTCTGATCCCATCCTTAATATTGCTGAAATAAATTATTGTTCCTCTCTCAAAGTTATCCGTATAAGACTTTACAGTTTTTTTATCCCAGCCCTCTAAAACATATTCTTGAGGAGTCAGGTCTTCAGTAATGGCCTGATCCAATTTTGAGTTGTCGATAGTTCCACCGATGTAATCACCATCAAGGTTTTTAGATAGAACAGTAACCTGATCTGCACAAGATAGTAATGCCAATTTACCAATACCTTTTCTGCCGATAAAGGGACGACCCTTCTCGGATGTCACCCCATGATCTTTTCTCTTGGAATAACCGATCTTCAAGAATTTGTTCTGAAAATCATCTTCATTCATACCAATTCCGTCGTCTTTTATTACCAGGATGCCACTATCTCTATCTATATAAATGTAAACTTTTTCTGCATCGGCATCCCATGAATTCGAGATTGCCTCACCAAGAACTGTCATGAAACTGCGATAGAGGTTCCGGCCCAAATGGTTTAGAACGCTCAATGATATTTCAAATGTAAATTGATTTTCACCCAAGATTTGCCTCTAAATGTTGTTTTATGGTTATCGCAATAACCCTTCCCAGTTCAACTGGTACCGCATTCCCTATTTGTCTACCTATTCTCGAAATATAATAATCTGAATCGGGATCAATAAAATCATAGTCTTCAGGGAAAGTTTGCAAAAGGGCGGCTTCTCTAAGAGAAATCGCTCTATGCTGCACTGGGTGGCCGAACCTTCCGTTACCAAAGCCGTAACACTGAGTAGTTATCGTCGGGGAGGGTTCACACCACAGCATTCTTCCATACACACTACCATACGTTTTCCCTTGTGCTTTTTTATGGCATTCTGCAATCATAGATTTATCCAAATCTTTCCAACTCCCACCTTTCGGAGTGTTTTTTATTCTATTCAGATTTATATTGCTTAATCCTGCGGCTCTATGGAGCGGATCATGTGGGTCAGTTTGTCCAGCTTCCAAAGGAGTTAAATGTGTAATTGTATCCTCAACCGTTTTATAATTTTCAGGTTTGTGTGTAGGTGGAATTAAATCGATGGGACCGTATTTTGAGGCAAGAACGACCAGTCTTTTCCTTTTCTGAGGAATCCCGTAATCAGGACAATAAACCAGATCTCGGAATATTTCATAACCGCTTTCAGTTAGAACATCGATAAATTCATCATAAACCCTGTATTTATTATGTTTTACTAATTCTGGTACATTCTCCATCGAAACGATGTCAGGTTCGAATTCTTTTATCAATTCTCCGAATTTGAATAATAGTCCCCATTCACCAGTATAGGAAAGTTCCTTAGTATATCGATTCGTATATTTGGAAAAAGGTTGACAAGGAGCACAACCGATCAAAATTTTTGCGCATCCGTCTGGATAATATTCAGCCAATCTCCTAGCATTTAGATTCTCAACGGACTCACAAACGAATAGTGAATTGTTATTTTTCTCAAATGCATACTTGCACGATTCGTCTGTATCTATTCCAGCTGAAACCGTAAATCCTTCTTTGACAAAACCGTGTGTCATTCCACCGATTCCACAGAACAAATCAACCACAACTGCATTTAGTTTTTTTGATTTGTACTTTTTCTTTTTCAAGATGAAAAAATCCTTTTCAAGAATTCATAAAATTATATGTACCCCTTGGGGTCGCACTTCAGATTCTCAGGTTTTGAGTGTCTCAGCGTCCATCTCTTACCAAAAACGCCCTACAGCGAACTAAAGGGCGGCTTGTATACTTCGTTCCTGATGTAATCCCCAATGCCCCTGAATAAAATAAATTCTACAGCAGTATAAGGTTTTAATGCAAGGGTTTGATTTTAAAGGGGATTGCACATGCCAATGTGCAACCTTGTTGCACATTGGTGTTCCAGGTTCCAACTCCCAAGTTCCAAGTAATAAATGTTGTACCTGTTTTACCCCATCCCTTTCATCCCCTTCACCTGCCGCGGCGTAATCCGCAGGATGAAGACGGGTCCCTGTTAGAAAAGCGAATCTCAAATCTCAAAATGGTTTAGTCCAAGATCTATCCGCCTTCGCTAAAGGCTGTCCAACAGCTTCCGTCTTCGTTCTTGGGGCGTTGCCCGCGGCTATGCCCTCACAAGTCGAACTTCCGTTTTCATCCTTCGACAAGCTCAGGACTACGCCGTGACAAGTCGGCGTGACAAGAAATCCAAGACCCAAGGTTTTAACAGCGGCCCTCTGCGATAACGCCTGGGAGCAGGCGTTCCTGCGGCCCTTCCGCCGTCGCTAACGCCTTCCGAACAGCTATGGCGGACAGGCTGCGTTAAGGCTTTCGCAGTTCTTAAAGGAGTTATGATCGAAAGTGGTGTTTGAGGGATTGAAAAAAAGCGGCGTATCTGGTTGATTGATTGCGACCAAACAACCCAATCAACCGAAAGGATACGCCACTATGCGCAAGAATAACGTTGTT
>SDBV01009889.1_pt1 | contig 12590 bp, 10 predicted proteins | sample 2277081 | NCBI WGS metagenome assembly SDBV01 (sample SAMN10402039, study PRJNA504765) | marine sediment metagenome | isolation source: marine sediment core GS10_PC15, 223 cmbsf | place: Arctic Ocean: Southern Knipovich Ridge | collected 2010 | reverse complement strand
ACAGTTTGAGAATTTTCAAATATTCGATAGTGACGGCAGCATCCTCCTTGCGGTAGGACATGAGGGAAATGGGCCGGGACAGTTTTGGCTTCCAGGCGGAATTTTTATTGACAATAAAAACAGAATATTTGTTGCCGATTCGTTTAATAAACGAATACAGATATTCGAACTTATTTCATATGTTTCAAAGGCAGAGTAATGCGATTAAAGTACAGAGAAATTATGGTTTTTTGTGCGATACTGCTTTTATTCAAAAGCATTGCACTTGGCAAGGTGAAAGGCTCGCCACATGATCTTAGTGCGGTAGCTAGCGGTGACTCATGCAGTTTTTGCCATACACCACATATGTCAATGTCGCAGTCGCCCGGCTGGAGCCATAAGCTCTCCAATACCGTCTATAAGATATATCAAAGTTCCTCTCTTGAAGCTACTGTCGGACAACCGACAGGTTCAAGCAAGCTATGCCTTAGCTGCCATGACGGCACGGTTGCATTGACTGACAAAGTAAAAGGTGTTGGGAAGAAAAGCAAACGCAATGTCTTTATAGCCAACGGTGCAGCCAATCTAGGAACAGATCTTTCGGATGATCATCCGATCAGCTTCGTATATAACAATGCTCTTGCAGCTAAAGATTCTCAGATTGCCATACCGTCTACGATCGCCGAAGAACTTAAGCTGGACAGGGCTAATGAGCTTCAATGCACGAGTTGCCATAGTGCGCACGATAACCAGTATGATAATTTTCTTTTGCTTCCTAATAACAGGTCACAATTGTGCATAAGTTGTCACAATATCAAAGGATGGTCCTCGTCAAGCCATGAAAGCTCGGAGGCATCGGTGGCTTCTTCGGCAAATCCTTTCTTAAAACAAAGCGGTTATGAAACGGTCGCAGAGAACGCTTGCATGAGCTGCCATCGAGCCCATTCTGCCGGTGGAGCCGAAAGACTGCTGCACTATGAAAAATCCGAAGACAACTGCCTTACATGTCATGATGGTTCCGTATCCAAGACGAACATTAAGAAAGAGCTTTCCAAATACAGCGGACACAACGTAATGAAATATAACAACATCCACGACATCAGGGAATCCGTAATGGCATCTCCGGAACATGTCGAATGCGTTGACTGTCATAATGCACATGCGATCCAGGACATCTCCGCACAAGCTCCATTGGCGGCCGGTTCGATCTCTAAAGTTTCCGGCGTAACAGCTTCGGGCGGTGTCGTTGGGGAGATACAATACGAATATGAATTGTGCTTTAAGTGCCACGCGGATAACCCAAGCAGAATAAATTCAAATATCAGCCGGCAGATAACACAAACGAATACTCGTCTGGAATTCGATCCGTCCAATCCGTCTTATCATCCGGTAGTCGCTGCCGGGGCAAACAAAGATGTTCCGAGCCTAAAGGCCTCCATGGCAAAAACGACGCTTATCTATTGTACCGATTGCCATAGCTCAAACAATACGTCCGGTGCCAAAGGCCCGCACGGTTCGAATTATGAGTACTTGCTTAAATACAGATATGAAACAAAGGACTACACATCCGAAGGCGATTCCGTGTATGAATTGTGCTATGAATGTCACAGCAGGAACAGCATAATAAATGATGAAAGTTTCCCCAGACACAATCAACACCTTGAAAATCAGATACCATGTTCGGCGTGCCATGACCCTCATGGTATCAGCAGTGCCCAGGGCAATGCTGAAAATCATACCAATTTGATAAATTTTGACATTACGATAGTAAGCGAAAACTCTCTGGGCGATCTGGAATTCGAAGACACAGGAGATTTTGAAGGCAAATGTTCATTAAAGTGTCATGGGATAGATCATGATGACGAAGTATATTAAAGTCAGGAGTTATTTATGAAAAGTAAAACAGTAATAAAAACCTTGGTCAGTATAATAGTTATTGGCGGCGGCATAGGCTATTTTATGTATCAGGCTATGCAGTCATCTTGGTCATACTATTATTCTGTGGACGAATTTTCGGCGACAAGTGTTAACCTGAAAAATAATTCGTTTCGGATTGCCGGCAAAGTAAAGCCGGGGACGATATCGCGTGATATTGAGCAGATGAAGCTTAACTTTGAACTGGCAGGGGAGTCAACCGGTGTGCCAGTGGAGTTTGGCGGAACAGTCCCGGATAATTTTGAGGATGGTCGGGAAGTGGTAGTAGAAGGCAGGCTGGATACTAACGGTATCTTCCAGGCAGATACACTGATGACAAAATGCGAATCTAAATACGAAGCGAAAGTGAACTGAGAAATGGTAGAACTTGGACAATTTGCTCTGTTGTTGGGCCTGTTTTTAAGCGGCTATGCCGTAGTGGTCGATCCTCTGGGCGCTTTTCGTAAAGATAGCGGGCTTATCAAAAGCGGACGTAACGCGACGATCGGATGCCTTCTTTGCCTTTCAACTGCGATGGGTGTGTTGTGGTATTTGTTGATGACAGGCGATTTCAGCGTAAGCTATGTTGCCAGATACACTTCAAAGGCGCTTCCGATGGCTTATAAGTTCAGTGCGCTTTGGGCGGGATCTTCCGGCTCACTGCTGCTGTGGCTGTGGCTGCAAGTTGGTTTTGTAATTATCGTCTTCTGTTATGGTAAAAAAGAAAATGAAGGCTTTATGGCATCAGCACGAACGTTGGCAAACCTTGTAAGCGTTTTCTTTCTGATAGTTATCATCAAAGACCAAAATCCGTTCTTGCTTAGCCAGGTTATCAGAAGTGACGGCACCGGGCTTAATCCTCTATTACAGCACCCCGCTATGGTTCTGCATCCGCCTACGCTTTTTATAGGCTATGCTGCGTATGTGATCCCCTTTGCGTGGGCGATCGCTTCGCTTAAATACAAAGGTACCACTGGCGAAATGCCAATGCTAAAAGAGGCCAGAACCTGGAGCCTTTGGGCGTGGTTGTTCCTTACCATCGGTATTGTCCTCGGTGCATGGTGGGCTTATGAAGAACTTGGTTGGGGCGGATACTGGGCATGGGATCCAGTCGAGAACTCTTCACTTATGCCGTGGCTTATTGCGACAGCGCTTTTGCATTGTTTCAGGACATACAAAGATCGCAGCCCTATTGCCACATGGACGGTAATACTTAGTCTGGTTACATTTAGCTTATGTATTTTCGGAACATTCCTTACACGATACGGACTTGTGTCAAGCGTACACGCTTTCCCTGATCCGGGTTTGGGTATTTTGTTTATGGTTTTAATAGTACACATCTGGATCATATCTGCGGTACTGATGATAATGAAATTCCTCAGAACAAAGAACGATCCGCATCCTTCGTTGAAAAACACATTACAGTTTATCTTCATGAATAACTGGCTGTTGGTGATATTAACATTTGTGATCTTTGTTGGAACTCTTTTCCCGTTCTTTAGCGGTTTGTTTACGGAGCAGAAGATAACTCTAAAGCCGGAATACTTCGATAAGATAACCACTCCGTTCGGTCTGGCACTTTTGCTGCTGATAACGGTTTGTCCGCATCTTATCCGTGCAAAGGTTAAAAAGAACTGGCGCATCGTAGGTGCGATAGTTATAGCCGTTGCTGCTGTCGTTGCATGGATCATAACCAAAGCATATGCGATCCCATGCTTTATCATCTGCGGATTTGGGATCGTAAATCTAACTGCTGATGTGATCGGTTATGAAACATCTTTTGCCAAACGAGCAGCGACCAGCCCTAATGCAACACGCAACCTGCAATGGTACGGCGCACGTATTGTACATGTCGGCGTGGTGCTGACATTTATGGGCCTTGCAGGTGCCGGCGGCTACAGCGTCGAGAAATTCGCTTTACTCGTTCCTGGCGACAGTGCTGAGATCGGCGACTTCAAACTCCAATACAAAGAAATGATTGCCGAACACGGGCCGAACTTTACGGCAGTGGCAGCAGAGATCGCCGTATACAGAGACGACAAGATGCTGACTACGCTGAAGCCGTCAAAAGCATTCTATTACTCCAGCGGAGAATCTGTCAGCGAAGTCTCTATAAGACGAACGCTTGGAAGCGACCTTTATACGGCGGTAACCGAACTGGATAAATCAAACAAAATGATAAAACTGAGAATGCTCACAAAGCCGCTGATCAACTGGGTATGGATCGGCAGTATATTGTCCATGTTGGGAGCGATGGTAGTTCTTACATCTTTTTACCAGAGAAAAACGTTATCATAAGAACAAGGAATTGAGATGGAAAATTTAAAGTGGGTTCTTCTGGCTGTGTGCCTGATCATTGTTGTATGGCCCTTGCTTTCAAAGCGTGGGTAAGGAATAATCTCGAAAGGAATATGTGTTGAGACGATTAGTATTGATAATATCGTTATCGCTTATATTGGCAGGCTATGGGTTTGCCGCAGCGGAACACGACCATGCCGCACATGCCTCAGGCTCCAGTACGCTTACGGCAACAGTTGCCAGCGGAACATCCAATGGTAAGGATATAGAAGGCGACGAAGCAATTTTAAGGATATTCCAAAACGGTCAACTCATCGAAACGATAAACGCTGTCGTCGATAAAAACGGGAAAGCCCTTTTCAATAATGTTCCTTTCGCACCGCAACTGCTGTCAAAGGTAACTGTGATGCACGACGAGATGGCATTCAACAGCAAAGTTATACAATTGGAACCGGAACCATCCGAGCATTTTGCAGAGGTCGAAGTTTACGATATCTCAGACGATAACTCCGTGCTTTCGGTAGGGACGCACCATATTATCGTAAAGATAATGCCGAACGGCATAAGCATAACCGAATATCTTCAACTTAGAAACCCTACTGACAAAGCTGTTTTTTCACAGAAAATAGACAGTGAAGGAAAAAAAGTTATTATCGAAATGAAACTTCCCAAAGGAGCCAAGGATCCGGTGTTTAAAGATTACTTTGAAAAAAGCGCCCTTGTATTTACAGCCGACGGTTTCTATGACACTATGGCGATGCCGCCGGGCAATCATGATTGCCAGTTTTCGTATTCGATAGATATAGATTCTGAAACAATGAACATTCACAAACATTTTACGCTTCCGACGTCCAATATCACAGTATTTGCCCAGATCGGTGACGCGGAAATAACAGGGCTTGGCCAGGCAAGCGGTGAAATGACCATGCAGGATGGTATGCAGGCTAGCTACTATAACATAATGGACATGAAACAAGGCGAGTCACGCTCTTTCAGGATACACGGGCTTACGCCGCCAAAATCCGAAAAAGATCTCTGGATAATGATGTCCGTGATTTTCGGAGTTATCGGTGTAATAGCATTAAAACGTATTTTGTCCGGCAATAACGAAAATAAATCACAAGAAATAGAGCCTGAATAAACAGATGAACGATATTGTTATAAAACTTAAATCGATCAGCAAGGCCTTTACATCAAGACAGGTTCTTAGCGATGTGAATCTTGATGTAACGCAGTCGGAGTCCGTATTCCTGTGCGGAATTAACGGCGCCGGAAAAAGTACGCTGCTAAAGATCATAGCAGGCCTGCTTGAAGCCGACAACGGTACTATCGAGCTTTGCGGGCATGACATCGAAAAGGATCCCGAAAAAGCCAAATCGCAGCTCGGCGTTATCTCACACAAGTCGATCGTCTATCCCGATCTTACCGTTTATGAAAACCTGAAATTCTTTGCCGAGCTTTACGGAGTTAAGGACGTAAGGGCAAGAGTAAACGAACTGTTGGAGCAGGCATCGCTTTCCGGATTCAGGTATGACAGGGCAAGCATCCTTTCGAGAGGGCTTTTGCAACGGCTGTCTATCGCAAGGGCACTGGTCAACCGACCTTCCATACTGCTTGCGGACGAGCCGTTTACCGGCCTTGACACCAAATCATGTCAGCACCTGATAGCTGTGCTTGAAGAATTCAGTAATAATAACGGAACGATCCTGATGACGACGCACGATGCAAACATCGGCCTGGGCTGCTGTAAGCGCGTGGTGCTGATCGATAGGCAGAAAATAGTATTTGATGCAAAAACAAACGAAATAGACAAAGCAGAATTTGCAAAAGACTATGTCGCATACGCACAGGGGGTACGATGAAATATTTCCTGTCAAATTTTAAAGCTATTTTCTTAAAAGACATTGTCACCGAACTAAGGTCACGGCAGGCGTTGCCTACCATGGTTGTCTTAGGTACGCTTATCGTCTGGGTGCTCAGGATCACATCAGAAGCTGTAATGTCAGGTGGCGACGTGATAGGCCCGGTGGCTTTGTGGATAGCGTTTTTATTTGCGGGGCTGCTGGCACAGGAACGTTCGTTCGCGACAGAACAAGAGAACGATTGCATTTACGGGCTGCTTCTTTCGCCTGTTGACGAGGGAACGATCTACCTGTCGAAACTACTGGCCAACATCACAATGCTATGCGTTTTCGAGGTTATCATCGTTCCGGTAGTTCTATTTACGTTCAATCTTAAAGTTATTAACTGGCCTGCTCTTGTCGGTGTGCTTATACTCGGCAACATAGGACTGTCAAGCGTAGGGACGCTCTTTTCAGCAATAGTACAGTTATCGCGAGCACGCGGATCACTGCTGAGCATCCTGGTACTTGTTGTACTGATGCCGATGATGATACCTGCGACATTTTCGCTTTTGGTATTATTGGGCGCGATTCCCGATGAGCTTGTCGGAACCGGGGCGCTGGCATTTGTAGGAAGTTTTAAAACAGCGATCGGATACCTGATCGCTTTCGATTCTGTTTTTGTTATAGCCTGCTGGCTATTGTTTGGATTTGTTGTAAAGGAGTAATTAGCATGCGGCGAACGCTTATAATAATAAATTGTATTATAATGATGGTTGCGATGTGGGTCGGTCTGACATACGGCCAGGTGAACACGATACCGCTTAACATGCTTTACTCGCATGTCCCAAGCTCGATAACCGCTTTGCTGTGTTTTGTCGTTCTGCTGATCGCGAGCATTGCTTACCTTAAAACATCGAATCCCAAATGGGACAACGTGGCATACGCCTCTGCTGAGGTCGGCACCGTATTTGCCGCAATACTGAATATAACCGGTTCGATCTTTTCACGTTCGGAATGGGGGATGTGGTGGACGCCAAGCCCTCGGCTGGTAACAGCGGCGATACTTTTGTTCCTTTACATCGTATACCTGATCCTTAGAAACTCTATCCCCGGCTCGAAACATAAAAGGGCAAGGGTTTGTGCTGTTTTCGGTATCATAGCGTTCCTGGATGTGCCAATGGTCTTGATCAGTGCACGCTTTCTCAAAAACGATATGCACATAGGCAACGTAAGCTTGTCTACCGGTGCACAGAGACTTGCTTTCGGGTTGAGTATCCTGGCGACACTATTGCTGGCGGGACTATTGATCTGGCTAAGGGTCGATCTTACCAAATGCAATTCTCAGTTGGAAAAACAACTGTCCCTTGAGTAATTTAAAAGCTATTATAAATATCTATGTGGAGTGTTTAAATGTTTTATCTTTGTTTAACTTTCAGTTTTCTTTGGGTGTGCTTATTTACTTACCTGTTCATTCTTGACGGGAAGATCAAGGACCTGTCAAAAAGGCTTTCGGCACGAACATCTGTTGAATAACAGCAATAGTTTTAACTACGGCTCGATATAAGGTTTGCCCGCCTCGAACAAGGCGAGGTGTAGGCTTATTTCTTCGATAAGGTCCGTCTGGTTCGAGACCTGAGCCATATCGAGGGCCTTTTTGGCAGTTTTGACAGCCTCTTCAAATCGTCCCACTGAGGCATAAGCGACAGCCAGGGTATCAATCGCACCGATGTCTTTGAACATGGAAAATTCACATGCTTTTAGAGCAAACTCAATTGCCTTAGCCGGTTTTCTTATCTGCTGGTCATTGGTTGTTGCAAGTATCCACGCAAGGTAATTGTAAGCATCTGTTATTTCGGGTGCAAACCGTATGGCCTCTTTGAAATGGAGGACCGCCGAAGCATATTGCTTTTTCTCATAATATAAAACCGCGACGTTATAGTGCGCAGAGGCATAAGAAGGGCTCTGCTGAATAGCTTTCAAGTAAAAACCTATTGCTTCATCGGGTTTGTTTTTCTGATTCATACATCTGCCTAAGCTGTTATAGGCATCTGCATGAGGTGTTCTTTCGACCGTCTTTTTAAAATAGTATATCGCGCCGTCGATGTCCCCCTTTTCGTACTTAAATGAGCCGTAATTAAAATTTATCAAAGAGCTGTTTTCTGCATACTTAATAGTATGCTGGTACAAGGTGCCGCTATCTTTCCAGTAACCGGCCTGGACGTAAGAACCGTAACCAGCCAATACAATCGTTCCGATTGACGATACAATGATAAGCGGTTTAAGCCCCGGTTTCTTTTGGGAAAGCTCGGAAAGCAGGCATGATATAATAATAAATATGCCGATCGAAGGCAAATACGTATACCGATCTGCCATAGATTGCGTGCCTACCTGCACCAAGCCGATAACAGGAACCAACATGCCCAGGTACCATAGCCATCCGACCAGAAGATAACGGCGTTTTGAAAACAAAAGGGCTGTAGCTGTCACCACGACTAACACTAAAACAGCGAAAAAAATGTTCGCCGCTGTCAGGCTTTCGAACGAATAAGGATACATCAGCGATAGATCCTTAGGCACTGCCATTTTAAAAAGGTAGTCACGGTATGAAATGATGGAGTTGGATATTCGGTCGGCAACGCCGATGAGATCAACCGATCTTACCGCGCCGCCTTTTTTCTGCACAATAAACGTTACCACACAACTGGCAAGGGACAATGCAAACAAAGGTATCTTTTCTAAGGTAAGTTTTATAAACGAGCCTCGCATAGTCGGTGCTTGCAGTCTTTCAAGCGGCCAATAATCCAGCAGCAGCAGCACAAAGGGTAACGTCACAAGCATAGGCTTGCTCATAAGGCCGAGTGCATATAGACATAGCATTGCCGTGTACGATATGATCGACCGCTGTTTAGCGTAACGTACATACGCTATCAGTGTAAGCAAAAAGAAAAAGGAGCTGAGCACATCCTTGCGCTCGGATACCCACGCAACCGATTCTACGTGCAGCGGGTGAAGTGCAAAAAGGGCTGAAACCAGCACCGCAGTCCAGAACGAGCCTGTCGCGTAATGCAAAAAGAAAAGCAGAAGCAGCGTGTTTAAAATATGAAACAATAGATTGGTCATGTGGTGCATGCCGGGATCGTCGCCGAAAAACGCACAATCCAGCATATGAGAAAGCCATGTGATCGGATGCCAGTTGTTGGAATGGCCGGTTGTAAAGGCCCATTTAAGGCCGTCAATGGTAAGCCCTTTTTTGACAATTGTGTTTTCGGTGACATACTCATTGTCGTCAAGGTTTATAAAATCACTACCGAGCACAGGCAGATAAGCGATAAGAATTGCCGCTGTAAGTGAAACGCAGATAAGTTTTTTTTTAAAAGTAATATTCATCTCAAATTCAAAACCTTAACGATATTTCGATCTATGGTTCGACATAAGCAACGCCCGCTTTAAACAGTGCAAGCCGTGAGGCAATTTCCCTGGCATTGTCGGTATCGTTTAAAGCCCGAGCCGCTTGAAGAGCCTGCTGCGATATTGCTATCGCGTTTTTGAAATCACCGGTTGCGGCATAGGCCACCGCCAAGGTGTCCAGCTTTTCAGGATCGATATTTGCGGTCAACTGACATGACCGCAAAGACAAACCGATCGCCTTTTGCGGATCGTAAAAGCTCGTCTGTTTTCTGGTCGCAAAAACCCACGCAAGGTTGTTTAGCGAGTCTACATAGTTACTATCCAGCTTTAGCGATTGCTCCCACTTGGAAACCGCAGAAGAGATATCGCCCTTGAGGTATAACGTGAAACCGTAGTTATAGTAAACCTGCGGAAAACGTTCAGTGACATCCAGCGACCGCCGAAACTGCTCGACGGCTGCGTCAAGCTTTTCTGCTTCTCTGTAAACATTGCCCAGGTTATTGTGGATTATATAATTATTTTCGGTCACTTTAAGGGTATGTTCGAACAGAGTGCTGCTATCCTTCCAGATGCCTGCCTGGTAGAAAGTCAGCAATGACAAAGAGCCTATCGCAAGACAACATCCCACAGCGATCCATTTCTGCAAATGCCTCTGTGCAGATAAAACCTCCCATAAGAACCATACGCACATCATATAGAAACCTATCAAAGGCAGGTATGTATAACGATCCGCTATCGCCTGCGCCCCAACCTGAACGAAACCTATCACCGGCACTAACATGCCAAGATACCAGAACCAGCCGATAGCCAGAAAACGTTTGCTCTTAAAGCAGTAAAGAACCGCACCTGTTATAACAACAAGCACCACAGCCGAGACTATTACTTTTGACAGGCCAATACCGTCAATGGGATACGGATACATCACGCCAAATCCGGAAGGCGCTACCGCTTTACCGAGATACGCGGCGTAGCTTGCAACCGCGTTTAGCATGCGAGTTGTCACCGACAGATCGATCATCCAATCCGTTGCGCTGGCATTCTTTTGGTTCGCATAAGTAGCCGCGCACGCGACAAAAGTCAGTACGAACAGAGGTGTCTTTTCTTTGACCAAAAGCCAGATGTTTTTTTTCAACGCCCCGGCATTGTCAAGACCGAATCTTTCAAGCGGCCAATAATCCAGCAGCAAAAGCACAAACGGAACCGTGACAAGCATAGGCTTGGACATAAGGCCAAGGATGTAAAAAACTATAACGGTAAAGTATCTGAAAACGGACTTTTTGTTTACATACCAGGCATAGCAAAGCAAAGTCAGCATAAAGAAAAATGCGCTTAAAACATCCTTACGCTCGGATATCCATGCCACCGATTCCACGTGTAACGGATGGATCGCAAACAACACGGAAACAAATGCGCTTGGCCATGCGGAACCTGTCATATAATTCAAAAGCACAAACAACAGCAGCACGTTGATAATGTGGATTATAAGGTTCGTTAGATGATGGCCATGCGGTTCCATGCCGAATATTTCGCAGTCAACCATATGAGACATCCAGGTCAGCGGATGCCAGTTAGCCTGATGCGATCTTGTAAGGGCCCATTTGATACCTTCCAGGCTGATACCTTTATTTACAAACGTATTTTCGGTCACATAGAGCGGATCGTCATAATTAACAAAATCATTCTTTAAAACCGGCGAGTACACCGCAAACGTTAATAACGCAAGCAATAGGCAGACAATCGTATTTTTTAGCGGCCAAAATTTCATTTATAAACAGCTATTCCTAACCAGAGACTTAAATCAGCATAATCCTTACAATCCACACAACTATTAATATCGGCACAAAGAGCATAGCATTCTGAATAATATAGGCAAGCAATTTTTTTTTTGCCAGGCCCAAAGTCCGAAAAACACATCGTTTCAACCATGTCAGTCACCAGTTTCCGGGACCTAAAACAGCGATGATCATTGTGTGACAGATTCGTTTGCCCGGGCACACTTTGTTTCTTATGTTTTAGTTGTAAGTATCTAATTTGCGACAATAGCTAAGGAACAATAAATGCCGGCAGGGACAAACAAGGCAATAAAAACAAACGCTTTGCGAAATAAAAGCAAGCTGATCACATTGCGTATGAGCGTCTTTGTTGCCTTGGTGTGTTTACTTGTGATCAACAAGGCAACCGGATACCAAACACAGCAGATCGCACTTCACCATTTCGATATGCCATGTGTTAACTGCCATGAGGCAGGCCTTGGCAGTCCAGGCAATACGAACATAGGAGCTCTTAGCGGAAACATAAACGAACTATGTGCATCTGCAGGATGCCATAACTACGATCCTGAGATGACACATCCGATGGGAGATACGTTGCCCGGCCAGCCGCTTACATGCCTGTCATGTCACGAAGACGAAGCAATGAAAAATACCGGCATCGACCCTGATCTTGGCATGGAACGCTATTTGCAGACATCCGAAGGCTCTGAATTGTGCCAATCCTGTCATACGAAACTCAATAGTGCTTACTCCGGTAATCAGCACTGGCAGACAAAGATGTCTGCACACTTATTGCCAATGACTCGCGGTGCAAACAAACAAATAAATGCGACTATGGGAATTGCAGATGACGAAAGCCGAAGCTGTATTGGTTGTCATGACGATGTTTCGACAAATATACGAGGCGAATTTGAAGTACACAACAGGAGCAACTTTGCACAATGGTCAACTAACAGCAACCATCCAATAGGGATGAGCTACAGAAATGTCGCCAACAAGAAAATGACTAAATATAACTATCCCCTTTCGCATAACGAAAGAATAAGGTTATTCGATGGAAAGGTGGGCTGTGGGAGTTGCCATAGTCTATACGCAAACCAGAAATCATTCCTCGTACAAGATAACCACCGAAGTGCTCTGTGCTTTCAATGCCACAACATGTAATAGCATGTCGGATAAAGAAATTCGCACCCTTAATTATAGATCGAGATTTTCGACAAGTTTCAGGACGCCTTTTGGCATGCCGCCCAGACCTTTCATGTGATCCTTTAAGAATGAATTTTCGATGATGGCTTTCATTCCCTTGATGATACAGGATTTTTTTAATGGATAGTCTTTCATCTTCGTCCATTGCGGAAGTTTGGCCATGTAGTAT
>SDBV01009888.1_pt1 | contig 12590 bp, 10 predicted proteins | sample 2277081 | NCBI WGS metagenome assembly SDBV01 (sample SAMN10402039, study PRJNA504765) | marine sediment metagenome | isolation source: marine sediment core GS10_PC15, 223 cmbsf | place: Arctic Ocean: Southern Knipovich Ridge | collected 2010 | reverse complement strand
ATCGACAAGCTTTTCCTTGTCTTTACCGCCATGATGATCGCTCATCTTATGGGCCCCCTGCTATATAAACAACTCCGTAGAGATATATCGTTCGCCCGTATCAGGTACTATCGCAAGGATATTCTTACCCTTATTCGCCGGATCCTTCGACACTTCGATCGCCGCATGCACCGCTGCACCGGAACTGATTCCGCAAAGGATTCCTTCCTTTTTCGCAAGCTGGCGGGCTGTTTCCATTGCGTCCTCGTTCGTAACCTTAACAACTTTGTCAACAACCTTCATATCCAGAACATTCGGTACAAAGCCTGCACCTATACCCTGTATCTTATGCGGGCCCGCCTTTTCACCAGACAGCACTGCAGAATCCGCAGGCTCAACAGCGATAATCTCGATACCCGCATTTTTTGCTTTCAAAACTTCACCGCATCCGGTGATCGTTCCGCCGGTACCTACACCGGAAATGAAAATATCGATCGCCCCGTCCATATCGTCCCATATCTCCACAGCCGTCGTCTTCCTGTGTATCTCGGGGTTAGCAGGGTTATTAAACTGCTGAGGCATAAAAGCCTTCGGCATACCATTAACAATTTCCTCGGCCTTTTCGATCGCGCCGTTCATCCCAAGCTCTGCAGGAGTAAGAACTATCTCTGCACCCAATATCTGCAACAACCGACGCCGCTCGATAGACATAGACTCAGGCATCGTAAGCATAAGCTTGTATCCCTTCACTGCACAAACAAACGCAAGACCAATACCCGTATTACCGCTCGTAGGCTCGACGATCACAGATTCATGATCGATGGCCCCGTCCTTCTCCGCAGCCTCTATCATGGCAACCGCGATACGGTCCTTAACGCTGCTGCAAGGATTGAACGACTCAAGCTTGACAAGTATATTTGCGTCCGAGCTCCCTAGTTTATTTATTCGCACTATCGGTGTACGGCCGACAACTTCGACCATATTATTGTAAATACACGGCATACTTGAACTCCTTTCTAAATCTGATAGTTATCACCTTTATCGACACCATTGGTCTTATCGACAAGGTCCTGCAAAGACATTGAATCAAGAACTCCCATAATAGCATCATGTATCTGGGCCCAAATCTGTCGAGTAACACAATCCGTACAACGCGGACAATAATCAGGATGCTCAAGGCACTCAGTAGTCGTCAAAGGACCTTCAAGAGAAACAAATATCTCACGAAGCCGGATCTGATCCGGAGGACGTGAAAGACTATACCCGCCACGAGGACCGCGAACGCTTCGGATCAAACCGGTCGACTTTAGCATAGCCATTAGCTGTTCGAGATATTTGTTAGAAATATCTTCCTTCGCGGCAATCGTTTTTATACGAATTGGACCCTCGCCGTATCCGACGGCAAGCTCCAGTATTGCCCTGAATCCATACCTGCTTCGTGATGATAATTTCATATTCTTCTCCTAAAACTCTATGTAAACACTAGTCTATGCGTTTTTGACTGAAAAGTCAACAAATATGTTAAAAAAAAGTGACTTTTCGACATCCAAAGTCTTCTACCGCAAAAACAGCTAAATAATCAACTAAACCGCTATTTAAACTCATAAAGACCTTATTTTATCCTTGACACCGTCTCGTTTATTAAGTAAAATTCGTTCGGATGGCTTAATTTATTTAAGGAGGACAACTACAATGCCAAAAAACATAACAAGAAAAGTTACCTTCATAAGCTCGTTCCTACCTCGTAAATGCGGTATCGCCACCTTCACCTCCGACCTGATTAACAATGTCAGTATAGCTGCAGGAAAGGATTTCGAACCGCTGGTCGTAGCGATGCAATCGGGCAGTGCCAACCAGTACTCCGACCCGGTAAAGTTCGAGGTCAGGCGAAACGTAAAGAACGACTACATCTGCGCCGCAGATTACATCAACTTCAGCCACGTTGACCTCATAAGCCTTCAGCACGAGTTCGGACTCTTCGGCGGAGAAGGGGGTTCATACCTCAACCTCCTCCTAAGACGAGTAAACGCGCCGGTAGTAACAACACTCCACACAGTACTTAACGAACCGGCGCCGAAATACTACCGCTCGATGATAGACGTCTGCGAAGCTTCGCAAAAGATTATCGTAATGAACGAACGCGGCATAGACATGCTAAAAGACATATACAGCATCTCACCAAAAAAGATAGAGCTCGTACCGCACGGAATTCCCGACCTCCCATTCGTTGACAGCAATTATTACAAACACAAATTCGGAATGGAAGGAAGAAGAACAATACTAACTTTCGGGCTGCTCGGAAGAAGCAAAGGCATAGAGATGATGCTAAACGCAATGCCCGATATCATAAAAGCCGACCCTTCCGCACTATACATAGTCCTCGGTGCAACCCATCCGGAAGTCATAACCTGTGAAGGAGAAGCATACCGATTCAGCCTGAAACGGATCGTAAAGGACTTAGGACTACAGGAAAACGTCATCTTCCACAATCGATTCGTAAGCAACGAGGAACTGAACAACTTCCTTTGTGCCGCCGACCTGTATGTAACCCCGTATCAAAACAAGGAACAGTTAACAAGCGGCACACTCGCATTCGCTGTAGGAACCGGAAAAGCCGTCATATCAACACCATACTGGGCTGCCGAAGAATTGCTCGACAACGGAAGAGGCCGGCTCGTAAAGTTCAACGACCCAAAGCATCTCGCAGAGACCGTGACCGATATCTTAAAAAACGATCCACTCTTCTACTCCCTCCGAAGAAAGGCATACGACTACGGACGAAACATGACCTGGCCGATGATCGGAAAGAAGTACTGGAAGATATTCACTTCAAAAAAAATATACATACCTTCGCCGGACAGAGGCTTATCGATCCCCGCAGACGAAGCCGTTTCGATACTCGAAGTACCCGAACCGCCGCTCGGACACATGATACGAATGACAGACGACACCGGACTCTTCCAGCACGCAAAGTTTACGATCCCCGACAGGGAACACGGATACTGCACTGATGACAACGCAAGAGCGCTCGTCGCAATGGTAAAGTACTACAACCAATACGCAGAACCGGAAGCACTAAGACTTTTCGACATATACTTGTCATTCGTCCACCACGCACTCAACGGCGACGGAACTGTACAAAACTTCATGAGCTTCGACAGGCACTGGATAAAGAACGAACCGGCACACGATTCGCTCGGAAGAATGCTATGGGCATTCGGAACAATTATGGCAAAGCCGCCGCTGCCAAGATACATACCAATCATCAAGGACCGCTTCGACAGATCGGTAAGACACATACCGAAGCTTTCAATACGGGGCCAGGCATACGCCATATTCGGAATGGCAGACTACCTCAGCCAGTTCCCAGGAGCAAGCGACATAAAGCGATACCTAACCATCGCCGCAGACAACATCTGCGATTCGTTCAATGTAAACAGCAAACCAGATTGGGGTTGGTTTGAGGAAATGGTAACTTATGACAACGCCGCCCTGCCGCACGCGCTGTATGTAGCGGCACAGGTAATGGAAGACGAAGAATATCTACAGATCGCAGAAAAAACGGCAAAGTTCCTCATCGACTGCACATTTAACGGAGAGCACTTCAGCTTCATAGGATGCAACGGATGGTACCCAAGAGGCGGAACAAAGGCGCAGTTCGACCAGCAGCCCTTAGAGGTCGCAAGCACAACAATGATGCTAAGAGCAGCTTATAACGCAACTTCCAACCCCGAATACTTAAAGCTCCAGAGAAAAGCGTTCGACTGGTTCCTCGGAAAAAACGATCTCCACGTACCCGTATACGATTTCAGAACAAAAGGAAGCAGCGACGGGCTTGAGCGAAACGATGTTAACCTAAATCAGGGTGCAGAAAGCATGGTAAGCTTTCTGCTAAGTCTCCTGTGCATCGTAGAAAGCTACAGCACCAGCAAGGAGGGAAGCAAACAAAAAAGTTTTTTTCCGGAAATGAATAAAGGAGCAAACATCAGAATACAGGAAGTGATCGCAAAAAGCCAGTCACGCGTAGATAAGGGCAAGGTTTTAGAATAACAATGACGATCTGCATCCAACGTTGTCATCCCTGCGAAAGTCGTAGATGCCTTAGGTGCTCCGAATCCATGATTAAACAGCCCCAGCCGATAGGCTGGCTCGACAACTATGAACTCCGAACTCCTAACTACGAACTAAACAATGAAAATTGCGACATTTAATGTTAACTCGTTACGCTCCCGGCTGCCCATCGTTCTTGATTGGCTCGCAGAGCACACCCCCGACGTTCTCTGCGTTCAGGAAACAAAGTGTCAGGACAAGGACTTCCCCGCTGCTGCTTTCGATGGTTCCGGCTATGACGTCGTCTTCCTCGGCCAAAAGTCATACAACGGCGTAGCGATCTTTGCAAATACCAAAATAACCGATGTCGTCCGTGGCCTGGGCGGTACCGATCCCGACGAGGCCCGCTTCATAAAAGCCACCGTCGCCGGCGTTCACATCGTTAATACCTACATCCCGCAGGGCCGAGAGCCTGACTCACCGATGTTTGCCTATAAGCTTAACTGGTATAAGCAGCTAAAGAAGTACTTTGTTGCCGATTTCAAACCCGACGACAAAATAGTCTGGCTCGGCGATATGAACTTAGCTGTCCAGGCCCGCGATGTGCACGACCCCGATGCTATGTGGGGAAGCGTCTGCTATTGTAAACAGGTTCAGGACGCCTTTGCCGATGTGGAGAGCTTTGGATTTACAGATTGCTTCCGCCTTCATAATGATAACGACGGCCAGTACACCTTTTGGGATTACCGCGTGCCGAACGGCTTTAAACGAAACATCGGATGGCGCTTGGACTACATAATGGCAACTAAGCCGCTCGCCAAAATATGTACCAAATGCTGCACCGACAAAGAACCAAGAACAAAAGACAAGCCCAGCGACCATACCTTTTTGGTCGCTGAGTTCAACATCTAAAACCATCCGCCTGTCGCGTCGTCCTGTGGCGTCGTAGCTCGTAGAGCGAAGACGTAAGCCTTGGCGAAGACGGGATCACACATTCCTAATCGCTGAATTCGACATTTAAAAGCTGAAACCGTTCACCGTTTTTTCCTGTTGATCATTCTACACTCTTTTTTTTGACAGGATTACAGGATGACTATAATCCTTTCAGTATCTCTTTTGGATTAACATGATTTTTTATTATCTGTATTTTTATCTTGTTATCCTGTCAAAATTTCCGCAAACGGCTGCAAAACAGTTCTATGGAATGTCTGGTTTGGCGATCTCGATCACCTCAAAATGAAACTCCCCGCGAGGGATCGTTACTGACTCTTTGTCACCTACGGCCAGCTCCCAGATAGCATTTCCTACCGGCGAGTGGATCGAAATACTTCCTTCATCGATATCAGCGTCGTTAGGTCCCAGTAATTGATAGGTTATCTTTTCCTTAGTGTTGACATCCAGCAATGTCACAACCGTTCCGAAGTTAGCCTTGTCACATTTAACTGTCGTGCAGTCGATCACTTCTGCCCAGTTTATTTGCGCTCTTAACTCGCCGAGACGTCCGTCGATGAAGCCAAGCTGCTGTCGGCCGTAGATGTATTCGCCGTTTTCCTTTAGATCGCCCGCCTGGCGAGCTATACCGACCCGTTTACTGACCACTGCCCGCTCTTTCTCAAGCTCTGCCAGTTCCTCATGCAGCTTTTTAAAACCTGTTTGTGAAATTGGTACACGTTCATGCATCCTGATCTAATCTCCATCTATTAAATAATCTGTCTTCCGATATGACAGCCGACGATTATAACCAATACGCCCCGGTTTCGCAACTTTTCGATATTTAGTTTTGCTTGCTTTGCTTGTCCTCCTTTCGTGCTCATTTGTGTTCGTTTTTGTTCATAATTGCGCATATTTTGTGTTTTTTTGTTCGTTTTTGCGTTTTTTGGTCATCGTTTTTAGGCTTTAAACGCACTAAAGTTCGTTTTTGATTCAAAAAGAGGGGCGATTTTCAATTTTCGATTTTTTATTGTCTATTTTCAATTTTCAAAGATCCAAACTGTAACTTTGTTGTAACGTTTTTGCGCTATTCTAACGCTATGCGGTGTCTGCTGGCGGGAACTTGCGACGCTGTCGCCTGGCGTGGTCACTTGACCTGAATCCTGACCCTTCTTCCGTCTTCGTCAAGACTTCGACGCGACAGGTAGTCTTATATATTATACACTATATAATTAACAAGTCAAATTTATTTTGTAAAAATCTAACATTTTTTTAAAAAAAAAAATAAAAGCTGATATCCGAGTGCCTAAAGTGCCTATTGTAACGAAACTAGACCTGGTCTAGTTTCGTTACGCCCCCCCCCCGCACTAACCATGTAAGTGCGGGACAGGCAGGTACCTTCAGTTGCGCCCGTTGCGCCTTGACAGACACAATCGTCTTGAGAATGTTTTTAACGAATCGGACAAGAAAAGTTAATTGGAAAATAGCCGGGTGACAGGATTAGATCAAAGATGGAAATTGGCGACTTTTTCAACACCCCCCCGGACTCTTTTATTGCGCCCTGCAAACAACATATAATTTTAAAGCCATGGAATCCTAATCTCAAATCTTTCTATATGAATAATCTTGGTTCACTTTGAGGAGGATAAAAAACACCTAAAATCATGAATTGATTCGGATGTCGCCACTGATTACCAACAAAAAAATATACATCTTTTTTTGAACCAGCAATTTCCAGCCATTTTTTTTTGATCATATCAATTAATTCTTTTGGGTATCGCTTTTTCCATTTACGATATGCTTGATTGATTTCCCAATCGTGTATTTTCAATGTGTGTCCCTGACAATTTGCAGCATTATGACATTTGAATTTATAATAAAAATTATAAGGAATTGACTCTAGGGGCTTAAGTTTCTTATCAAATAGTTGCAACTGACAATATGCAGCTTTGTTGACATTTTTAGAATATGTTTTTTTATGTTCAAACGATATATCTGTTGGCTTAAAAAAGCCTAAAGATTTTTTATATTTGATGTCATCAAAAATTTGACAAAAGGATGTTGACTTAGCAGGCAGTATGATTTCTTTACGTCTTTCCCATTTTTTATCATTTTTGGTATCAAGGTGGTCAATGATTTCTATGCTATCTGCATTAATTTCATAACTTTCCAGACGTTTATCTCTAATAGGTTTTTTGCATTCAACTTTAATTATGCTATATTTTGGAAATTTTTTGGAGTCATCTAAAAGCCTGAAAGGTATTGGGTATAATCGAATCAATTGGCCTGTTTTCAAGTCAATACCAGCACAACAGTTTGTTTCCTGATGTTTTTTGGAGGGCATGGGCGGTGCTTTGACAATTATTAGTACTTCTTTAGTTTCAAGGGCCAAATTTTACCCTTCTCTGTTTTAGATGTTATTGATTAACAGGCCATTTCCATCACGTTCTTTGATTTTTGTAGCGACTACATTTCTGTGGCATTGTGAGGCAAGGTGTTCAAAGCACATTAGGCAGCATGTTTTGTCGACCACATATTGATAGGCTTTTTCAATAACATCTTTTTTATCTGCAAGGTAACTTTTCATTGCTTCAAAAAAATGAACATAATCGCCATCTTCTTTAAGTTTGCTTCTGACAGGCTTTGGGCTGCCAAGTTCCTTTAGGTGAACGTAGCGAATGTCTTCCTGTTCAAGACGTGTGCTAAGAGCGGTTTTAGAGAAGCCTTTTTTGCGAGAAAGAGGAATCTCTCTAACATCAATTAGGCAATCAATCTCATTGTTCCTGAGACGCTCAATAAAATTATCGATATTTGTGCCTTCGTATCCAACGGTAAATAGTTCATTGGCCATATTTGATAAATCCTTATTTTAATACTATTACAACATTATGTCGGCATAGCAAGTAAAATCACTTTAAGTTTTGCTTAAAAACCGAGTTTATTTATTATGTGTACGGTAAGATTGCCGCTTAGTTCAGACATGTAAGCAAATCAAGCTATTTTTGCGGAAAGTAAATGGATTCCAGATCAAGTCTGGAATGACAAATTATGTGAGATTACAAACCGCATGGGCAACCCTTCGGCGATGCTGTTCTGCGGATCCTTCGGCTGTGCTCCCTTCTTCGCAAAGCTACGACGCGGCAGGCAGGATGACATTAAAAAAGTAATTTTTTTAATGTCACATTTCAAGTACGGATTCTACATCAGACAGGTTTTCTGAGATGTCGTTTGATGGTTCCTTTACCGGGTTGTTTTCGCCGGTTGGTTCAACGGGTAATTGGGGGGGTTGTTTTAGCAGGTCCGACAGGTTTTTTGTCAGGTTCTCTGAGATATCTCCGGGTTCTTTATTTTCGCTGGCAATATAATTTGATTATATGCGAAAAGATGATACCATAAGGCAAACAGATTACAGGTAACGAGGAAATTATGGAATTTTTCAGAGACAAAATATCCATCGATCAGCTCGGCGAAACAGCCACTGTTATAACTTTTATGGACCCGCGGATACTTGGTCAGATGTATATTTATCAGCTTGAAGGGTCCATCATGTCCGGCGTCGAGAAATCCACCGGCAAACTGATCCTGGATTTTTCGAACGTTACATTTATGTCCTCAGCGGTGTTCGGCCTTTTAATAAAGATCCGTAAACTAACAACCGAAGCCAGCCGTGATCTGGAGCTTAGCCACATCAGCCCAAAACTACTCGAAGGCTTTAAGATACTGCACCTGGAAAAGCTGTTTACGATATTGTAACAGCCCCCTGCGATAAACGCTAACAAACTACATTTCAAGCACGGATTCTACATCAGACAGGTTTTCTGAGATGTCGTTTGATGGTTCCTTTACCGGGTTATTTTCGCCGGTTGGTGCGACGGGTAATTGGGGGGGGTGTTTTAGCAGGTCCGACAGGTGTTTTGTCATGTTCTCTGCCTGGAACGCGGGCAGTTCATAAACCCAGCCGGTGTGGAGCTTATTGAACTTCTCAACAGCCTGCTTGGCAAGGAGCTTGGCTTCCTTGGCCCTTAGCTCCTGGTCGCTATCCTTTACGCCGCGCTGCATCGTGACCTGCGATCTGTCCATGAACTCCGCATCGCATTTAATAAAGAACGAAGCCGCCCTGCGAGCGATGGAGATGGTATAAGCGGTGGTATCTTTAAGCGTGCATTTATAGAAGAACGTAAAGTCAAGCTTTTCGGCGGCAGCGGTCCGGACCTCTGTAAAGCGCAGATTGCCAAGAGCGGTAAAGACCTTCTTTGCAAGGGCGGCGTCAACATCAACGCCAGCGGGAAGATCGGCAACTGTAACTTCGCCGGCGGTTCCCATCGGCTGAAGTGTGTAATCGCCGGAGGCTGTGGTAACGGTAACGCTTTCGATGTTCGGTTGATCAACATTCAGCAGAAGCTTTTCGATGTAATCGCCGGCTGTGGTATACAGCCACGGGACGTTGGTAATAACGTACACATCGTCGCTTGAGAGCAGCTTTGCATAAGCGTTACCGGTATCGGGATTTGTCTCGGAGATAAGCAGCCCGGCCAGCGGCTCGTTATTTGCATCTACAAACTTCAAGACGTAGCGTGCGGTATTTTCTGTTACACCGATCTCGGCGTGGTTTGCGGGATTGGAGGTTATAAGCTCTAATGTTTTTATGTCGAGGCATTGGGTCAGCAGGCCGTTAACCTGATCTGTCTTTGCGGGGTAATCGTCAAGGCTTACAACTGTAAAGGCTGTGCCTTTTCTTGTCATGATGACCTGATCGGCTGATGCGCCTATTAGAATAGTTGCAACGGCATCGGTGCTTAGTCCCTGCAAAAGGTAGCCCTGGCTCGCAGGTGCGGCGGGCCCTTTTTTTAACAGGCCGGACTGGATGCCGACGAGTATTACCATGACGATGGCGGCGATCCCTAAAACAGTAAGCTTTTTGTCAGTCATATCTAAACTCCTATACTATATTACGCGTCTGATGCGTGGCTGATGTAATGCCTTTTGGTAATTGTTCGGCGTATGCCGAGGGCAACGGCGATGATCAACGTGATGATCGGCCCGGGCAGCGTGCAGAAGTTCATCATTTTCTGCTTTAAAGCGTCGATCCTCTCACGTTTCTTCATTTTTATAAGTCTTAGCTGTCGTTGCGCTTCGTGCATGTCCTGCTCGATCTTCTTCTTTTCGGCAACGATGGTGTTTCCGATGACCTCGGGAGCATCTCCCTTCATCGATGATAGCACCTTGTTAAGGTCCTGCTGGAAGCCTGCGATCTTTGCGTTTATCTTTGCCTCTTCGTCGGCGGATTCTACCTCAGCGGCTGTCTCGATGTCGTCAACGCGTGTAAACGGCCTCTTGAAACTGCCGCGGGAACGGATGGAGATGAGATCGCTGGAGCCTGCGAGGTCCTCTATGGCGTTAAAGAGCAGCGAAGCGTTGTCGGCTACGGGCGTAACGCCGAAAAAGCTCTTTTGGTAAGCGACGATGTCGCTGATGAAGTCAACGTCAGCAAAAACGATAACAGCACAATCTTCCGATGCCTCGGTAAACCCGGTAAGCTTTTTGGTTTCCGGTTTGGATTCCGGGTTTTGCGGATCGGCGGGCGTGGTTACTTCCAGCCCATCGGGGAAAGCCGAACCGAACTTTCCGGTAACGAGGTATGCCATGTTAAGCGGCTTTGTGCCGTCGAAGAACCTTCTTAATATCGCGGAGTAATCCGGGTTTAGCAACTCATAAGGCGATGCTGCTTTCCATGTGTTTCCGCGTTCGGTCGTCAAGAGCAGGGGGGTGTGGTTTAGGCCGGAGTCTTCGGCGGCGGTAACGTTCAACACGCCGGGGAAGAGAAGCCTAACTTCGTTAAGGTCGGAGGTTATGACGCTGGAAGTGTTGAAACTTTTTTGCTGAAGCTTTAACAAAGCCAGTATCTTTTCGGGTCTTGCGTTTGGTCTTGGCGAACCTATCGCTGCAAGGGATCTGTCGCCGGCGAAAGTGCCGTCCGGCATGTCGAGTCCCCATGCGTTTAAGAGCCTTGGCAGATCAGAGCTTGCCGGCTCAAACTGTCCCTGTCGCATTTTTGTCTCGTCTGGCGGATCCGCAACAGCGTGCGGATCGACGCATACTATCGCCCTGCCTCCAGCGAGAACGAACTGATCGATGGCGAAAAGCGTCTGCTCGGGTAAGGATTTTGGATGGACGACGAGTAGTATGTCAACATTATCAATCGTTGCGGTGTCTGCCGGTACGGATGAGACGTCGAACTTCTGCTTTAAGTGCCTTACGATGGCCCATGGTTGTTTTGGCGTTTGTCCCTGCATTCTCATCATCTGTGCCATGTATCCTGTTACGTCGTCGCCGATGACGGGCAGTGAGCTTAGGACTCCGACGCGTTTTTTGTCGCGTGTTATGGCGGTGTCTATTAGATAGCTGATGTCGTACTCGACGAAAGTTTGTCGGTCGGGTGAGAAAAACTCGATAATTTTTTCCACGCCGAACTGTGTCTGTATTACGAGACCGAAGAAGAAGCTTTCCTCTTCTGTAATTGAAAATCGTGTTAGGCCGTATCGGATGGCCTGGGCTTCTTCGTCGGAGAATGGGCGAGGGTCGATGACCTCTAACTCTACCATTCCATTGGAGGCTGAGACATATTCGTCAAGCAAGGCGCGAACGAAGTGATAGTAATTGTTGAAGTAACGAATCTGATCCGGGCCCTTCATGGCGGCGGTCCTTGTGTAATAAAGCCTTAGCTTTAAGGGCTGATTGACAGAGCCGAGGATGTTCTTTGTTCCCTGGGAAAGCGTGTATAGCTGCTGGTCGGTGATGTCTGCGCGCCATGAAGTGTTCTGGCACAGGATGATCGAGCAGACAGTTATGACGGTAATGAAAACGACAGCAATGATGGCACGTAGTATTCTGTTCATCAGCTTGCCTTCCTTTCATCCAAAATAACGCTGCATGCGGCGATCCATCCGACGATTAGGATAATAAAGTATGTGATGTCTGAGAACTGGATGACGCCTCTTAGGATCGATTCAAAATGTGTTTGCAAACTCATCGTCTCTATCGCGGCGACTGGCCCTGAGGGTAAGATCGACGAGAGATAGTTAAGGGTCGTGGGCATGCCGGCGTAAACGAGAACCGCGGAAGCTACGACAGCAAGAATGAAACTTATGACCTGGTTCCTGGACAGAGCCGAGAAGAAAGAGCCGATGGCGAGAAAGGCACCTGCCATGAAAAGGCTGGCGATGTAGCCGGCTACGATAATGCCGATGTCGGGGGTTCCAAGATAGCAAACTGTTATCGGGATGGGAATCGTAAACAACAGTGCGATGGCAAGAAAACACCATGCGGCGAAGAACTTGCCGAGGACAGCCTGCGGGACGGTTATAGGTAATGTAAGCAACAGCTCTATCGAACCTGTTTTGCGTTCTTCGGCCCAGAGCCTCATGGCGGTCGATGGTACCATGAAGACGAAAAGTAACGGAAGATTGATGAAGAACTGTCTTAAGTCAGCTTGCCTGAGTTCGAAAAAGCCGTTCTTGAAAGTTAAGTAACCTGCGAAGAACAGAAAGATGACCAGAAAGACATAGGCAACGGGTGTTGCGAAATATCCTTTTAGCTCCCTTTTGAAAACCGCTTTAAAGCCATTCATATTA
>SDBV01009887.1_pt1 | contig 12591 bp, 10 predicted proteins | sample 2277081 | NCBI WGS metagenome assembly SDBV01 (sample SAMN10402039, study PRJNA504765) | marine sediment metagenome | isolation source: marine sediment core GS10_PC15, 223 cmbsf | place: Arctic Ocean: Southern Knipovich Ridge | collected 2010 | reverse complement strand
GAACCGGCGGGTTATATAAGTGGAGGCACGCCTGCGGCGTGCGATTATTTTTTGGGTGGGCACTGGTTTGTAACTCCCCCTGTATTTGGTGTTGCTTTGTCCTTAACTCTGGGGGGCATTATACCATGTTGTTGGGTAGATGTCAAACATATTTTTAGCAGTTTTTTTGTCCAACTGCGGCGTTGACGGCCACCTCAGCAATCCTCAAAATAGCTCACTATTCTTCAAGTGGAAAATATTCAGCTAACAAATCAGATATTGTGTCATAGTATCCCCAGCCAATACCTTCGGCTTTTTCAACGATGTCCTGCAGGCGTGGCAAGAATTCTTCAACTGTTTCCTTGTCAGACCTGGCAAGAGCCTGCAACGCTTTTTCAAACATGGTCTCTAAACTGCAATAGAACTTTTCATCGATATCCCCAAACTCACACGTAAAGTCATTGCCGCATTCTACGTAGCAAACCATTAACTCAAGAATGCCTTTTGGGTCACCTACGGCTTTTCTGTATTGGCTGATAGCTCTTTTGCCTCTTGAGATGTCAAGGGGGTGTTGTTTGATTACGTCGGGATAGAGACATTCTTCGACAATTTCTTTGTAGGGTTTAATTGGGTCTACGAGGGAGTATTTTGTCTGTACAAAAGTCTTGTTTTGCTGATTGAGCGAGTAGAGGTCTTTGATAAGAGCCAATAACTCTTTGGGTTCTTTGTTCGTCAAAACTCTTTTAGCATCCGACCATTTTACAGGTTTATCGGGTTTTACTACTCTGTATGTGAATTTGACAGGTTCATCGGGCATCGTCATTCTCGGTTTTAGTTGACCCAGGGTTTCATTTTTTTTGTTTTGGCAGCTCGTACAGGCCGTGGCCGCTGGTGCGGATTTTGCCCTGTCGGCGCAGTTCCTCCCACACTGCAAGGGGATACTGATTGGGGGGTTGAATTGCACACGTGCCTGAAGCCCCGCCTGAAAGGGCTCCGCGGCCGAGGCGCGAGTCTTCATCGAGCCTTGTAAGCTTGAGCCGCTTCTTGAATGCCTTCAGCGCTCGTTTGAGTATCTCCGGAGAGAGGTCCTCGTCCGGTACTTGATTAGCTTGTTCTTCCATTTTATCAGGCTCCAGTTTTTAGCTTTTAGCGGTTGGCTTTTGGTTAGTGGTTTATACCATTTTGCTCCGGTCTGTCAAGGAAAACAGGCAATAGGGATTGAACGGCAGAATGTCGAAGTGATTAATTTCAAATAATGTTCCAGTGGAAATGAAACGATATACGGACGGGATGTGGTTCTTGAAGAATTGGTTACAAGGGGGACGTAGAATGTGCTTACAAAAAATGGTATTTTTTCACATTGGCTGGATGGAACGGTATTGCGGACTGACTGAAGGTGACAGGATTCTGGGAGGAGGCCGTTTTGTTGAGGATGAGGGCTGGGGGTATGAGATTTTCAACTTCAAGCCTTATAAAGGGCATCTATATGGTTATGTCGAGGCACCAGGGGGTCATATAGATACTTGCAGAGTTGGGGATGCGAAGGATGACGATTCGAGTGAGCATGTCTTAGTTATCTCGACTGCCCCACATCCGGACAGAGTAGGGGCGTATATTGTCGGTTGGTATCAGAATGCTACAGTATATCGGTCTTGCCAAGAATCGCCGGGAGGATCGGGAAGAGAACATAATGGGCAGAACATTGGTTATTATGCCAGTACAAGGGAATTAGACGGATATTTGTTGAGGACTAAGTATCGGAATTTCCCGATGTTAGTTGGAGAAGGGGGAATGGGAAAAGCCAACCTCTGCTATTGTGATGCCGAGTCGAGCGTCGATTTCCGGAAGCGTGTGTTAGCGTATATAGAATCTGCGCAGGGGAGTAATTACTTCGAATAGCTGCCTTTTCGATTATAAGTTAATATTTGCGTTTATTGCATGTCGTAAATTACAACTATTGATGGATGACCTGCATATTATCTAAATGTGGAGGAGCGCCGATTGAACCAAGGACTGTTATTATTTGGTTTGTGATATTTGTTTTTGGATTTGTCTCGCCTTCGACGATGGTGTTTAAGCTGATCCCTCCACTTCGGTCGGGATGACATTTGGCTTCGGGTGGGATGACATTTGTTGGTGGTCACAAGGGTCTGTGGAAGGGTCAGGTCAGGTGGGTTTTTATTAGTTCTGTTGCTTTTGCGAGGGCTTGGGGGAGGTTTTTTGGGTTTTTTCCTCCTGCTTGTGCCATTTGTGGTTTTCCTCCTCCTCGGCCATCTACTATTGGGGCTATTTGTTCTATCAGGTCGCCTGCTTTTAGGCCTTTTTGCATGAGGTCGTCGGTCATGGCGGCCAGCAGCATTACTTTGTCGTCGCCTTCGGGGATGCCGAGGACTATTGCTGCTGATTTTGCTTTTTTCTTGAGGCTGTCGATAGCCTGGCGGACCTGGGGGATGGGGCAGGGCGAGAGTGTGCCGACAATGATGGATGTTTCGCCGATTTTTTCGGCGTTTTGCAGGAGTTGTGCGGCTTCGGCCATCGTGTCGGTTCCGCCCTTCTTTGCGGCGGATTTTAGGTCTTTGGCGAGTTTTTTGTTGTCGGCGAGTAGTTTTTCGACGCGGTCGGTGATCTGCTCGGGCGGGGCCTTTAGCAGGGTTGTCAGATGATCGACGATTTTGCCTCTTTCGAGGAGGTAGTCGACGAGCCCCGCACCCGTCAGCGCGGTTATTCTGCGGACGCCTGCTGAGATGCTCTCTTCCCTGATGATTGCAAAGCCGGCGATCTGGCCGGTGCTGTCAAGATGCGTGCCGCCGCAGAACTCGCGGCTGATCGCCTGTGTAATCTGCGCGGCGTTGTCTGCGCCGATGGCGACTACGCGGACCTCGCTACCGTACTTTTCTCCGAAGAGGGCCATGGCGCCGAGTTTCTTTGCCTCGTCGATCGGCATGACGAGGCATGTGATGGGAAGATTCTCTGCGATTTTTTCGCGGACGCGGTTTTCCGTATGCTCGACCTGCTCGGGCGTAAGGGCCTTGCGGCAGGTGAAGTCAAAACGCAGGTAGTCTGCGCAGACGAGGCTGCCCTGTTGTTTGGCCGAATCGCCGAGTACCTCCTGGAGCGCCCACTGGAGGAGGTGGGTTGCGGTGTGATTTTTCTTGATGAGGTCCCTGCGTCTGTCGACGGTTGCGGTCGCTTCGGCGCCTGCGGTGATTGTGCCGGAGGCGAGTTTGCCCTGGTGGATGATGCAGTTTGCGATTCTTTCGGTGGTCTCAACTACGAATTCGGCATTGTCTGATTTGATCAGGCCGGAGTCGCCGACCTGTCCACCGGCCTCGGCGTAGAAGCAGGTCTTTTCAAGCACCAGGGCGATGGTCTCGGTTTGGTCCTGCAATGTTCCCTCGGTCTTGAAGCCGGTAGAATCGATCCAGCCGACGACTTTTGTATCGCAGGTGTCGGTTTGGTACTTTAGCGAATCGTCCGTTTCGGGAAGGGCGACACCGGCCAGAGCGGCTGCCATGGAGGTACCTTTCTGAGCGGCACGGGCACGGGCACGCTGGGCGTCCATGAGTTGGTCGAAAGTGTCGTTGTCGACGGCAAGGCCCCGCTCGCGGGCCATCAGTTGTGTGAGGTCCAGCGGGAATCCGAAGGTGTCGTAAAGCTGGAAGGCGTTTTCGCCGCTGATTGTTTTGTCGCCGGCTTTTTCGGCGGTCTCGGCGGCGGTGGTGAATATCTCAAGGCCCCGGTCGAGGGTCCTGCCGAAGGCGGCCTCTTCGGCTTCGACGACGGTCGCAACGAAGTCGGCTCTTTCGGCGACTTCGGCGAATGCATCGCCCATGGTGTCTGCGAGTACGCCGACGAGTTTGTACATGAAAGGTTCGTGTGCGTCGAGGACCCGGCCGAACCTTGCCGCGCGGCGGAGTATGCGCCGCATGACGTAGCCGCGACCCTCGTTGGAGGGGGTGACGCCGTCGGTGATCGCGAATGTGAGCGAGCGAATGTGGTCGGCGATGACACGAAAGGCGCTGTCGGTTTTGCTTTCGAGGTTGGATGTGTATTTGTGGCCGGTCAGGTCGGCGATGGCGTCGATGATCGGCATGAACAGGTCGGTGTCGTAATTGCTGCGCTTGTTCTGGACTACGGCGGCGATTCGCTCGAGGCCTGCGCCGGTGTCGATGTATCTGGCGGGGAGTTTTTCAAGTGTGCCGTCGGGCTGACGATTGAACTGGATGAATACGAGGTTCCACAGTTCGATGAATCTCGCACAGCCGGAATTTACGGCGCACTTGTGACCGGCGACGTGTTTCTTGTCGCACATGTCGGGTCCGAGGTCGATATGTATCTCGCTGCACGGTCCGCACGGCCCGGCAGCGCCCATCTCCCAGAAATTATCTTTTTTGCCGAAATAGAGGACCCGCTCCTTTGGGATGGGTGTAACTTTCGTCCAGAGTGCGGCTGCCTCACGGTCCGGCTCGCTGCCGTCGGTTGGATCACCTTCATAGACCGTTGCCCAGAGTTTGTCCGGGTCGATGCCATAGACTTTTGTCAGAAGCTGCCATGCCCACTCGATGGCTTCGGCCTTGAAATAGTCGTCGAAGGACCAGTTGCCCAGCATCTCAAAGAAGGTGTGGTGATATGTGTCCAGGCCTACTTCTTCGAGGTCGTTGTGCTTGCCGCTTACGCGGATGCACTTTTGGCTGTTGGCGGCGCGGGTGTAGTCGGGCTTTGTCAGGCCGAGAAAGATGTCCTTGAACTGGTTCATGCCCGCATTGATGAACAGCAGGGTCTCGTCGCCGATGGGAACAACGGGGGCACTGGGGACAAACCGATGGCCCCTGTCCTTGAAGAAGTCAATGAACGTACTCCTGATTTCTTTTGATGTAAACACGTGGGCCCTTTCCTGCGAGGCGAAACGCGATTGGAAAATGCAAGACAACGGCAACGCTTTATCGCGTTTATTTCGTCACAAACACGCTTTACCTTTATGATTAATGCATCGGTTTTTGTTGGCGACTTCACATAAAAGCATACCACAGGACAGGTTATACAGAATCCGGATGAAAATGTCATGGGAAATTTATGCGGATTTATCTGACACGCCGTCGGTGGCGCCCGGCTGGATTCCCAAGGCGATGTCCACTTCGACCCGGGCCGGGCGTGCACTCGGTCAAACGTGGGTAATTTGGCTTTTTGCGAGGACTTTTTTTACTCGCTGGTCCATTTCTTTTTGGTCTGTTGCGAAGCTGTTTAGGCCCGCCAGGTTCATGAGGCTGTCCAGGCCGATTGTTCTGCAGAGCAGTTTTTCGTGCCAGTTGGACAGTTTTGGTATTTTGCCTTCCACTGCGCTTACGGCGTTGTCCTCCGGTGTCCAGCGTACCAGGAGGTCGGCGTAGCCGTGTTCGGCAAAGAAATCGACGAGGTCATCCGGGCTGAACGCATCGAGATTCTCCTGCTCGAGCAGTCCGACACACCTGACGAGTTCGGCATCGATGTCCCAGAGGGTGTCGAGTCTTATTCGCTCGGGGTCGACATCTTCGTCAACAGCCGGCAGGTACTCGTCGTCGGTCTGGTCGGTAATTGTCTCGGGGTCTTCATTTAGCTTGAGGAAGTCGGCTGCGACTTTTGGCGGAATGGTGAGGACATCGAGCCCGGCCAGGTCCGCCACCTGTGTGCCTTGTCGCAGGCTTGCACCGATTTGCTTTGTCGGTATACCGTGGGTGTCCCGGAGAATCTTTATGACGGCTTGCGAAGCCATGGTCGCCTTTTCGCCAACATAGGCGCCGGTGCCGAGTGCGTTGTCTGCAATGAAGGCGTTTAGCCTGCCGAGGAATACATTTACATAGGCCGGCTTTGCGATTCGGGCCATCAGGTAGTTTTGCCGTGCGGAGAACCCTAATGTGTGGTTTATGGGGATACCTTCGGCGGAGAGCTTTCGCGCGGCGAGAAGGCCGGCAGGGGTGAAGGGTATCTTTATTATGAATCGCTCGGGACAGATGTCGAAGTAACGCCGAGCGTATTCGACAGCCATTTCCACATTGTCGGCCAGGTATGTATGCTCCTCGACGGAGACAAATCCCTCGAATCTCTCCACGAGTCGCAGGGCATGCCAGGCGTTTAGCATGAAGGCAAACTCCAGCATCCTTTCGGTTTCTGAAAGCCGGGGATGTGAATCCAGCAGTTGGGCTATCTCGACAATGAGCGAATCATAGCATCCGGTCTGGATCGCTTTGTTGAGCAGTGTGTTGTTCGTTGTCAATGCCGAGAACTCCTGTGTCCACAGGCCTTCGGCGTCGGGCATGCTGCCCGTGTCGAGCCATAACTCCGTGCCAAGCTCTCTGAATCTCCGCCAGAGGGGACTTGATTTGAAGTCCAGTTTGCGTTGGTCGTACCGGGGTGAGAAACCGCTCTTGAGGAAGTGTTCCACATGGCAATTGAGGCTGACTTTTTCTGCAGTAGTCATTGCATCGCCCTTTCAATCATGCCTTTTCCCGGCCGCTTCCTGTCGTTTCGACATCCAGCCGCAAGCAGTGCAGCGGCCGTAATTTCTGCAAGTGTCTATCCTATATTATACATCGGCGATTTGAATTCGGTTCGGCAGCGGCAAGAGGGACGAGATTCAGGGCACATCGAATCGAGATATATGGCCTGGGCGGCCAAGGCGGGGCGAAATGAAAACAAAGCAATGTATGAGCCGGCCACGGGGCTTTTTTTTTCGGCACATTGCCAAACGTCGCCCGGCCGGTACAACGCCGTTACATCCATGTCCCCTATGGCCGTTAGCGGGGTCGTCCGCTATACCCCGCGCAGGCGACCCGGATTCGGCGCTTTCGTAGGAATGACAAGCCATATAATCTGTCTTGACAGAGTGTTGATGGATGTTGCGGACCGTAAATAACCGGCCATTTTCGCCAATTAGCTTGACAAAAAGGCGTTCTCATGGTAGAATATGGTTAAGATGGGACTTGACTATTCTGCATGGGGGCATTCGTGACTCGGCCCGGGAAGATTTTGCTGGCAATTTTGTCTTTGTTGCGTTATAATTATAGATGGAACTTTAGCTTTGCCGGATCGGGGGCCAAAACCGCCCTGACAGGCTCAAGAATTAGGAAAAGGCCCGAAAAAAAGTGTAACGATTCGGACGAGGCTCGACTCTTTAAGCGAGTGCGTGGATATTTTTTGAGAGGGTCGTCAAACAAGGATGAGGCGAACCTTTCTGATTCGGTTTGAGGGTATGGGAGAAGGTCTTAGAAGTGGATGTGGCCGGTCGTGAGATGACAACTGGTGATAAGTCAAAACCAGTTTCTTCAACAGGTACGGTGTCCGTTAACGGGCCGGGTGTCGTTAAGTCTGCGCACCGCAAGGGCGGTTCGATTTCGGGCATGAAGCTGGCGGGCAGGCACAAGGACACGACCCTTGCCTGCCGGTACGAGTTGAAGTACCGGATATCCGAAGCCAGGGCCAGGGCGATCGCCGAGTACGTTAAGTCATATATTCACCTGGATCGATACGCCAGACTTCGGCCGAGAGGCGAGTACCCGGTTGTGAGTCTGTATCTGGATTCGGACGGTTTCCGCCTGGCTCGTGAGACACTGGAAGGCAAGAAGAATCGGTTCAAGCTGCGAATCCGGGCGTATAGCGATAATCCGGAGTCGCCGTGCTTTTTCGAAATAAAGCGCAGAATAAATAATGTGATCCTTAAGAGTCGTGCCCGCGTGCGGCACGAGGACGTATCGCGTATTCTTCAAACGGGTCGTCCGCCGTCGGATTATAAGACCGATGACAAGGTGCTCAGACAGTTCTTGCTGTATACGCATTATGTCAATGCGCGACCGATGGTGCTTGTACGGTATATGCGCCAGGCGTTCGAGGGTGATTCCGATAACCGGGTGCGGGTAACTTTTGACCGAGAGTTGTGTCACAATGCCACCCGAGAGCCGGAAGTGAAACTCAACAGCAGCGGCTGGCAGTCGGCGAGGCTGGGTTTTGTTATTATGGAGATTAAATTCACGGCGAAGTATCCGGCATGGCTCAGCAAGATGGTTAAAGTGTTTGATCTGAAGCAAAGCGCGATGTCGAAGTACGCTTCTTCAGTGAAGAAATCCTGCAATATGGGGTTTTGTGCACCGCAGGCATATAGTTATGGTGCACGTCAATTAACAGGGTATTTAGATGGATAGAATCTGGGAATTTCTGGACGGTCCAACATCGGGTGCTGTTTATACGCCGGAGACAGTGCTCCTGTCGCTGCTTCTTGCTTTCGTGTTGGGGCAGTTGCTGGCGTGGGTTTACTATTTCACCCACAGCGGGCTTTCGTACTCGAAGAGTTTTGTGCAGTCGTTGATACTGATCACGGTGGTCATCTCCATGGTGATGTCGACAATAGCGGGGAGTTTCGTAACGGCGGTCGGGCTGATGGGCGCTCTTTCGATCATTCGATTCAGGAATATGATCAAGGACACGCGGGACATTGCATTTATTTTCTGTGCCCTTGTCATAGGAATGGCCACGGGTTCGCAGCGTTTCATGATAGCGATAGTCGGCACTGCGGTGATCCTTATGATTATTGTGTATCTGCATCTGACCGACTTCGGCAAGCACAAGCCGCACAATGGTTTCCTGCGTTTCAGTCTGACCGGGCATATCGGTCCCAAGCATGCTGTTCCCTCGATACTGAAACGTTTCTGTCGCCATTTCACTCTTATTTCAGCACAGGACGGCGATTTCGGCAATCCGGACGTGGAATACTCCTACCAGGTGCTGATACGCAATGCCACGAAGAACGAGCAGATGCTGTCGGAACTTCAGAAGGTGGAAGGGGTAAAAAGTATCAGCCTGACAATGCAGGAACAACTCCTGGAGGTGTAGAGAAAGGATGAGAAGAGTTTTGCCCACTACTTTGAGACACGGTCGTCTGAGTCTTCATATCGTGCCGATTCTGGTATGGCTCGTTGTGTTGGCGGCGGTGGGGTCATTGTTTTTGCATCGTGCCGAGCGTTGCGAAGTGATGGGTCTGGCTATCGGGGAGACCTACGATGTGACCGCAACGTGCAACGGAAGACTCAAGAGCCTTCCTGTGAAACTCTTTGAGCAGGTTCAGCCTGGCATGACGCTGGCGGTGATCAATACCGTGCTTGACAATGAGAATCTTCAGAGTTCGCTGGAGGCCCGGAAAGCCACGATTGAAGCTGAGATTGCGGGGCTGAAGGCAGCGTTGAGTGCGGCCGAAGAACAACTCAATGTACAGTTGGCCGACCGCAGGGACCAGCGAGAGGCCGAATATCGCAGGCTGTCTCTGGACGTAGAACAGGCACGGCTTGCGGCGCTGGAACTGAAAGCGGTGCTGGGACCGGACAAGATCATGCTCCAGGATCTGGAACTGGAGGTCAGAATTGTCAAGGACCTTTTTGCCAGGAATGCGGTTGAGCAGTACGAACTCGACAAGGTCGAGACTGAGTACAAGGTTCTTGCCAAGAAGATCGAGACAAACGAAGATTTTCTGGAACAGGTTCGCAAGGACGCGGATACAACATTACAACGCTTAGCCGCCATGGAGAACAAGGAGCCGGTCGATCCGTCGTTGGGACGGACTCTGAATCCTATTCGGGCGGCGATTAATGTTCAGTATAAGATGATAGACGAACTGCTCCTGGATCTGGCAATGCAGCGTATGGCGTTTCCGTTGATGGCGCCTTTTGCCGGAGTGGTAAGCAGTATTCAGCGGCGTGCGGGTGAGGCGGTTCTGTCGGGCGAGCCGATACTGACTATCGCCAGGCCCAGCCCGGATACGGTGATGGGCTGGATCTCCCAGGAAGAGATGGAATACATACGCCAGGGCCGAAAGGTTCGGCTGGTCAAGTACGGGGTAAATCAACAGATCGCCATGTCGGAGATCACGGTGGTCGGACCGGGGATAGAGATGATTCCACAGAGGCTGTGGCGACTGCCGAATATGCCCGAGTACGGATTGCCTTTCCATGTGGGGATTCCGCCGGGATTGAGGCTGACCTGCCAGGAGAAAGTGGGAATAAAACTGTTGTAGGCCTTCGGGTAATGGATGCGCGGTTGGTGGGGCATTGAAAAACCTTACCGGGGGCGGGTATCAATGATATGACTCAACATTCACTGACAAAACGGTTTGTACATCTGGCGGCATACTGCCTGGTGATTCTTGCGGTGGTGTCGGGGTGCGGCCCAAGCCCACAACAAGCAAGAGAACGCGTTGACGCCGATGTGTACAACATCATCGACAGGAAATGGGACGAGAAGTTCGGCCTGAAGACTAATTTCAAGATCGCCGACACCGAACCCGCCGCCGACGCCATTGTGATCACCAAGACCATTCCTGAATCCGGGATTGTCACCCTGGAACATGCAGTCGCATTAGCGACTGGGCACAATCGCCAATATCAAACTGAAAAGGAAGCTATTTATCTGAAAGCCCTTGACCTCCGACTTGTTCGGCATGAATTCGAACTCCAGTATTTCGGCGGAGGGTTTGGCCTTTACCGCCACTATGACAGCCCGGACGGAATCGAAGGCGGCCAGGACTTCAGAAGAGAGATGAGGGATGCTGATGTTGGCGGACAGGGTTCCATAGAGGGCATCGGGGGCAGGGGCGACCTTGGCGTGAATCTATTGTTGGCCACAGGTGCACGAATCGGAGCCAGAATCACGGCCAACTGGGCACAGATTCTTTCCGATGGTCTGGGGACGAGTCTCGTTTCGATCCTGAGCGCTGAAATAGTACAACCTCTGCTTCGAGGGAGTGATCGTCAGGTCGTCCTGGAAGGGCTTACCCAGGCGGAGCGAGACACACTCTATCAGATTCGCACATTCAATCGCTTCCGCAAGAGATTCGTCGTCGACATCATCACGCAGTACTACCGCGTCCTGCAGTTGAAAGACGACCTTGAGAATTCGGAGGAAAACTACCGGACGTTGAAGAAGTTCTACGAGCGCATGGAAACGTGGACCGCGAGCGGACTACTGCCTCGCTACGAACTCGAACAGGCTCAGCAGGGTCGCCTTAATGCACTTGACGGGTATGTTAGGGTCAAGAGGGCATACCGGCAGTCGCTTGACGAGTTTAAGATAATGTTGAGTCTGCCCACTGCAACGTCAATAGAACTTGACGGCAACGAACTCAAGGCACTGACTGTTGAAAGTCTGGCGGGTTTGGGTTTTGACGAAAACGAGGCTGTTGCAGCGGCTTTGGACACACGACTGGATCTGGCCAACGTAGCTGATTCGGTGCTTGACGCCGAGCGGAAGCTCCATGTTGCCGCTGATGCTCTGGGCATGGACCTGAATATCGTCGCATCGGCCAAGGGTCCGCTTGGCGACTCCAAATCCGGCGACTTCGCAAAACTGCCAATGGACGATGTCATTTTCTTTGATCCAGAAAGGCGCGTCCACATTGCAGAAGTTGATGAAATATTCACTGCCGGCCTGGAGTTCGACCTCGGGCTCGATAGAGTTGCCGAAGAGAACGAGTTTCGCAGATCACTTATCATTTTAGCCAAGCGACACAGAAACCATGAACAGGCAACCGATGAAGTGGTTCTGGACGTGCGTGCGGCCTATCGGGATTTGAAAGAAGCCTACGACAGGTATCTGGTTCAGTCCAGCAGCCTGAAACTGGCCCAGCGGCGGGTAGATAATACATTCCTTTTACTCCAGTACAGCAGCCGGGATAACAGACGCGCAAGTACCCGCGATGTGCTTGACGCCCAGGAGGACCTGTTCAGGGCACAGAACGATGCGACGGCGGCGCTGGTTGATTACAATATCGCGGTTCTTGAGTTCTACCGGGATGCGGGCGTTCTTCAGGTCAAGCCTGACGGCATGTGGCAAAAGGCAACCGCGGCAAGATAACATGTCCTGATGAACTGTCCGGACACAATCACCCGACACTTCCATTGCCCTCTGGATACTATCTGAGAGCGAGGAGGTTGGCGACTCTCTGCAGGGCCGAGACGGTAAAGATCAGCGGATAGAGTTCTTCGAAATACCAGAGTCTGGCAAAGTACAGACCGATAGGCGCAGAATGTATGCTATCCGGGTTCTCGGTATGTTGCATCAGCCATTGGGCGGCCGGGTAAACGGCCTGCTGCATGTTTTCAACAGGCAAAGGCACAACCGCTGCGAAACCTTCGTCGTGTCTTGTGCGAAGCAGCAGGGCGCCAAGGGCATCGGTTGCAAGGGCCGTCTCTTCGATCGACGGTGTCGCAGAGCTTACGCCCCCCCACGATCCGTCATCGGCCTGTATCTCAAGCAGCCATTGGACCGCCGCTGCTATGTTTGCCTCGGCGCCGGTGAGGAACCGCATCGGCAGGCGGTTTAGTCCCAGGAGCACACGCGCCGTGCCGTAGACAGGGTTTTCCTTGCGCGGGCATGATTCATTTCCGAACCACAGCGGTATCCATGCGCCGTCGGGAGTTTGATTTCCCTTGAGGAATTTGACGGCCCGTCGCATTGCTTTTTCGGTGCGTTTTTTTGCCGGGGGGGGCAACTGCTCAATCCACAGGCTCCAGGCGGCCAGGGCGTGGGCGGTCAGATCGGGGGCGCTTCGGTCGAAGGGCAGCTTGCCCCAGCCTTTGCAGAAGGTGCCGATTCCGC
>SDBV01009886.1_pt1 | contig 12591 bp, 9 predicted proteins | sample 2277081 | NCBI WGS metagenome assembly SDBV01 (sample SAMN10402039, study PRJNA504765) | marine sediment metagenome | isolation source: marine sediment core GS10_PC15, 223 cmbsf | place: Arctic Ocean: Southern Knipovich Ridge | collected 2010 | reverse complement strand
CTTGGCTCACCCGGCGCAAGATAGACCACAAGGAAAGAAATGATAGAAATAAAGAACAGAGTAACAATTTTTTGAAAAAAGCTTCTTACGATAAATGAAAGCATTAGGATATATTACTCCATCTCGTAATAGTTCACCCCCACCCTAACCCTCCCCCGTCAAGGGGGAGGGGATGCTGAACCATCACTCCGTATCAAATCTGGGATTATGTGCCAGTTTTATCCATTTATTAAAATAAAAGGAATAGTTCCCGGTCCTCGTAGGTGTTATTTTCTTGATTTTCGCTTTCCCTGATGGTAAGGTCTCTTTTATTACTATCTTTTTATCAAGGACAGCAGTCCATTTCCCGACATATAAAAAAGTATACGGCTGTTCTTCAGCGATGATCCTGTGGAGCTGATGGCTGTATTCCACCTGTTTGTCATGGTCATACTCCTGCCGTATTTTAATAATTAATTCATCTGCCTTTTCATTTTTGAACCCCACAAAGTTGAGCTGCTGGGGGTTGGTCTGGCTTGAATGCCAGATCTGATAGAGGTCAGGCTCTATGCCCATGGACCAGCCTAAAATAAGGGCATCAAAATTACCGGTGTTTACATGTTTGCCCAAAAACACCGCCCATTCAACGATATCTGTTTTTACGTCTATGCCAATCTTCTTCCATGAATCCTGGGCAATGGTCAGGATGCTCTTTCTTAAATCATTGCCGCTATTTGTGATGAGTGTAAAAGCAAATCTCTTACCTTCTTTTTCCAGCCAGCCGTCATTGTTTTTCCTCCATCCTGCCTTGTTTAACAGCATTAGCGCCCTTTCCGGGTCATAAGGTAACGGCTGAATACTTTTATCATAATAATCAGTCTGTTTTACAAAAGGCCCTGTGATTCTCTCTGCCTGGTCATACATTACATATCGAATAATCTTGTCTGTATCAATGGCCATGCCCAATGCCTTTCGCACCCGTTTATCTTTAAACAGTTCACGGCGCATATTGTAGCCTATATAAGAATATCCAAAGGAAAGTCCTGAGAAGTTTTGATACCTCGGATCATCTTTGAGACGATCTACCTGATGAGGCTGTACCCCGTAGCTATCTATAGCGCCTCCATAGAATTCCATTTCCTGTGTAAGCATATCAGGTACTACCCTGTATGTATAACTGCTGTAATTCGGCGCTCCTTCCCAATAGTCCTCATGCCTGTCAAGCACAATATACTGGTCAGACTTCCATTCCCTGAATACAAAAGGACCAGTTCCTACCGGGTGCCGGTTAAAGTCACTGTCCCTGAGGGTGAATTTTTCAGGATCTGCCCCTTTTGATTCAGCCTCTTTTTTCAGGGCTTCAGAATTTAAGAGATGTTCAGGAAGCATGCCTATTCCCCAGGTGCCGAATGCCGGGGAATATAATCTCTTATAGACTATCTTTACGGTATATTTATCCAGCACCTCTAATTTTTTAACCGGTTCATAATCAGGGACGCGGGGAGACAGGTTCCCGGAATTCATTATCGCTTCATATGTAAATGCTACATCTCCGGCATCAAACTCATGTCCGTCATGGAACCGTACCCCTTTTCTCAGGTTGAAAATAATAACAGGGTTATGCTCAATCGCAGGGAGTATTTGCGGCGCGATTACAGACATCTTATCTTTATGACCGGCTGTGAGTATTTCAATATAATCGCCGGAAGGAAACGTCTCAAAGTATCCTTTACCCAGGATATGTTCTATGTTTATAAAAAAATCCTGGTCTACATCATTCAAGGTTATCTTTAAACGGTGCGGTGATTTAAACCTTACTTTAATGTTTACAGTGTCCGGGAAACCGTCCTTATCAGTATCCGGCCCGTGAATCTGAATGTCTGTCTCTCCCTTCTGAGGTGGAATGATTTCTATATCTTTTATGTTTTCCAGGGAATCGGCTAATGATGTTTTTTCTTTTTTCAGCCTTCTTTTATGAGTGAGGATTAAATCTTTGATTGCTTCAGGTTTGGATATAAATTGACCTTTAACCAGTGCGTCCTGATTGATATAAAAATAGGCCTCTTCATATATGTTCCAGCTTTCAGCAAGACGGCCGCGAAATCTCAGGTTCTCATCCCTGTCAATCAGACCGTCAAATACCTTGTCCACTATATTGCCGCTCGCAGTATCGGAATGGAGTATGGGATTCAGTATCTTGGCATCCCCGGTTGACGCGGTAATGAATTCTTCAAGCCGGTACGGGTTCCCCCTGACCTGTTCATCATAGGTCGGAACCCAGAAAAATGACTGTAAAAGTATTAACAGGATTACAATAGGAAGGAGAATAAGAATACGTTTTATCAGCATCGTATCCGCCTCCGCTGATGCAGAAGAAATGTTTTGGTTCTTTCGTAAAAAAGTTGAAAAGACATTGAATTATCCATAAAGTCGTCATTCCGGCTTGTTCGGAATCGTTTTCTTTCTTCTAAAAAATAAGTAACCGCTTGCATTTAAGAAGGATTCCCGACAAGCGGGAATGACAAGCTACTATATTAGCTCCTAACTCAAATGCATCTTTCAACTTAAATGCGAAAGAGGGAATATTTTTTTCATCTGTGATTCTTAAATTAATTCATAAAACAGCTATTGTCAACTTATTCCTCTCTAGAAATCTCTGTGCCTCCTGCGGCGCCATAACCCCCTGACCGCTGTGGGGCCTGTTGACAAATCAATAAAAGAGTTTTATTATTAGAATATAAGTTTAACTTTTTAAAAGGAGGTTGGATAATTTATGACGACCGTTAAAACTCTTTCCAAGGGACAGATTGTTATCCCTGTGGAATTACGTAAGAAATATAATATACATCCTGGCTCGAAGCTGCAGGTGATAGAGCATAATGGTATCATCTATCTTATTCCACCTGTTGATGATCCAATTAAGGCTGCGCTCGGAGCTTTACCAGCAAAGCCTTCTCTCTCCGAACAGCTCCTGAAAGAACGTAAAAAGGATTTTAAATAAAATGTCTGAATCTTATATCTTTGACAGCCATGCCATTTTAAAGTTTTTTCAAAAAGAGAGAGGAGCTAATAAAGTTGCAAATTTACTCAGAGAAATAAAAAAGACAAAGAAAACAAAATACATAAATGCTATTAACCTTGGAGAAATAATTTATATAACAAAGAGAGAATTTGGAGAGTTTAAAAAAATAGAGACTCTTGCCCTTATAGAGCAATTAAATTTTACTATTCTGCCTGTACCTAATAGTTTAATCTTTCAAGCTGCTGAATATAAAGCTGAATATGGCATATTTTATGCAGACTGTTTTATAATTACCTCAGCTATTGAACACGGAGCTATTATTATTACAGGAGACCCGGAATTTAAAAAGGTTGAACATATTGTAAAAATCAGGTGGGTTTGATGAACAGATGAAGATTTTTCTGGATTTCCTTGGTGAAATAGCAAAAGGCTGACAAAATCTGTCACTCATGACAAATCAGATAAATTTATGAGATGAAAATCTAAAATTACAATCTGAGATTTGCTTGATTTTTCGGGTTATTACGTGATATGAGGCCTTTGGCATAGAAAATGCTTGACACAAAGTAGAAAATGGCTATACTTAAATTATAAAGAGGCTTTAATATTTAAAAATAAAACAACAGGGAGGTGATGCAAAGGCAGGAAAAAATAGGAGTTAAAGATAAATAAATAGTCAATGAACCTGTCTGCCGACAGGCAAGATAATAACTCATTGACTAAATAACCCGAAAGAAAGGAGAAAACAGAATGTTTAAAGCAATGGAAAATCTAAGAGAAAGAAAGGCTTTTACACTGATTGAACTGCTCATAGTTGTGGCGATTATCGGTATTCTTGCAGCCATAGCAATACCAGCGTATATCGGTGCTCAGGAAAAGGCAAGAAAGTCAACCCTGATTAAGGCCGCAGCCTCTGCTGAGTCAGACTTGATGCACTGGATGAATTCTGCTGTAAAAGGTGCGGCAGGTGGTGCACCGTCCTTGCTTGTAGAGATTGATTCAAACTGGGATGGAACGGTTACCTCAGCTGATTTAACTAATGCGGCTCTATTTGCTCTTGCCGGTGCAACTGGACCTCCTTCTGATTCAACCATTGATGGATATTTTGCTGCACGAGTAACAACAGCCGGGGAACAATCTCCTTGGACTGGAATGTCTGGTTGTCTTGGTGCTCTTGCTAATTTATTTGTAGATGGGGGGGCTGTTGTTGCTCCGGCGCTTGGTCCCGGTTGCGTAGTGAATCTGTATGCCGGAACCACTGGAAGCAACATAACAATTCTCGGCATGAGCAATGGTATAGGTGGAAGTGTTTACGGTACTCCCGAGGAATTACACAGAAAGACCATTGGTTCTGAATAACAGGTTTTAAGAGGATTCTCAAAAGGGGACATCATGGCGATGTCCCCTTTTTCTTTACAGGTGAATGATTTTAAACAACAACAAAAAATATTGTGCAAAATACATTTATCTGGTAAAATAAAATTATGGGGAAACGAGGATTCACTTTAATAGAGCTTCTCATAACAATAGCTATTATCGGGATTCTTGCAGCAATTGCTACAACTGCATACATTGGAACAACAAAAAAGGCTGCACGCTCTGAGGCATATTCAAACCTTGAGTCTTTAAGACTGCTTGAAGAGCAGTTCTTTGCGGATCAGGGAGATTATACAACAGGGAATATTGGTATCGCCGGGAGTGATTTTGGTACTCGCGATGCAAATCTTGCTTTAATTCAGGCTCCGACGGCTCTTCCCGGCTTTAGGCCGGGAAATGCTGCGAATTTTAGCTATAGAATACGTGATGATGAAGATATAAATGGTGTTGCACAAATCCCATGCTTTCATGCGATAGCTACAGGTATAGATAACTCAAGGGTTGTTGGTGATACCTTTAACATCGACTGCAATAATGATAGAACTTTTTAGTTGACCTGCCTGAAAAAGCACCTGCAGTTTCAAAGACCGTCTTTATAAAAATTAATGTCTGACAAAGTTTACCCCGTTAGAAGACCTTCGCTCTTCTAATGGGGTAAACCTGAGACAAGCTGTAACCATTCAGTGAAAGGTGGCAGAGAAGCTGGATTCCGGACAAACCGGAATGACAACAGGCAAGGATGATAAAGGTTTTTTGTCATTCCCGCTTGCCGGGAATCATTCTTTAGAGATATATAATTCCACTTTTCACTGAATGGTTACCTTTTTGGGTTAACTTAGCTGGATATTATCAAATTTTTTTATGCTCAGGTGCATTGAAACAGCAGTTACAAGTATATTTATAAAAAATAAAACAAAAATCACAGCGCCAATTATGAACCATGTCTTTTGAATAAAAACAACTTCTCCTGATGCCTTTAAAAAATATAAATATATCGGAATTATCTCTAACGCTAAAGTAAATAGTATAAAAAAGACCGAGACGATCATATAGCTTACATTCCCTGTTTTCATTTCCTCATTATCACTACCTTTTGCTGCATTTTTTAAATCAGAAATACTGAAGACAATTGCCATGCTCAGCAGGGACAAACACAATAATGCAGTTGTTAAAATATTCAGTATAAAAAGCGGCTTTTCAATATCTATAAAAAATGAGGAAAATATTGTCAATAATTGTCCCAGCAGGAATATAGGAGCAAATAAGAAAAAGAATTTTGTCCAGATGTATTTCTTTGGTGTTATTGGAGAGGTTTTTATTATCCATAAAGAGCTTCCTTCAGAGACAATTGCAGGATAAACGAGCTTGGAACATAGAGAGGCAATTATAATCAGTATCAAGCCGAGATTAAAGAATGTGACAATGTATTTTAGTTTAACGAAGTATCCCACCCAGTTTAAAGGCAGTGATGCAATGCTGAAAAGATAGATAATGATTAATGAAAGAAGAACAAGATTCTGCTGAATGTTTTTTACATCATGAAATTGATACAAAAGGTCTTTCCTGAGAAGGTTTCTGCTTTGACTGTCTAAAGATTGCAGTAACAGATGAACCGGTTTTAAAAAAAAACCTTTTTTTACAAAGTTAGAAATATAAGAAAAATGTCTTGTTTTTTCTTTTAAAGATATACTGCCGACCTGTAAGAGGCTCCATCCCTTGTAATGATATTTTTTGTATATAAATATTAAGACAATAGTTGTCATATAGGAAGTAAGCAGAAGCAGGGAAATGAAGATGAATGTATTGCTGTAGTTTTTGTTGAGAAAATTAAAAAGAGACTCACTGAGCCACCTGTTAGGCAGTAAGATAAATGAAGGAGTATTCAGCCCGCTTAAAAAGATTTTAAGATTTGCAAATAATTCCGGGTTTACAAATCTTTCAGGCCTGAAAATCCTTAAAAAGGTAATTATGAATATAATTGTTACAATACCGGCAGAGAACATGAATTTCTTCATTTTTTTAATATGAAAAATACCTGACAGAATTATAGTTATAATAATTCCTATATTGACTGATATTGTTGAAAATACTGTTAGGAGCAATAATGAGTAAAGATAATATGCAGGATTTGCATGAGATTGGATTCCCAGAGATACAAGTAACGGGATGCCAAAGATTAAAAGCATCCATGATGACTTCAAATGTGTTTTAAGGAGCCTTGAAAAGAACAGAGAAATTCTGTTTACAGGAGAAATGAACAATAACTCTAATTCCTCTGACTGGTAGTATGTATTAAGAGATATGATAACCCCGTCAATAATCTGCATGAAAAAAATGATTATGAATATAAGCGAATAACCCTTAATGAGCAGAAGATTAAAGACCTCGGGGGAAAGCCCCTGTAATTTAATCATTCCGGCGTTTAAGAGTTTGGTAACCATGAATATAAAGACAAGGCCTGAAAAGGCATAAAATAATATCTTTTTGTAAAAAGATCTGTTGAATCGGAGCAGGTCATTTTTAAAAGACCAGAAAACCGGGGATAAAAGAATGAGCAATTCCTTCACGATAATGTCCCTTTATTTCTCATAATCTGAGGTGAGACGCAAAAAAACATCTTCCAGTGTTTTATCATCAGATTTTACATAATGTTTAATGTCATCATTTGTGCCCTGAGCAATTACTGAGCCTTTATTCATAATGGCAATCTTATCGCATATCTGTTCAGCAAGCGCTATGATATGAGTGGAAAGCAGTATTGTTATCCCCTCATTTTTTAATTTAAATAAAATATCCTTTAATATTCGGACACCCTTTGGGTCGAGCCCGTTATGAGGTTCATCGAGTATTAATACCCTGGGATTCCTCATAAAAGACGAGGTAAGTATTAGTCGCTGTTTCATCCCCAGTGAAAAATTTCCGATTATCTCATCTTTCCACTCAAAAAGTCCAAATATCTTTAAATACTCAACAGCGTTCTTCCTGAAGATATTGCTGTCTAAATTATAAAGCCCGCTTATAAAGGTCAGGTATTCCCACGCACTCAGTTTATCAAAGACATAGCTTTTTTCAGGGATATATGCCAGAGACCGTTTTGCATTAACCGGGTCCTGACTGATGTCATAGCCTCCTATTTTTATAAATCCTGAGTCCGGCCTTATTAAGCCGACCATCATCTTTATTGTTGTTGATTTTCCAGCGCCGTTTGGCCCAAGCAATGCGAATATTTCAGATTCATTGACTTTCAGAGACAGATTATTAACTGCGATGAGTTCTCCATATCTTTTTGTGCAATTCTGTATTTCTATCATGACGCCTCCATGATCTCAATTTTAATGTTTTTTAAATCCTCTATTAAAGAAGTAATATCTTTCAAAGTCCCTTGCCTCAGAGGGATATGTGTAACATCAGCGGGAAACTGGACAAAAGTCGGGTCTGCAGGGATCCATTTATCAAACCAGACCTCAGGCCAGGTGTGGAAGTAAAAATATCCATTTAGATATACAAGCCCTCCAATAAGGCGGGTTGGCAATCCGCCTGCACGTGAATAGGATGCAAACATTACGGTTCTTTCCAGATAATCTCCTGAAAGTGATTTGAGAATTTCCCTTGAATCTGCCAGAAGAAACATAGGTTTTGTTCTTATAAGGGTGTATAGATATCCGGTTAGATAATTTGCAAAAACGAACGCATCATTATTTTTTTTTCTGGCATATATGCGTCCTGTATCCTGTAAAGGTTCATAATTACTATGAACCCATTCATCAGGGCTAAGATACTCATTTAAATCGTCTTTTCTGTATGGTAATGTATATGTCTTTTCTTTTAATTGTTCAATATCCTGTTTTTCTATGGTAAGAATATCATTTTCAAGTGTAACAAAGCTGTTTTCATAAAGTTGAGGGTCTATTCTGAACCCTTTTATCTTTAATTTTAGCAGGTTTAATTTTTTACTGTCAGGGATTACCTTGTTTGATTTAAAGAAAGGCAGAGACGTATGATCAAAAAGTATTCCTCCGGCAGGGTTCAATGCTATGTCTTTAGTCTGGGAATAAAGAGTCATTCCTGATGGATTATCCTCTTTTATAATTATACCTCTATCAGTGCTCCATATGATTGAATCCATTATCCTGAACTTATATAAACTCTGTATGTTTATGCCTATCTTTATAGGTCTGATTTCCTCCAGAACAACTCTCACATCATCAATTGATAAATTGAATATGTTTAACATTGGGGCTTGAATTGGTGTAAAGGGCACAGGATTTTTTTGAAGGATAACAGGTAGAAGTGTTAAAGGAAGATAAAAATCCCTGCCGTTTGTGGATGTTTTATATGTCTTTCTCTTTTCAGGGGATTCAAGAAAGAAAATTATCTCGTCCCCGTCCACCTCTCCGCTAACTTTAAGTCCTTTCTCGCCTTTAAAATATGAAGTATGCTCAAACGATTTTATTGCATAATAAGAATCACTGAGAGATTTAAGCTTTTCAATAAGAAGCGCTTCTTCTTCATTCTTTTTAACTTTCATTTCTCTTTCATGTTTTATTATGATTTCATCTCCTGCCTTTTCAAAAGTGGTACTGGCAAACCCAACCTTTTCCGTTCCAACATAAATATCATACCAGTAGGTCTCTTTGCTAAAATGCTCTTTTAGTATCTCGGTTCTTTCTAACTGGGTTCCAGTGTAATTTTTGTATAACAGGATAGATATCAAAACAGCCCATGTGCAAAAGACTACCACGTTTATTATTTTTACCCTGTTAGAAAAACTATTTCTAACAGATTCGGGTTTTCTAATGGGGATTACTGGCTTAAGCATCATAATGATATTAATAGTTTCTGCATTAACTTGACAAGTATGTTAAATGACCTGGTTCCCGGTGTTTTCTTCTGCCAATATATCCAATTAATAAAAGCAATTGAAATAATAGATGCTTTTATTGTCTATATTAATATATAAGCTCCTGTCTGGAGCCAGTGAAATATAATGTTGCGATGGGGAAAAAGGAGAAATTGCTGGAGAAACTCGCGATATAGACCGCATTAAATAAAAAAACTTTTGAGTAATTAGCTGTAACTCTGTGTGCTCAGGAGAACTTAAATGATTTTTTCAGAGGTCTCTTTAAAAAGCTCTATCTGCTCTGCCTTGTCTTCAGGGGAGAATACCGGATAATTATTGTCAAAGCATGCAGTACAGTAATTTTCAAAATCCGGAACTACCTTTAATAATCCTTCCAGGCTCAAATAACAAAGACTTTCAAGCGTTATATATTTCCTTATTTCTTCAATGTTGTGGGTTGCTGCTATCAGCTCTTTTCGAGTAGGTGTATCAATGCCGTAGAAACATGGTCCTATTATTGGGGGTGAGCTGATTCTCAGATGGACCTCTTTTGCTTTACCGCCTTCTTTTAGCATTTTTACAATTTTTTTACTTGTTGTTCCCCTTACAATTGAGTCATCAATGACAACTATTCGTTTGCCTTCAAGGAGTTTTCTTACTGGATTCAGTTTTAGTTTTACCCCGAAATGTCTTATCGCCTGTTTAGGTTCTATAAAGGTGCGGCCAACGTAATGACTTCTTATCAGGCCGAAATCAAATGTTATCCCGCTTTCCTCGGCATAACCAATAGCCGCGGGGACCCCTGAATCAGGCACTGGAATTACCAGATCGGCTTTGATCGGGTTTTCCCTTGAGAGTTGGCGGCCGAGCTCTTTTCTTATATTATTTACGTTCTGGTTTCCAAAAATATAGCTGTCCGGCCTTGAAAAATATATAAATTCAAATATGCAATATGCTCTTTTTTGTGAATATAGAGGCTTGATAGATTTTATCCCCTTTTCATTTATAATTACCATCTCCCCGGGTTCAACATCCCTTTCATAGGTTGCGCCTATCAGGTCAAAGGCACAGGTCTCAGATGCAACTACATATGACCCGTCAGACTTCCCAATGCTTAAAGGTCTGAATCCGTGGGGATCCCTTACTGCAATAAGTTCTTTCTCGGTCATCATTAACAGAGAGAAAGCGCCGCAGAGCTTTCTGAGGGCGTCTGTAATACGCTCATAGAGTCCGCCAGCTTTGGAGTTAGCAATCAGGTGAACTATTACCTCGCTATCAGATGTTGACTGGAATATGGCGCCTTCTGACTCCAGGTTTTTTCTTAATTCAAGTGCGTTCACAAGATTCCCGTTATGTGCTATGGCTATGGAGCCCAATGAAAAATTAACCATTATGGGCTGTACATTTTTTAATACGCTCGAGCCTGCAGTTGAATAACGGGTATGGCCGATAGCTATATCTCCGGGAAGGCGATTCAGCCTTTTTTCGCTGAAGATATCTGCTACAAGACCTATGGACTTTTCTATGTAGAGTTGTCTTCTGTCAGAAGAGCATATACCGGCGCCTTCCTGCCCTCTGTGCTGAAGTGCATGGAGTCCCAGATAAGTCAGGTTTGAAGCTTCAGGATGGCCAAAGACCCCGAATATACCGCACTCATCGTGGAACTTATCAGGTTTTTCCAATATATCTCCTTTTTAGAAGTGATAAAGACAGGTGTTTTTAGTATAACATTTCTATAACAGTTATCGGGGGTCAGTTGACAGGGTTCAGTAAAAATCTGACCATATTTTTTTTGTCCCTGAGAGGCTGAGCCCTGCTAACTATTTTATCTTATCCGCACCATTGCCTTGCATTCTGGAATATCTTTAACCATGGGGATGTATCAAGGTTTTCTCTCCAGTCATCCGGCATCCACGGCCACTGCCATTTAAGGAATGTCCTTTCAGGATGAGGCATAATGGCCAGGTGCCTGCCGTCTGAAGAACACAGTCCGGCAATCCCGCGAGAAGACCCGTTTGGATTAAAAGGATATTTTATTGTGATTTCGCTGTTATCAGTAACATAGCGTATTGGCGCCAGTCCATTTTCTTCAATCTTTTCAAGAATTTTTTCATCTGGAAAGAATGCCCTTCCTTCACCATGGGCAACCCAGATGCCTAATACAGAGCCTTCCATTTCCTTTAACATAATTGAAGGGTTCGGCAGGATTTTTACTGTTGAAAAACGGGATTCAAAACGCCCTGACGTGTTATGAATAAACCTTGGCTGCAGCCTGTCTGCAATCCCCTGCCAGGGTACCCATCCAAGAAGCGCCATGAGCTGGCATCCATTGCATACGCCAAAACTGAAGGTGTCTTTTCTGCCAAAAAAATTTTGAAATTCCTCCCGGATTTTTTTATTGAATCTGATTGCCCCTGCCCAGCCCTTTGCTGAATCAAGGACATCTGCGTAACTGAATCCTCCTACAAAGGCTATACCCCTGAAATTATTGAGGTTAACCCTGTCCTCAAGAAAATCTGCCATAGTGATATCCCATGTTTCAAAACCTGCCTGGTGAAATGCAGAGGCCATTTCTCTGTCACTGTTGCTTCCTTCTTCACGGATAACAGCAACCCTTGGTTTGTTAGCATTTTCAGGAAGGGAAGGAGATGTTTGTTCAGGTCTGAAAGTTAAATGAAAATCAGGGCCATGCCTGTCAAAATTAGCTTTTCTCTCTTCTTCTACGCATTCAGGATTTGCCTGAAGCCTGTCGAGCTGATAGCTGGTTTCTTCCCAGATATCTCTTAAAATCCTCATATCTTCATTGATAATAAGTTCTCCGTTAAAATGTATTGATATCTGTTTTTTATCAATGGTTCTGCCAATAACCTTAAAGGGAACAGATTCTTTTTTAAGGATATCAGATATTATATCTTCATTTTCGGACAGGTATTCTATTATGAGCCCGAGTTCTTCAGAAAAAAGGGCGTGTATTGCATTATTTTTTTCCTGTATCCTGAATCCTGAATCTTGTATCATGTTAATTTCAATGCCGCAGTTTCCTGAAAACGCCATCTCAAGAAGGGTTGTTATGAGACCTCCATCGCTTCTGTCATGGCCTGAAAGGATTAAACCTTTAGCAATAAGCAGCTGTATTGTCCTGAAAGTGATTTTTAACAGCTCTGGGTTATCAACATCAGGCGGCTCATTGCCGAGTTGATTGTAGACCTGCGCCAGGGCGCTTCCGCCCAGCCGGTTTTTTCCATTTCCCAGGTCAAGATACAGGAGCCTGCTCTGCCCGGGTTTTTTTATATCAGGGGTAATTACTTTGGATATATCAGGACAGGCTGCATATGCTGATATGACCAGCGTACCCGGAGATTTGACTGTTTCC
>SDBV01009885.1_pt1 | contig 12592 bp, 10 predicted proteins | sample 2277081 | NCBI WGS metagenome assembly SDBV01 (sample SAMN10402039, study PRJNA504765) | marine sediment metagenome | isolation source: marine sediment core GS10_PC15, 223 cmbsf | place: Arctic Ocean: Southern Knipovich Ridge | collected 2010 | reverse complement strand
GGCGGCGGAATTGGAGGCGGATTAGCCGAGGAATTCTTGTCGCTCGGAGGTCCAGTGTTCAGGCTGCTTTAAGTCGGCATAGATTGTGGCCGGGGGATAGACAAAGAACGTGGCCGGCTACATGCCAATAAAGCCTCCGGTGGCAGCGTCTATCTTAGTGACGTTTTTTGCGTCGTAATTGGTCACCCAAACACTCGCGCCGTCGAAGACGACGCCCTGGGGGTAGGAGATGCCGGCAGTGATCGTTGCGACATGTGAACCGGTGGCGGCGTCTAGTTTGGTAACGTTGTCTGAGCCGGAATTGGCGACCCAAATATTGACCCCGTCGAAGGCGATGCCATTGGGCACTGCCCCCACACCATATGTGCCGACCACCGTCCCCGAGGTAGCATCTAACTTAGTGACATCGTCCGAACCCGCATTGGCCACCCAGATATTGGCGCCGTCGAAGGCGATGCCCCAGGTACCCGAGCTGCCGACATCGACGGGATATGTACCGATAAGTCGTCCGGTCGCAGCGTTTATCTTGGTAACATCGCTCGTGCTGTAGTTGGCTACCCAGATATTTTCACCATCGAAGGCGACACCGTAAGGATTTGTGCCAACCGTAAAGCTGGTATCGGCTTGATTCGCCTCATACCAGCGCCTCACGGCGATCTGGGCGGAATTGGGCATTGATTTGAGAACGAAAGCTGAGGCATGGTAGCCGTCGACCATATCGGCGTCTAAGCCGTCCGTATCAATCTTTGAGGCGGCAATAGCGGCATCCGCGGCAATATCGTCATTGGTGATGGTGCCGTTAAGAATCTTAGCGGTCGTTACCGCCCCATCTACGATCTTATCGGTAGTTACTGCATCTGCCGCCAGCTTGGCACTATTCACGGCCGTATCCGCTATCTTGGCAGTAGAGACAGCTGTATCGGCGATCTTAGCGTTGGTTATCGAGCCATCCGCCAACTTGCTAGAAGTAACTGCGCCATCCATTATCTTGGCGGTCGTGACCGCCGTATCTCTTAGCTTGGCCGTGCTGATTATGTCGTTGGCCATATCGCGATTGAGAATGGTGCCGTCTATTATTTTGGATGTACTAATTATGTTGTCGGCCAAAGTGCGTGCGAGGATCGCGCGGTCCTTTATCTTGGCCGTCCCAACCGCCCTAGCGGCCAGTCTCGCGGTCGTCACCGCCCCCTCGACGATCGAGCGGGTCCTAACTGAGTTGTCGGGGACGAAAGCTAGTGCCGGTGTCGCGCCGAGGATCAGTAGCACCAAAGAAGCTAGAATCACTATCGTTTGCAAATATCTTTGGCTGCATTTCTCGATCAATTTTGCTCACTCCTTTGGCCAGAGACAAAACAGTCTCTTCTTTCTGACTTCTTGCCCGGCTAAATCGATGTCGCTTTCTTGAGTGGAGAGCGAAAATATCGATCAGTTTCTTGACTAGGTATGCCCAAGCTATTCGCCCTCCAAACATCCGATCAACAACATAATCTTCAATCCTATGCTGCACTTGTCACCAGCCCCTTTGCTACAGAGTCAGGTCTTTCTTCCGACCAAGAAAGGCCATCGTCCCACTGAGAGGCAAGCGAATATCGGTGCCTGGCCAAGCTAGCGCCGACTCGGAGTTTTGCGCCAACGTTATTGAATCGAAACGAGTGTCGTTTTACAAGAAATATGAAGCATGGAGATTGAAGGAATTTTTGAAACAGGTTTGGGTATATGGGTAAGTGGTCAGAGGAGCAGGCGTTACGATGGAGTCCATTTTTCGTACATCATTCTTGGTTTCCAGCGAATTTACGGCCACAAAGAAAAATAGAGTAAGAAGTATGTTGACGAGAAAGCTATCGTTGCCCCGAGAGTAGAACCCTAGGAAACTAATAGTCGGGCTTATGGATCCTATTGTGGAGATGGCAGAAGAAACAAAAAAGACAAGAACAGCGATGTTCAAGCCTGATCTCTTAAATTTAAATTCGGATACCAGAACTGCCCTAATCAGCCAAAAGAAGATACTTAGCGCGACAAAGAACCCGAGGAGCACTTGCTTCGGAAGCTCGATTATGTCAAATGCCCGAGTAGAAAAAGTCAGAGGCACGAGGAATACGGTGGACAGGATCGTATAAAATCCTAGCCTCCCGAACAAGGAAGCCGCCCTTGGGGTTTCTCGCTCTTTGACGCTTTCTTGTCCTACCTCTTCCGGGATCTCGATGACCGTAGTCTCCTGCGACGAATCACCTGTTGACAATTTCGATCCCCTCCATGTAACCAACGATATTTCGTGGCCCGAGTAAAAAGTTTTCAAATCTTGAATAACGCTTGTTTTCTCTGCTTGCAATGAGTGAATAGCCACTCACTTTATTGCCAAGCTGAATGCTCTTGAAACATGGCATCGAGCCATTGAGTGAACTCTGCCGACGGCCGACGCCTAGAATCGGCAGATCCGAGGTCAAGCGGTCGTCCAGGCGATTAAAAGCTTCTCAGAAACCGCTAAGTTGTTGCCGGGAGTGTGGCCGGTGACAGCGGGAAACGAAAGAAGGGGCCATAGCGGCCCCTTCTTTCATATTCCCCTGCTGCTCCCTAGAGTTTACTGACAGTGGTTCCATCAAATGCCCAACTGCCTCCTACGTTGGTTACCCAAACATTAGTCCCATCAAATTTCAAACCGAGTGAACCCGAGCCGCTGGTGAACGTGCCTATGGTGGCACCGGTATCGGGGTCGAGCTTTTTAACCACTTCGTCGCCGTATAAGGAAACCCAGATATTGCGACCATCGAAAACTATATCCCAGGGCCAACTGTCAACGGCGTAGGAATAATTGCCGATCACCGCCCCGCTAGCGGCGTTGATCTTGTTCACATTGTCTGAGGTCATTGCCGTTATCCAAATATTGGTTCCGTCAAAGGTGCCTAAGCCCGGGTCGGTTGTACTGGTTTCGTAGGTATCGACAACTCCGCCCGTGGCCGCATCTATTTTAGTAAGATTGTCGGAGCCGGTATTAACCGCCCAAATATTGGTTCCGTCAAAAACAACACCGGTTGGCCTCGTATCGACGGTAACAGTAGCAACTAACGAGCCATCCACAGCCTTAAGCTTGCTAACGTAGTGACCGTTATAACTGGAGACCCACATGTTGGTCCCATCAAACTCAATGTCTTGAGGAAATGGACCAACCGGATAGGTGGCAATGAGTGAACCATCCACCGCGCTTAATCTGGTCACATTGTCTGAGCCACTATTTACCACCCAAATGCTGCTGCCGTCGTAAATCAGGGCTGTAGGCTCGGTACCGACGCCAAAGGGACCGGTTGTGAGTCCGGTGGAGGCATTTATTTTGGTGACATTATCAGACATAAAATTGGCGACCCAGATGTTTTCGCCATCAAAGGTAACGTCATAGGGTGCGGTGCCGGCAGTGAAACTGGTTTCTGCTTGATTCGCCTCATACCAGATACCTAAGCCGAGCTGCGCTGAATTGGGCATGGCGTTTTGAACAAAAGCCGAGGCATGGTAGCCGTCGAGCAGATCGGCATTCAGGGTGTCCGTATCGATCTTGGAAGCACCGATGGCCGCGGTAGTGGAGATATTGGCGTTGACGATGGTGCCGATGGCTATCTTGCTGGAAGTTACCGCCCCATTGGCGATCTTATCTGTCGTGATCGCACCGTCAAGAATCTTGGCAGTCGTTACTGCCCCGTCGGCTATCTTGGCGTTGGTTACAGCGTCAGTGTCGATCTTGGAAGCCGTGACCGCGTTATCCGCCAGCTTGCCGTTGGTTACACCAGCAGCGGCAATTTTGTCGGTGGTCACTGCGAGAGCCGCCAGCTTGGCAGTCGTCACCGCCGCATCGGCAATCTTGTCGGTGGTCACGGCGCCGTCGGCAATCTTGTTGGTGGTCACAGCACCGTCGGCGATCTTGGGCGTAGTTATGACGCCGTCGGCAAACTTGCTCGAGGTGACAGCGCCGTCCGCCAACTTGCTAGAAGTAACTGCGGCATCCATTATCTTGGCGGTGGTGACCGCCGTATCCCTTAGTTTGGCTGTGCTGATTATGTTGTTGGCCATATCGCGATTGAGGATGGTGCCGTCTTTTATCTTCTCCGAGGTTATGCAGTTATCGATTATCTTGGCGTTACTGACGATGGCGTTGGCAAGGTTACGGTTTAAGATCGTATTGTCGTTTATCTTTTCCGCCGTCACCGCCCTATCGGCGAGCCTCGCGGTCGTCACCGCCCCCTCGACGATCGAGCGGGTCCTAACTGAGTTGTCGGGGACGAAAGCTAGTGCCGGTGCCGCTTGGAGGATCAGCAGCACGACCGCCAAAACCATCATTGATCGAGATAGTGTTTTCCGTTTCTTGCTCAACTTACCGCTCCTTTTTTGTCTCTGTGCTCACATTACCAGGGCAACAAACGTCCAGACTGCAAAATAAACTATGCCCAACACACCCTCCAACCAAACGCCCGGTAAAACCATTGAGATCACGTGAGATAGTGCCTGCTTGAGGTTTAAAACCAACCCAATGGGGGTACCAAGCGAATGGTGATATTTTCTAAAAACAACGGAAGGCTAGGGTGTTCAAGGAATGAGCGATACATTGGCGGTCGAGCGCGGAACTTCAAGGCAAGAACAAAAAGAAATGAAAGCAAAAAGGCCGGTTAGGCGGTGGCTGGCCGTCGGTCTGATCGCATTGTTTTTGGTCGGTGCATACGCGTTCAATTATTTTCTGCTTTCACCCAACTCCTTATCGAAAGAAGCGACTTTTACAAGTGCCGATGAGGGATTCTCGATCAACTTTCCGGACGTATGGAAAAAACTGAGCGATTCGGACACGGCCGCGCTCCAAGGCAACTTCAGCCTCGCAGTATCCAGAGACAAACCCTTCGCTTTTTTAGGGGTTCGCGTTGAGCCGATGAACGCAAAAGACAGTAATTTCAAAGAGATATCAAGGATGTTGGACAAGACGATGCCGGGGCAATTTACCGATTTCAAGAAAGTGGCGTCCAAGACCACGAAATTAAGAAGCGGTGAAGAGGTCCTTGAATATGGCTTCACCTTCCTCTCGGACGAGGAAAAGCTTATTCGTCAACAATTGACGGTAATTCCGACTTCTGAGAATGTCTACTATCTTGGCGCCTGGACCGAAAAGAAGAACTTTAAGAAAGTCAAAACCGATCTTGAGGAAATTGCCGGAAGTTTCAGTTTGGGAGACTAGACGATTAAGCGAACTCCCAGCGCTCCGAGAGCCAGTTTATCGAGTCGGCGCTCAGGTCACCGCGAAACGATCAAATCTGGTCCCAATTGACGATTTCAAAACCGGCGTTGAGCGGTTCGATAAAATGAGGCGGTTGCTCGTATAACATGCGCTCATCATACTGGTAGTCTTTGGTGTATCCTGAGGCCTTCGCACCCGATGAGCTCCAAAAGGACCCGACTGATCCGCGAAATCGTTGAACGATCGCTCCCTTAACCGTCAAAGTGCCTCTCATGTTATTTCCACCATTATAACCAGGATCCTCATAACCAAATGAGTGGTTTATAGCAAAAACCGCGGCATTTATCTCAATGTTAAACGGCGCGACATCGATATCGTTTCGATCCCAGTGATTTACATGAACATAATTCTCAGCAATCAGCCCCAACATGTCTTGAGTGGGGTCATCGTAGAGAATGTCATCGGTAATATAGATATTGTTCCTGGCCCCGATCGTGAGTTTGCCGGAAAAACTTCCCTCTATGTAAACGTCTCCATTCGTTGCAGTAAACTTTCCTAAGGCCTGGCCATCGACATAGACGACCCCGTTATTCGGCAGCGAAGATATCCCGGTGGGGCCGGTTGACTGCGGGTCGCTGTTCGTAATCACCAGATTGCTTCCTGCCAGTTCGATTTCCGTCTCGCCATAGTAGTAGTACCCGTCATCTTGCGCCCAGGTTTTTAACTCTTGATTGGTGCTCGGGATCTCCATGGGCGGCACATTTTCCTCAAAGCCCTGTTGAAATACGGGGTCACTGCCGGCAGCCTCGTTAATAGTTCTGCTCGTCGTCACTTTTCCTTCGAAGACCGGGTCGCCGTTGATGTTGAGCACATCGTTGGTGTGCACCGGTCCACGGATGACATCTCCTGAAACAAACCATATCGGATTGCCGCTACCCTCGGACGTTTCAAAGTCCGTGAAATATAGATAGCGGACAAAGCTCCTCTTCTGGATTCTTACCTTGATCGTTCTCAAAACCGTTGCTGTTGTAGCCCCCTGTTTTTGCAGCATGCGCCCGGTCGACTCGATGATCGCCCCCGGTGAAGTCGTTGTTTCCGTAACCTTGAGGGAATAATGCCCGCCGCTATGTTCCACCCAATCGAGCTCGGCCGGATCTACCGTCGTTTTGTAATAATTCTCATTTTGGTTCATTTTCCAGAGGTAGTTATTGATACCGGACTCGGCAACATAGAAGCTTCGCTGCGCAGTGTCGTCATATTGAGTTTGCACTATATCCTGTTGCGCGGAAAAGATCAGAGCAGCGCCCAAGATCGTCATGACGACTAAGATCCCGATCACCGTAACCATCGCAAAATAGCCGGTCTCATCAGCGATAATCCCACTGAATCGTCTATGTTTTGGCATCAGGATCATCTCCCTAGTCTCGCGCCAAGTTGCGCATGAAAATATCGGTTTCCATAGATATCGGTCCCGGCTTGCGTTTAATATCTTGATCGACTACTAAGTGAATGGTTATCAAACGAACTGAAGCGCGTTGGGCCGCGTCAAGCGGCGGAGCGATCGGTTCGGTGCCCTCATACGAAAAATAAGTGAACACGGGCTCTCCGGAGGTATTGCGAACCATGGTCGACAAAGTTGAAATCCGGGCGGCTCCGGAAAAATCCCAGGGAGGACCGCCGGGTGTCGGGGTAGTTACTTCCCGTCGCAGATCGGCGCCGTCCAGAAAATAGCGGATTCGCTCCGGCTCGCCGTCTTCATCGCTATCGGTGAAAAAAACAAACTCGTTTTCACCCGTGATTTCCAGTGCGGGTTCGACCTCGGATATGGAGCGCGCCTCCCTGACATCTTCCTCTATCCGCCTCGTAACATTTTCTATCTCCGAACGCGTTTGCATCGTACCCATGGAAGTCCGGACACTTTCGTTGCTAAAGTAGAAGAATGCGAAGGCGCCCTGTAGCACGAAGAGCATTAGCCCCAGGCCCATCACAAGCTCTATAAGGCTTAGCCCATTTTCGTTTTTCATATTTCTTAGTGCTTCTCTCACCATCATGGCCTCAGTAGCTGTATGTTACCGTTTCCTGTTGCCCGCTAAAAACCGTCACCGCTTGAGGAAAACGCCACCCGGGGCGCCAACGGTATACCGTGTAATCTCCGGGATCAAGATCGCTAAATGTCGCATCGCCTTGCGCGTTTGTTGTTTGTTGTTGATCGTAGGCGACGCCGACCACTCTCACCCGGACGCCTGCTCGCGGATTGCCGTTCCACCGTCTTTCGACGTGCACGAGAATCGATCCGTATACACTTGCTTGGTTTAAGTACATCTCCAGGAAAGTGTTGCCGGGATTCGAGATCGTGACGCTCTCGATAGATGTTAGATAGCCGGGCTTCGACGCCTCCACATCGTACGTTCCAAACTCGAGTTGCTCTTCCAGTATGCCCATGGCGTTGGTTTGCAGAGTTATGGCGTCCGCGGTGTCAATATTGGTTATGGTGACATCAGCACCTGAAATCGCGGCGCTAGTTTCGGCATCGTAAACCGTCAGGTGCAGGTTCCCGCGGGGTCTGGCGGTCATGGTGATATTGTTCGATGTCGTACCGTCTGGCTCGACCTCGACTGTTATCGGGTCCCCGGTGTATTCATATGAAGCGGCATACGGCTCGATCTCCCAGTTACCCGGGAAAAGGCTTTGAATTTCAAAATTACCATTATTTTCCTGAAACTCCAGCTCGCCGCTGTCCGGACTGGTCAGGGTCAGCTTGGAATTCCTAGTAATGAGAAACCCGCCCGTATCGACCAAGTTGACGATCAACTCTCCGGGCACGCTCAATATGAACTCCAGCGACCGGGTTTCGTATTCGGCCAGAGTTGTCGTTTGCACTGCTTGATCAGGCCGTACAAGATAACCGTCCATGGAAACTGTTACGCTGTAGTCGCCTTCGCTTTCGCTTGGATCCAGCATGATAAAAAAGACGCGCCCGGCTTCATCGCTGTAGTCATCGATCGGGCTGGATGGACCCGTGGTTAATTGAACGAAGACATCTTCAATCGGTTCTCCGCTGAGGTCTTTGGCAAATACTTCAATATTTCCGCCGATTTCTATTTGATCTTGAGATTGTTTGGCGATAGCCGTAACAACGGAAATGTTCTTCTCTTTTGGTCCGACCTGCCAGGAAACGTCGACTGTCACTTTTTTGTAATCTCGCGGATCGGAATCGACCGGACTCACTCCGTCGGCATCGTCGTCGGCCCAACGTATGCGCGTCTTGATCTTAAACAGGATTCCGTTGATGGTTTTCTCGGAGTTTGCCTCTACTAGACCGGCGGGATTGCCGTCAACCAATCCGATATCCGCGTAATCGAGACTTTTTATCCTTTCGACCTCTTGACCGGCCGCAGTGCGCGCCATAGTGCGAAAATTGTTGCTTTGAGAAATCTCCATACCCACCTGCAAGAGCGCGCCTATGAACAAGACGCCCATCAGCAGCAGCGTCATCGCCATCAGGCCTTCGACGAAGATTGAGCCGTTTTGGTTTCGAAGTATCATATCAAGTCCGATCGATTATAAAATACACATCGGTAGATTGCACTTAATTTACTTCGGTTAATTGCTAATTTATTATACTTCGGTTGTTTGCGTGTTCTTCTTGAGACTTATTTTGCAGTATTTTTTGTTAGTATGGGGGCTTGGTACGTAGCTTGTCGTTCTCACGCGCCCCCATTAACCCGTTAATCGTCTTGCGACCTTTGTTCTCAGTCCCTGACTGATCGCTATCGGTTGATACTGGTCGACCTGGGGGAGTAGCGGACCGTTTTTTGCAGCTCGCTAGGCATTTGTCGGTCTGTTCGTCTATGTGCTGTCTCGGATTCATCTATATCCGGTCACTAGGATATTTTCGGACACTTGTAGAAGGTTGAGTGCCGTCGTTACAAGCCGCAAGCACCGCCGCCGCGTTTGCGAAAGTACTGTTGATGATAGTCTTCCGCCTCATAGAACGGCCCCGCCGGCGTTAGCTCGGTAGCAATGGATGTTGAGTAGCGCCCTGACGCCCCGACTTCGTGCATTGAATGTTCAGCCACCTTCCGCTGCTCGGGCGAGCCATAGAAGATGGCAGAGCGATACTGGTCACCGATATCCGGTCCCTGGCGGTCCAAAGTCGTCGGATCATGGTTCTCCCAAAAGATCCGGAGCAACTTCACGAAGCTGACTACATCTGGGTCGTACTCGACTCGAATGACTTCAGCATGGCCGGTCCGTCCGCCGCAGACTTCCTCGTAGGTCGGCTCCGGCGCCGTGCCGCCCATAAAACCGACTCGCGTTCCGATAACACCGGGTATATCGATAAATACTTCTTCGGCGCCCCAGAAGCACCCCATGCCAAAGACCGCGTTTTCAGTCACCGATCATCTCCTACTCACTGGCTAATACCCCTTCCATCCGGCGCCCCATCAAGAGAACTGCCGGTACGAGCGCGGCGCAGACGGCCCCGGCGATCGCTGAGGGACCGCCCCTATTCGGGGGCGCGCCAGGAGTTGAAGAAATCAATGGCCAGGCCGATAACGGCCATGATGAGCCCCGCGAAGAGCAGATACCAGGTCTGAAGGATGAGGCCGGCCGTAAAAGAATCATAGATGTTCTCAATGATGATCTCGAGGTTCCCGCTGATGCCTGACAATATGGGGCCCCGAAAAGCCTTGATAAGGATGATCCCGATCAAGCTAACGCCGGCCACAGAGAGACCGGCAATCCGTAGCGCATAAGACCGCCGCCCGGTTCCGGCCGCCCAGATGACCCAGATCAATATGCCGATTCCAGCCAGACCGGCGATCGGGCCCAGCCACATGAAGATAGTCCCGATCGTGTAGATAGACGGGACTTCACCTTTCTTCAGCAAGACGATCTTATTCGGCACATCGCGGACGGCTTTTTTTACGCTCGGGTCGAGACCCGGTATCTCTTTGACGACCGCCTTGGCCGGACCGGTCACCGACGAGATATCGAGCGCCACGGCTTGCGGATCGGGCGAGGTCAGTGCCTGGTGGATCTGCCCGGCGATCTCCTCGATCGCGGGTTTGATTATCTCGCTATCAAGGATCGCGCTGAGCGAGGACTCGAGAAATTCCTCGAAGAGCTCTTTGGCCGCCGGAAAATCCTCGAAAGCCACGTCGATGACCTCGTTGGCAATGGCGGTGCGGACTTCTTTTGTGCCGATGATCGTAACTGTCCGTTGGACAAAGCGATCCTCGTCAAAGATATCGCGCTGTAGCCAAAGCCCGAAGCCCGACAAAAGAAAGAGGACTCCGACTGCGATGGACAGCCACACTATGGCTCGAGACGACATTCCGCTCATGGGCACAGATATACCCAACGAGAGTTACGGGGACACATACGTAATTCCGATCGCCCGACAATTACGTATTGTGTCCCCGGAATTATCCGGTCAAGACCCGGCTACCTGGCCGCCCGTGCGCGCTCGCCGGCCCGCAGGATCTTCTTGCGCAAACGGAGGCTCTCCGGCGTAACCTCGAGGAGTTCGTCGTCTTCGAGAAAATCCAGACTCTGCTCGAGAGTCAAGGCGGTCGGCGGGGTCAGCGTAATGCTGTCGTCGGAGCCGGCGGCGCGAACATTCGTCAGCTTCTTCTCTTTAGCGACGTTGATGCCCAAATCACTCTCCCGCGAGTTGAGTCCGATGATCATCCCCTCGTAGACCTGTGTCTGCGGCGTAATGAAGACGGTGCCGCGTCCCTGAGCGTTGTTGAGCCCGTAAGCAACCGCTTTGCCGGCCTCGGAGGCGAAGAGAGCGCCGTTTCGCAGTCGCGGCAATGCCGCCCCTTGCGGTTCGTATCTGAGAAACAGAGAGTTCATCACGGCCGTACCGCGCGACAGTGTCAATAGGCGGCTCCGCAGGCCCAACAACCCTCTGGTGGTGATCTCGAAGATCAGGCGGGTCGAGTTGTCGGTGTTCTCTTCCCGGGCCAGCATAGTGCCTTTTCGTTGTCCGATCTCGCTGATAATGGCGCCGGTATAATCGGCCGCCACGTCTATTGTCAATTCCTCGATGGGTTCATGTGTCCGCCCGTCTATCTCCTTGGTGATGACCAAGGGCTTCCCGGCCTCGAGTTCGTAGCCTTCGCGGCGGAGTGTTTCGATAAAAACGGATAGATGCAATTCGCCCCGGCCGGAAATGATGAAATTGCCGGCGTCTCCGGGGGCAAACTTGAGGGCGACGTTCGTCTCCAACTCTTTCATTATCCGGGCCCGAATCTGCCGGCTGGTTACGAACTGCCCTTCCCGGCCGGCGAATGGCGAGGTGTTGGCGGACACCGAGATCTTCAGAGTCGGCTCTTCGATCATGATGGTCGGTAAGGCCTCCGGCTTGGCCGGGTCGGCCAGAGTCTCGCCTATCCCGGCCTCCCCCACTCCTGTCAGCGCAACGATGTCGCCGGCGACCGCTTCTTCCGTCTCAAGACGCTTGAGGCCGTAGCTGACATAGACGCGGTCGACCCGGGCCGTCTCCTGCGCGCCGTCCTTCTTTATCAGCGTCACCATCGTTCCTGCGGCGATCTTACCCCGCTTTATCCGGCCGATGGCAAACTTGCCCTGAAAATCATCGCGATCCAACGACGCGATCAGCATCTGAAACGGCGCATTCACATCGGCTCCCGGCGCGGGCACATGCTCCAATATCCCCTCAAAGAGCGGCCCGAGATCGGCCGCCTCCGTGAAATCGGCCGGCGGCTCGCTCCAGGCCTTCCCTTCGCGGCTGATAGCATAATAAACTGGGAATTCGAGCTGCTCGACGTCGGTAGCCAGATCAAGAAACAGTTCGTGGGTCATCTCGATGACCTCCTCTATCCGGCTGGCCGGCTTGTCGATCTTATTGATTACAACTATCGGCTTCAGGCCAATTTCGAGGGCCTTCTTGAGAACGAACTTCGTCTGCGGCATCGGCCCCTCCTGGGCATCGATGACCAGTATGGCCCCGTCGGCCATGTTCAGCGTCCGTTCGACCTCTCCACCGAAATCGGCATGTCCCGGCGTATCGATGATATTTATCTTCGTCTCTTTGTAATTGACGGCCGTATTCTTGGCCAGGATGGTTATCCCGCGCTCTTTCTCTTGGTCGTTGGAGTCCATCAACAAAGTCTGAGTGAAGGCCGCCTCGTTTTGCCTAAACGTGTTTGATTGTTTCAAGAGCTCGTCAACTAAGGTGGTCTTGCCGTGGTCTACGTGGGCGATAATGGCTACGTTTCTAAAATCCATGCTTTACTCGTCTCTTTCTAGCGAACATTATATGTGGAGCTTCGTCTGAGAGCGGGGCGAACGCCCCAAAAGAGCCCGATACTTCATAACACACGAGCCGGTACTTGTCTATCGGTTTCCGGT
>SDBV01009884.1_pt1 | contig 12592 bp, 8 predicted proteins | sample 2277081 | NCBI WGS metagenome assembly SDBV01 (sample SAMN10402039, study PRJNA504765) | marine sediment metagenome | isolation source: marine sediment core GS10_PC15, 223 cmbsf | place: Arctic Ocean: Southern Knipovich Ridge | collected 2010 | reverse complement strand
CACCTCGATGTATCCAAGCATGGTTGCCTTGACTTCGTAGGTTCCAGGGGAAATGTTCAGGATGAAATAGTTCCCGTCGAGATCGGTAGTGGCGCCCTGCATTGTACCAACAACCACGATGTTAGCGCCAATAAGACCCTCACCCGACTCGGCATCGACCACCCTACCTACGATCTTGCCCGTCACGGCAGCATGTACAGATACGAAGGGAAGTAGGAGCAAAAGGGTGAGCGCAGCAACTGCATACCTTCTGCCTGACATTTCCGATACCTCCTGTTATTCTCCGATTCTCATCCAGAGAATCACCGTATTTTTACCCTTCTCCGAAGAGAATGTTACTCCGACGCTCCTGAACTTATACTCCCGACCGGGACCATGATGATTACCGTTCGACCTTCAACAGACCGATCAGTAACTTTCCGACCCATTTACGCTTTCAGGATACGTTCCTTATGTAAATATGGTTCAGCCCCGACAGAGGGGAACGCTCCGAACCCACGTGAAATATCGCAGGTCCGAAAAGAGAGTCCTCCACTACGATCTCAGATCCATGGATATCCCCCTCCATTCAGGAAAGCCCGACACAAAGTAGAAAGAATCTCGCGTGCCGGTGTAAACACATCTAACCCGCCAATCCGGAACCCAGTGAACCAATCTCGATTCTTTTTCCGTTCGAGGGCTCTGACAAAAACAGGTTCACAGCAGGCTGATTATACGACTGTTTAAAGTTAGTTACTCCTCTTACGTTGGAACAACCCCAAATCCCTTAAAAATCACTGCGGCAACAGGTCGCGTTCTAATCAATCCATATGCCGTGGAGACCACAGAACTCGGGTAAAGCGACTACTTCAATGAACTTGGCATGGTACTGCAGATTGAGATCAACCTCCGCACAGAGCACGAGTCCACCTGAAGCTTCCCGTGCCACCATTACCCAATTAAATTGAGAAAACCGACGGATGAATTTCACCCGTCGGTTTGCATACTTTACATGCGAACACAGGCTATTTGACCACGACCAGCTTGTGGTTCCATATCTGCGAACCCATTTGCGTGAGCAGGAAATAGGTCCCCGAGGGCACATCCGCCGCATTCCATGACACCGTGTGCCAGCCCAACGAACGCTCCTCGTCGAGCAGCGTCGCTATATGCCGCCCCTGGATGTCATACACATCGAACCGTACCTGCCCCGTCTCCGGCAACCCAAACCGGATCGTCGTTGAAGCGTTGAACGGATTCGGCGAAGGTCCCAGTACTTCAAATTCATTGGGAATATTCGTTTTGATGCTGACAACTTCGTCGCCGGAAGCCGGAATAATATCAGTACCGACGCTGCGCGAATTTGAAAAGCTGGACCACTGGTTGCTATAGTCGAGAGCGGCTACAGAATAGGTGACAGTATAGCGTGGACGCCTTCTGCTGATAATAATAAGGTTGTCAGTCCAACTGGTCTGGCTTCCGGACACGGTGAAAGAGTCCGTTAGTTCGATCGTCACGCGTTTAATTATGTAGTTCTCGATATCAGGCGCTTCCGGTGCATTCCAGTGCAAAGTCGGGTGTTGTCCGCCGCTGCCGGTAATGTAGAGACCCGTCGGCGCGTCCGGCGGGGCGACGGCATAGAAGGCGTTCAAACGACCAAAGCCCATTTGTTCGTCCCATGCGCCGTAATCAGGCGATGTATCGTCATTATAGTCATAGACTTGCTCCTCTTCCTCTTTCGTTTTAGGATTAAGGCCATAATACCCCGAAAGCCCTTGAAGTTTTTCTGCGGATCGGAAGAGAATCCTTTTGACATCTTGTGGTGTCGACATGTCCGGAAAATGTGAACGAATTAAGGCCGCCACCGCACTTACCTGGGGTGCAGCCCAGGATGTACCCGCAAAGTTTGCATGATTATATTTACGTGCATAGAAATAGCGGTATGTATCATAGTAATCTGGGCGATACTGGTAATTCAAATACTTTATATACACTGAATCGGCCGCCATCCACATATAGTTCCCGGCTGCCATGATGTCAAGACCACCCCCATAGTTTGAACCCTTATCTGGCCACTGTCCGGGCTCGATCACCTTACGCACTTCACATGCCCTGTCAATATCATAAGTCTTGAAATTAGTCATACCCACCGCGATTACTTCATTCATGTAAGCAGGGAAAGCGATATCTCTTGTTCCCGCATTACCAACGGAAGCCACTAAAATTATCCCATGGCTGTCGGCCTCTTGAAGCTCATCTTCAAGCAACGGCTGGCTATTATCCCAGCCGAAACTCATATTGATCACATCCGCGCCCATATCGACTGCGTACTCGACAGCCTCGGAAACTTCCGATTCGTATATCCCACAAAGCGCCATTATCTTTATGCCCGCACCCGGAGTCCATGGTCCCGCCGCTGATGCGATGCCAATTCCGTTGTTAGTTTGGGCGGCTATCAGACCCGCCACTGCGGTTCCGTGATTAGAATATCCCAAGCCAAACGGATAGAAATGTTCGTGCCAGATAAAATTGAACCCATGATAGTCATCTATATAACCATTACCATCGTCGTCAACAGAGTTATCGGGAATTTCATTGGGATTGGCCCACAGATTGTCGCAGATATCTGGATGCTCAATCCAGAAGCTCTCCTCAATGACGGCTATGACAACATCACTGGAACCGACCTCTCCATACCTCGCCCGTAAGTGATCCCATGCCTTGCCTGCGTCGATGCCAATGGAATCCTGATAAGGATTCTGGAGATACCACTGTCCTGAATCCGGGTCCAAGGAATCGGGCATCAGAAAAAGCGGATCATTGGGGTACGAGTGCAGCACCGCCTTCTCGTCGAGATTGACATCTTCGATGAGAGGCAGATTCTGCAGGGTTTTTGCACGTTCAACAGGATTCGTTATCCCCGGAAATTCCAACGTGAACCAACCAGAGCGGAACCGGTGTCTGATCCTCCCATTCTCTTTCTCAAGGATAGCATTAATATTTTCAGCTATCGCTTCAGTTTTAAATTTAACTATTAGTACATCTGTACGGACCTGATAACGTCCCGCCCCGTCCACACGGTACCACACTCCATCAATGAGCTGGTAGTCATTTCCATTATATACCTCTGACAAAGAAAAACTGGAAAAAACCAAAACAAGCAATATTGCGATGATGCATATTCTTTTGCGTTTCATGTTGTTCTCCTTTTATTTAACGAGACGTGACCTCCGCGAACGGTTACTTGAGATGGATGATCCTTTGTACGGCGCAATGGCCCGCTGATGAGAGAACGACGAAGTAGGTTCCGCTCGCCACCGGTGATGAGAAGCTATCTGCACCATTCCAGGACACGTGGTATCGGCCCCTTGCCAACCACCCGTTGGTCAGGACGCGCACAAGTCTTCCCTGGAGATCGAAGATGGCCAGCCGAACCTCCTGTTCCTCTGGAATTTGAAAGGTGATCATTACCGAGGCATTGAATGGGTTGGGAAAGGAGGGCTCGAGGATAAAACGGTTCGGCAGAGAGATTCGATCACCGGATTCAACGTTCACGCCGTCCTCAAGCTGCCATAGACCGTTGTTGGTGGTGCCCATGTAGACCTTTCCATACTGATCGATGGCGACAGCCCGACTACTAAGAGAAAAAAGGTCCGACTCCGGAATTTTAGTCCAGGACAGCCCTTCATCCCCGGTGTAGTACACACCTGAATCGGTCGTTACAGAAACCAACCACGGTTGGAAAGGATTGTCCAACACCCACCAGAAAACCGTAGGACCTTCAGGAAGGGACATGCTCCTGTACTGGTCGCCGTCAAGCGTATGGTAGAGGGAATCCCCAGAGATGACGTAAACTCCCTTGGCCAGCGGGCTGGTGATGATTCTGTCGGTTGTTCCATAGGGAAAAAGGATCTCCTCCCAGGTGAGCCCCTTGTCCTGGCTTCTGTATATCCTGACCAGATCGATAACTATGAAGGTTGTTTCCGATGAAGGATCACCGAAACCAATGTGAATCCGGGAACCGTATTGAACTCCTGACAGACCTCTCCAAGTGTTGCCGCCATCGTGGCTGACAAGGTAATTAAGACTTGCCTTTGCGATCAGAAACAGGGAATCGGTAGGATGTACAGCAATGTTCTTGAAATCCAAGTTTCTGGTTTCTTCGATAATAGTCCAGGTCCGACCACCATCCCGGCTCTTGCTCAGGTACGATCCTCCGCAATAGATCAAGTCCGGATCGTCCTGGAAGAAAGCAAGCCGGTAGTTCGGCCTGATCGATAATATATCCCATGATTGTCCCCGGTCCCGACTCTCCCACAGCGCACCGTGCGAGGCGACGTAGACACGTTCGGGCTCCTTATGTGGGATGTAGACCTGGGTGATCCTCTGGTTCTGGATCTGGGGCGTAACGTTGTTCCAATTATCGCCGCCATCCAAGGATTTCCAAACGAAACCGGTTCCAACTTCGCTAGAGGTAGCTGCATATATCGATTCAGCATTGTGCGGGTTCACCGTGAGGCCGAACACGAACTGTTGCCCGGGTATATAATCCAAATATTCCAGGATGCCCCCTATCTGCTCCCAAGTGCTCCCCTGGTCGTGTACATAGTACAACTCACCGCCCATGAAAATCACTTCTCCCTGCGGGGTGAGATGAAGGGTGAAATACGTGGTAAGGCCGTCAATTGCAAAAAAAGGAAAAGAGAGCTTCTCCCAGTGGCTTCCCCCGTCCAATGATTTCAACATCGCGTACCCCATGCCAAAATCAGGCTGCTGCACCGCGGCAGCGTAGAGTACGTCATCGTCGGGATCAATGATGAGGGAATGCCTAATATAATAGCGGTTGTCCATGTCTGACATGGATTCCCATGTCAGACCCTCGTCCATAGATCGGTAGAACTTCCCGCCGGTCGTGATATAAAGTTCTGATGTTCTGAGCGGATGATACGCGAAATTATCGACACAGGAGTTTTGTATCGCCTCTGGATCACTCGGAACTTCTATCTGCGTCCACGACTCACCGCCGCTGTCGCTACGATATAAACCACCATAGACCAAGAGTATATATAGCACGGGCCTGTCTGGTAGCATGAATACATCATAGACGGACGACTTCCTCATTTGTCCGACGTGTTCCACGGAATCCGGTATGCCTTCCATCGGTAACAGGTCCCATGTCAATCCAGCATCGGTGCTCCGAACAAGATTCCCGGCATAGAGAAGAGAATATACCGTATCCCTGGAATTCGGCTGGAAAAGGAACTTAAACGAATACAGGTATGTCAACTCCGGATGATCAATTCCGAAGCGCTCCTTTTCAAGACCGGTTGAGGCGCGATGCCAAGTTTGCCCTTCATCCTCACTGCGCCAGTTCCCGTCGCGCCACGTTCCCAACAGGAGTAAGCTGGTATCTGCGGGACAGTTCTGAATCGTATTCATCGCCGAGCCATAAGGACCGTTCTGAATCCACGTCTGGGCGTGGATGACCGGCATAATGAGCAGAAAAAATGCGAAGAGAACCAAGAGAATCATTAGAATGGATCGTGGGTACATAGCTCGCTATCCCTCCACTCGTGGCAGTTTCTTTAGCCCAACCAATGTTGACATGCGAATGTAATTAATCTGGATTTTTTATTTTCGCAGCCGGTGCGGGTAAAACGTCAGAAGTCGATATAATTGGCTGGCACAGCTCATCATTGACACATGGCAACATCAGCTGAATGAGCGCTCTGAAATGAGGAGCCTATTGTTTTTTAAAAGTAACGAAATAGTAATATTATTGCAACTCAATAATAGCCCTTTCATCATTTTTCATGTTCCGGCTGTGCCCGGAGTCGAGATATGAAATCCATTTCCATAAGGCTGAACTATTCCAACAACCGGTTATCACAACTCAATATCGCCCTGAAAAGTTTTCCCTCGACGCGGTGTCGAAGAGGTCCACCGGCGGGGGAACCGAATGGCGGTGCCGTCTATCGACGGAACACGGCCCACATTCCAGTTCCCGCTTTTCAATTCCTGATTCTTAACTCTTAATTCCAAACGCTTGGGAGACGACTTGTAAGTCGAACGGCTTCCGCTTATTTTGCGCTGGCGGACGAGATCACATGATTCAATGGGATATCGTCCGCTAGTCGATGTACCGGGTTGGGGCCGGTACCTGCGCCGGAACCATCCATCAACCGCGAGGAAGGAAACAGCGATGCGACCGAAGTTAAGGTTTCTGAGCGATGAGTTGATCGAAAAGATCGTCTCCGAAGCGATCGAGATACTCTGCACGCCGGGTGTCGAGATCCACAACGACGGCGTCCTGTCGACGCTCTCGGACCACGGTGCGAAAGTCGATAAACACAAGTCCCGCGCTGTTCTGACCGGAGAGATCATCCGGAAAGCCCTCGAAACGGCGCCCCGGTCTTTCAACCTCTACGATGTTCACGGCAACGAGACGCATGACTTTTCCGGCGACAATATTCATTTTACACCCGGCTCGGCCGCCCTGAATCTGCTCGACTACGAGACGAAGCATATCCGCAGGCCGACGACTTCCGATTATGTCAAATATGCAAAGATCGTCGGCCGGCTCGAGCATATCGCTTCACAGAGTACGGCCTTCATCCCGGCGGATGTCCATGAGAACATCTCGGACAGCTACCGCCTCTTCCTCAGCCTGCTCTACGGCGAGAAGCCGGTGATCACCGGGACTTTCACCGCTGATTCGTTCGATGTGATGAGGGACTTTCAACTCGCCGTGCGTGGAACTGAAAAGACGCTGGCCGAAAAGCCGCTGGCTGTTTTCTCCTGCTGCCCGACATCACCGCTTAAATGGAGCGATGTAACCTCGCAGAACGTCGTCGATTGCGCTCGCTGGTCGATTCCGGTCGAGTTCATCTCGATGCCGCTTTCCGGTTTCATGGCCCCGGTGACCCTTGTCGGCACACTCATCCAGCACACCGCTGAGACGCTCAGCGGGGTCGTGATCAGCCAGCTCGCCAATCCCGGCACTCCGATGCTCTACGGCGGCTCGCCCGCGGTTTTCGATGTCCGCTACGAAACAACGCCGATGGGCGCGATTGAGACGATGATGATCGACTGCGCGTACAATGAAATCGGTAAGCATCTTGGTATGCCGACGCAGGCTTACATATCCTTGAGCGACGCCAAGCAGCTCGACGCCCAGGCGGGGCTGGAGAGCTCGATGGGCGCGACCCTCGCCGCCCTCGCCGGGATCAACAACATCTCCGGCCCCGGCATGCTCGACTTCGAGAACTGCCAGAGCCTGGAGAAGCTGGTTCTCGACAACGAGATCTGCGGCATGGTACTGCGCATGACCCGGGGCATTGAGCCTAAAGAGGATTTTCCCGCGCTCCCATTGTGCGAGGAGCTGCTGCAGGAAGGGCACCTGTTGATCTCGGACCACACGATGCGCTATCTAAACGAGGAGCACTACATTCCCGGTCCGGCGATCGACCGTGCGAACCGTCCGCGCTGGATCGAGGAGGGTTCGCAATCGCTCGAACAACGCGCGCATCATGTAGTTGAAAAACTGCTGGACGGCTACGAACCGTCTTCGCTGCCGGATGCTATCAAGGCCGATCTGGTCAGCCTGATGGAAAAAGAGGCGAAGCGGCATGGACAGGACAGCCTGCCGGTGCGCCAGGCATGAACAAGGTGGTCGAACTTGTCCCGGCCGAGATCATGCCGGACCGCGAAACTGTGCTCGACAACCAGGGAATCGGCGAGAATGTCAACGCTCCGGAGGAAGTCGATAAAATCGCCGATGAAGCTAAGAAGTTGTTCGCATCAGTGGCCCGTCCGGTAGGAATGATCTCGGAGATATCGAAACCCGAATTCGAAAGGGTACTGAACAGCGGATCGGACAACGAAGAGGGCTGCATCGCAGCGCGAATCTATCCGCAGGCGGAAAACCTGGCGCTTTTCGCACTGACGGTGGGCGGGGAGATCAGCGCAAAAATCGAGGGGCTTTTCGAACTCAATGACTTCGCCCTGGGTTCGATGCTCGATGCGCTGGCCTCGCAAGCCGCCGAGAAGGCTGCTGAAAGATTCGAGGAGCACTATCGCGGTGAACTCGCCGGACGAAGCGCGACCGCCCCGGGGATCGATGTGCTCGCTTACAGTCCCGGCTACTGCGGTTGGCATATCAGCAACCAGCGTGGACTCTTTCGCGTGCTCCAGCCCGAACGGATCGGTATCTCGCTTAACGAAAGCTGCCTGATGAACCCCCTGAAATCGGTGAGCGGAGTGCTGGTAGCAGGGAAAAGGGAAATTCACACGTTCACACCCGAATTCGATTTCTGCGGGAATTGCAGGGAACGTTCATGCCTTGAACGGATGAACAGACTGCAAACCGCCTGAGATCAGGGTAATTCGATGGAGATACGGATGGATGTATTAGCACGGATTTCGCAATTACTCCAGGACGGCAAGCACGAGCAGGTGGCCGAGTTCACGCGTCAGGCGATTGACCAGCGGATTCCTCCGAAGGAAATCCTCGATGACGGTCTGATCGCGGGGATGAACGTGATCGGTGAACGGTTCAAGAAGCACGAGATATTCCTGCCACAGGTGCTGCTCGCGGCCAGGGCGATGTACGCCGGTATGGACCTGCTGAAGCCTCTGTTTTTCGAGGAGGGGATTCCGAACCTGGGCAGGATTGTGATCGGCACGGTCCACGGCGACCTGCATGACATCGGCAAGAACCTCGTCGCCATCATGCTCAGAGGCGCCGGATTCGAGGTGATCGACCTCGGTAAGGACATCCCGGCTGAAAAGTTCGTCGAAACCGCCGGGAGCGAACGGGCGGCGGTGATCGGCATGTCGGCCCTGCTGACGACTACCATGCCGGTGATGAACAAGGTGATCGACCTGCTCGGCGAGAAAAAGCTGGATGGAAAGGTGAAAGTGATGGTCGGCGGAGCTTCGGTCTCCGAGGAGTTCGCCCGCCGGATCGGCGCGGATGCTTATGCCTTTGACGCCTGCAAAGCGGTCGAGGTCACAAAACGACTGACGGGGATAACTTGAGATGAAACCGCTCCTCAAACGTCTCGAAAACGGCGAGGTGCTCGTCGCCGATGGCGCGATGGGGTCGATGCTCATCGAACGCGGCCTCGAACCGGGCGAGTGCCCGGAATCGTGGAACCTGACCAGGCCGGAGGTGCTTGAGGAGATCGCGCAATCCTACCTCGATGCGGGTGCAGCGATAATCCAGACCAACACCTTCGGCGGCTCGCCGATGAGGCTCGCCGACTACGGGCTCGACGTGAGAACCGAAGAGATCAATGAAAGCGCGGTCTCGATTGTGCGCAGGGTCATTAAAGACCGTGCATATCTCTCCGGCTCATGCGGCCCCTCGGGTAAAATCCTCGAACCCTACGGCGATGCCTCCCCGGAAGATCTTCAGCGCGGTTTTCAGCGGCAGATAGAGGCGCTTGCCGGAGCCGGAGTCGATCTCATCTGCGTCGAAACGATGATCGACCTGAACGAGGCCGTGCTCGCCGTGAAAGCCGCAAAAACCGTCTCTCCGGCAACCCCGGTGATGGCCACGATGACCTTCGAGAAGACCCCGAACGGTTTCTTTACGGTCATGGGTGCAAGCGTTACCGAGGCCGTGAGGGGGCTTGAGCAGGCCGGCGCGGAGATAGTCGGCTCCAATTGCGGCAACGGGCTGGAAATCATGGTCGAAATAGCCCGCGAGTTCTCAAAAGCCACCGATCTGCCGTTGATCATTCAGTCCAATGCAGGTCTGCCGGAGAGCAGGGACGGCAAGCTGTTTTACACGGAAACTCCCGGTTTCTTCGCCGGGAAGACGGCGGAACTGGTCGATGCGGGCGTATCGATCATCGGCGGGTGTTGCGGCACCACCCCGGAGCACATTCGGAGAATCGCCGAGGTAATAGCATAACCTCTTTCCGTTTTACCGCACCGATTTCACTTTAATTCGGCGGGTGCCCCGTCCAAAGATCTCAAGATACCGGCGGTTGACAACTATCTGAAAGCCGCCTAACTTTCGTTTACTACCCGAAGTGTGGTAGCAAATTTCCACTATACTTCGGGACGTAACCAGTTCCGCATCTTATGCGGATCAATCTAATTATTGTTAGCCGGGTCTCGACTGAGCGCTGAGGTGAGGTAATGACAGATCCTCTTAAAAACCTTGTCCAATATGAACGCGAGCTATTCGCCCACCTTGACGAGTTTTTTGTCCGAGCCACGGGAAAACACGCAACCGAATTTTCCACCGTCGCAGACTTCGGCGATGTTGTCCGCGCGAATGCAAGCACCATCGGTTCCCGAGGTGAAGAGGCTTTTCGGTGGCTTGATACCGAGGTGAGAGCCATTTATGAACGCAGTGGGATCGACGCATTCAGGGACGCTAAGCAACTCGGCGGGATGAGGCTTGTACTTGGAGGGAGCAGTCGGTTTCTTGAGACTCAACTGAACTCTGTATCGACTTCAGTGCTATACAGCGACACCGTGCTGATCCCCGATCCGGTGATGCCGTGGCTGGAACAGGAGCGGAGAGAAGAGAGGTTTCGTCATGTCCTACTACTACAAGCGATTCATTGCCTTCTTCAGCTCAAGCCCCTTGTGGACGCCGAGTTGCCCTGCCCACCTGTGGTGGTCTTCCCGAGCTGGGAAAAGTCTTTGGAGGATCATGATGCACAGACGCAACAGGGAATCTCGCAGCTTCTGACGGATCTCATCGCAAACTCACTTGGGGAAGAGCTTGTGAGGTTCGAAGAGGTGCTTGAGTTTGCCGATAAATACCCACAGCGTTTCTGCAAGATCGTGGACCAAAAACGCCTATTTATTGCTCCAGGAGGCGATGTAAACGAACCATTGGAAGAGGCACTTTTACGCTATGATAAAGAGATGGCTACGTGGCGTTCGAAGGATTGGCTTGATTCGTACAATCAACGTCCGGTTCATCGCCGTGTAATAAATGGCATGTTTGAGCGTGTTGCCCCAGTCTACCACCTACTTGAGAACGCCCAAGAATTCACCGGGCATCCGCTCATGTGCTTAGAGCAGCACGCGCATTATTTTCGTCTCGTGAGCCAAGTAGGTAGTGCTCGTTTAGAGAGGCTCGGTGCCCTAGATCACAAAACCGGTGCATTGGTTAATGCATTGGGATCCCGAAGGCTTCAATGGCTGGGTGGTTTGTCAGCAGACATTCTCGTTAAACTACGAATGGAGAATGAAAATGAGTTATTTCGCAGACGATTATCCAATTCGATTAACAGACTGCATGAGAGCAATTTGGGAAATGTCGACCAAATCGCTGCTGAGGTATGTCACGAAATCGAGGCGGCGATCGCTGAGCACGATAGGAACCGACGCGACATTCAAGAGAAGTATAAACGCATTCACGGGCAGACGGCTGTCCTATTTATTGCCACAGTAGGAGCAGCACTGATTCCGGCTCTCGCCCCTCTCCTTGGATGTGTAGCGCCGTTTGTGCTGGTCGCAAAGTATGGTCTCAACAAGATCACTGAGCTTGCGGAGAGGCGCGCACTGACGCAATCGTTGGTCGGAGTCCTTGCATCAGCAAAGCGGGAGCAATAACGAAAATCGTCCTTGCGTATGCGAGGATCACAAAACGATGCCAACATCAGTGTGAACTCGAACCGACCTTTCCGCTGGCGCTCCATTGCCATCTGTGAGCTTGGTCGTTAGCCGTAAGAGAGGACGCAAGAACCAATGAAATACATACTGACAATTACAACGGCTTTCTTGCTCTTGTTGCTGGCCACACCGCCCGTGTTCGCGCAGGGCGCAGGCATTGAATGGGACATCCTTAATCAGGAGGTCATGGAGCTTTATCGTACGGGCAAATATGACCGTGCCGTCGTTGTCGCCAAGAAGGCCCTCGAAGTAGCCGAGAAAAACGTCGGCCCGGACCATCCCTCTGTGGCCACGAGCCTGAACAACCTGGCCTTGCTCTACGACACCCAAGGCCAGTACGCGCAGGCCGAGCCGCTCTACAAGCGCGCGCTGGAGATTTACGAGAATGCACTGGGGCCGGACCATCCCTTAGTGGCCACGAGCCTGAACAACCTGGCCGGGCTTTACCACACCCAAGGCCAGTACGCGCAGGCCGAGCCGCTCTTCAAGCGCGCGCTGGCGATTTACGAGAATGCGCTGGGGCCGGACCATCCCGATGTGGCCACGAGCCTGAACAACCTGGCCAGGCTCTACAACACACAAGGCCAGTACGCGCAGGCCGAGCCGCTCTACAAGCACGCGCTGGCGATAAGTGAGAAGGCGCTGGGGCCGAACCATCCCGATGTGGCCACGAGCCTGAACAACCTGGCCGGGCTCTACAACACACAAGGCCAGTACGCGCAGGCCGAGCCGCTGTATGAGCGCACGCTGGCGATTTACGAGAAGGCGCTGGGGCCGGACCATCCCTATGTGGCCACGAGCCTGAACAACCTGGCCGGGCTCTACCACACCCAAGGCCAGTACGCGCACTCCGACCCGCCTCACGCCCCCGCCCTGCCGCTCTGAGAGAAAGCCCTTGGTCCCCACAACCCCCATGTGGCCACAAACCTGAAGAACCTGGCCGCGCTCTACCACACCCAAGGCCAGTACG
>SDBV01009883.1_pt1 | contig 12593 bp, 23 predicted proteins | sample 2277081 | NCBI WGS metagenome assembly SDBV01 (sample SAMN10402039, study PRJNA504765) | marine sediment metagenome | isolation source: marine sediment core GS10_PC15, 223 cmbsf | place: Arctic Ocean: Southern Knipovich Ridge | collected 2010 | reverse complement strand
AGAATATCAGATTTGCGCGAGCGCCTGCACCGTAATTTTTCAAGCTGGTACAATAAGAATAGCACACGAAACCTCGGTGTTTATGTATCACTATGCGTTTGATAGGATTGGTCCTAAAAGAGAAAGAAAGGTCCCTAATATTAAATCAACCCACCTTATGTTTCAACGGCTTATAGAATATGGCGCTGTCCCTGAGCTTATTGGTAAAATTAAACCAGGACGAGATTTCGACTTGACAGGCCTCAATGATATGCTAAAATATAACATAGTAACAGAGATCGAGATAGATTAGGAGAAGGTCAATGAAGTTGTTTGAATTTAGTGGACCAGCAATTCTTATTGTTATTATCGTCAGCTTTACGTCACAACAGCTCGGCAATAATAACCCTGGACATCGTGAAGTCGAGTTCCAAGAGTTCAGTAGCTATGCCAGATGTAAGGCAGGTGCTGATTTTATTCTTCAGACAAATCCCGGTGCTGCCGATACTACTGGACGTATAACGAAAATTCCTGGCGCACAAAACTCTCATCAACAGACTATTGATGTTGGGTGTATTCCGAAATAATAAATCGACATAGCTTCTAAGATCTATTATTCTAATACAGTCTTTCTGTAGAGGAATAATATGATGAATTTTAGAATACTTTTCTTATCCTTGTTTTCTTTTCTCTTTTTAACGTTTTCTACTGCATCTGCACAACAATCTCCTGAAGATTTTGTAGTATCTTTGATGAAAGAAGCTAATGATCTTTCAAAATTGTCAGAAGATACTCGAGAACAAGCATTATTAAATCTTGTTAGACGTGGTTTTGATATTCCAACGGTTGGAAAATTTGTTTTAGGAAGATATTGGCGAAAAGCAACCCCCGAACAGAGAGCTGCGTTTTTAGACGTGTTCGAAAAAGCTGCTGTGCGTTCATTCACACCATTACTTGGTAAGATCCCGCTTGACAGTTTTAAAATAGTTCGTGTGGAATATAAGCAATATAAGCGTATTACTGATATTATCGTATTTTCAACAATCGAGCCCGAAAAAGATAACATTATCAAAATCCATTGGAGACTTCGTCTTGCCTATAGTCTTAGTGCTTATAAGATTATCGATATAACCGCCGAAGGCGTAAGTTTGATTGTGACAATGCGGGCTGAATATACCACTTTTATAAGAAGGAATGGCGGGATCGATAGTTTGATCGCGGAGCTGCGTAAAAAAGCTAATGAAAAACGTTGATAAAAGTTTTCAGATAAGAGCAATTTTAGGCAAATTGCGGGCACGTAATTCTAGTAATATTAACGAGGGCCCCATGTATGAATATAATCTTAAATTATTAGGATTATATGAAACATATCATATAATTTGTATTTCTGCTGAGGTAGAATTTAATGAACGATATGGATGATAAAAATTGGTATTATTATCAGGTTCTTGAGATATTGGGATTTTATGAAACATTGCTTATTAAAAAGATCTCTTGGGGTGTGGAATTCAAAGAAGATTTATGTATGGTGCTTGAAATAAATGAGAAACGTTGAAGATATTTTTCAGATACAAGCAACTGTTCGTGAAGTAATGTCGTATAGTATTGGCAATGGAATTACATATGAATATTATACTAAATTATTAGGATTAGATGAGACATATCATATAATTTGTATTTCTGCTGAGATGGAATTAAATGAACGATATTGATGATATGTTCGAAAATTTAAATTATGAAGATAAACAATGAAAAAAATATTACTACCAATTGTTGCAGCACTAATACTGTTTACTACTTCAGCATTAGCCGATCATACAATATATACTGCTGGTAATATATATCGAGACAGCGGTCTTGTTGCATGTTCTACTAAAGAAGCAAGTCTAACGGTTCTTCAAAGTATGATTAAAGAGACACATCTTACTTATGGTGTTACTAGGAGATTGTCGGAAGCCAATAACTGTGAATTTCATAGAGATCCTGTTACTTTTGTAGTTACTAAATTGCTATGTAAGATAGTAAAACGCGATGATAAAAAAACCTTTACTATTGCTAGAACATTAATAAAAGATGCTATTGAAACGAAGTTTACTATTCTCTATACCAAATCAAATACCCCTGATTGTGAAGAGCAGATATAACTCGACAGATCGCTGTGGATCGTGTTATAGTTAATGCTTGTTGCTGGAAAGAGCGTTTGTGTCATTAAGGCCTCGCTAATTTTCGGCTTAACCTCTCCAGAAAAGGAGTTTGTGTTATGAGTGATCAAGCTGTAGTAGTCGTTTTAAATCCCTTTCAAAAATTAGCCGCAATTCGTCGCTTTGCTAAAGGCGATGATACTATGGATGCATATTACAATTGGGCCCATAGTCCAAGTGTAAAAGATGATCAACGTGCTATTGTGAAGGCATTGCGTAAGTATCCCAGAGATGAATGGTCGCAAAGTTTTGTGACTTCGGATCTAACTGTGCATCAGGCTAATGAAATCATTCGTCATCTTAATCGTGGCTATTTGGCGCAGGGATATAAGCTTCTCCAGAACGAGAAACTGATCTAGATGAAGGATATTATACATCTATACACAACTGCATTATGTTGGAATCTTGCGTTCGCAATGCAAGAATTAACTGGTTTGCCTGTGTGGGTAGTGCGTGATATTTATGATGCAGAGGTTCATGCCTTTGTATTTGACGAGAACACATCTGTAGCATATGATATTCGTGGCGCTCTTTCTGTAGCTGAGGTAATTGAAGGTCCATGGGAAAATGGAAAAACGATTGCTCTGTGGACTGGAAATGTTAGTGTCACAAAACGTGGTGTCGCGAAAGCAAAAACTATTGCTAAACGATATCTTATATAAATGGTCCAAAAAAGAAATGACTTGCCATGATTCTATAGTTATGCTATAAATATACTTAGCATCGTAGGAGAGCTTGCTCTTTGAGAGAATGCGTAGAATAGGTAGACTGGACTCGGGCGCGATACCCGACATCTCCACCAACCTTATTTTTTGTTTCGGGGACTGACCTCGTTAAGGTAATGCTTATAAACAACTGGATATACAAAACTTATATGGGGATGAAATAGGATCGACAGCTACAGTAAAAACAAATTTGAGATGTTCCCGATGTAAGCTGGGTTAACGCGAACGAACACTATTAAATGCTAACGATAACTTCGTTGCATCAGTTGAGGATATCCACGGAATTGCTGCGTAAGCGCGATTTCTGAAATTGAATCAACTATGGGTTTTTGGAGGATTGGACCTGGAAACAGAATCAATCCTTCTTTCTATCTGGATATACCCAAAACCAGGTTCCATCATCTCGATATTGACGTTTCCTTCCCGTAACTACTTCGCTCTGCTTTTTGGCGCCTTTTCTTCCATTTTCGGCTGCCTGTGGATTTGGTAAACCTTTATTCCAAGGTCGTTTTCCTTTATTTTTTTGACTAATTATATCTTTTGTTTTTTGTGTATGCGTAGATCCTTTATTTTGGGCTGGCCAGCCTTTTTTATCTTTATAATAGCATTCTGCCTGGCAATATTTTCTGTCTTCTTCTTTAGTTGTTGATAAACATCCACAATAAGCGCAATTAAATTTCCTATACTTGAGCCTACTTTCTTTTCCGCCTGTAGCAGATTTTTTAACGTTATAATAACGCACAGTATTGGTTCTGCGATTTTTTGGAGTTGAAAGTTTAGTATTATCCATCATGTCAAGATATCGTTGTTCTTGTTCAAGCAAAAGAGATTTATCATCTTCGACATATTTAAGAATCCGCATCTTAAAATCTTGCGGTCGTTTTTTATAAGCTCGAAGCATATGAACGGAAGAACATATATAAGAATCATCAACAGATCCATAATGTCCGCCAAGATAATACATCTTCCTCTTGTGATCATACCATAGATAAACGTAACCGAAGTAATCTTTTTTATATTCTAGCATTTTTTTCTTAACTTTTACTGTGCAATATGTTATATTATACATATTGATATTTGAGTTGTCGAGTATCAATAGGATCAGCATCACTAGTTACAGTTGCAGGTACAGTTGCACCAGTAACTTTTTGTAGATTTTATAAATAAACATATAGGTTAATAAGACAAGCTCCTCTAACGAGGAACAGAGTCCAAGGTTAACAGTTAGTGCTACTAATAGAATAAGTATAATAGATGATATACAAGTAGCACTAATATGATGGTACCCCTATCCGGAATCGAACCGGGTTCACAGAGGTTTAAGGTCTGGGTCCTACCAATAGACGATAGGGGCAATGAAAATTGGGCTTACGTAATATTATATCCTTTCCGAGCTGGCAGGCTCGAGTAAAGTGTTAAAGTTGTTCAGTAAAGCAGTCTCTTACGAGGCTGCTTTACCTATTTATCATTATATACCACCTTAATAAAAAGGTCAAGGTTATTTGAAATTTTTCTTTTCTATTTGCCTTTACTTAAATCATTCCTTATAATACTTTGTATTGACTTTAATTATAAGGAACAAAATTCCATGACAGACAAATCTAAAATACAATTACCAGTTATTCCAAATGGACTTACTGATAAAGAGCTTCGACTTCATTTATTGGTGCTAGCAGTAAATTGTTCATTTATAGATCAAGCACTCGCCCGAGCCAAAGAATGGAGCGATTGGGTAATAAACAACAAATAATAATAAGAAACGGAGAAATAAATGTCTAATAAAATGGGCTACGTGATTGGATCTCTACGCAACGAAAACATCCCCGCTATTTCGGTCAAACTAAGAGAAGAACTAAACATTGAAATTTTTGATGATTGGTTTTCTCCGGGACCTGAAGCAGATGATTTCTGGAAAAAATATGAGACAGCCAGAGGAAGAAACTATCAACAAGCTTTACAGGGTTGGGCCGGCAAACACGTTTTTGAATTTGATAAATTCCATATTGATAGAGCAGATTTTGGTATATTGATTTTGCCAGCAGGTAAAAGTGGTCATTTAGAATTGGGCTATATGATTGGCTGCGGAAAGCCAGGATATATTTTACTAGACAAGCCCGATCGTTGGGATGTCATGTATCAATTCGCCACCGGTATTTTCTTTAGTATGGAAGAGATGATTGAAGAACTGAAATCGCTTTAGGAATGGTTTAATGAAAACGCATTATTTAAAAAAAGATGATCCTTGGCCAGAGGCAGTATCTGATGGATTGGTATCTTCGTGTGAAGAATGCGGGGTAGTACCTATTATAGATTATCTTGTGTCCAACGAAGTATGGAAAAATACTGTCCCAAGGAAAATACGTGCAAAAGTAGTGTGCTTAGAATGTTTGATTGATATGAATTCAGATGTCATAGCATCTATTAAAAAGATTTTTGTATGTAATGGTGGTCAAACTATTTGCCTTAAACCAACGGATTTATATCATTATAGATGGGAAAAGGAAGATTGATTCTATGCATCGACCAATACCAACTAAACCCATCAAGAGACAGCGCGGTGTTCCTAACATCGATTATTCTATTCCGTCACCATGCATATCACTATGCCTGCTTGATGAAACGGATACCTTCTGTATTGGATGTTTTCGCACCATCGATGAATTGCGTGATTGGTGTATAATGACTGCCGAGCAAAAAACTAAAGTACTCGAAGAGATAGAAGAGCGAAAAGAAGATTGATTTTTATTTCTCAACCTTAGTGCAGATACCAAAAATCGCTTTAATGCTGATCCATCCATTTATACGCCCGCGATTATTACCAATTTGATATTGTTTTCCCTTAATAGCTTTTATTAGATGAAGATATTCGTGACCTTTTACTTTACACAAAACAATATCACCTTTTTTTAATTTTCGATCATTAATTGTCTCGACGGTGACTAGATTGCCACTGTTAATTTTGCCTTTCATGGAATTTCCACGAGGCTTAAACTGGATTGTTTCTCCAGCTTGTAATTTCTTGATGTGATTTATAGCCCAACCCATTAATCTTCTAAATCATCCCTCTCATTTTCAAAATATTTATTAACAGCGATATAGATCTCTCTGATTGTATCTCTTGATTTGTCTTTAAAGATAAACGTGTAAGCTTTTCCGTCAATCATTGGGAGAGTGATTTCACCCCACCAAGTCCCTTTAAGTTCTACCGGATTAGCAGTAACCAAACGGACAACACTATTACGATTAACTAATGCTTCGAATGAATCTGATGCAAATAGTAGATTTCGTTTCAGATGGTCGGTAAAATCACCCAAGATAAAATCTTTGGTGCCCGAACCCCAGCAATTTGTCGAATAAAGATATTTGAAACCAATTAGACCATCACGGATATGTGACATTGACATGTGGCTCATTTCACTCTCCTTATTGCAATGTAATGTGATGTAGTGTTATAATAACATATATTTACAGGATGTCAATGGTTAAATAAATAATATTTGACAAAATTCTACTAAAATCGTATACTTTCCTAGCATTTTATTGAGAGGTCAAAAATGTTTGAAACATATTCAACTTTAATAATGGCATTCTTACCAAATCTTGCTCTTGCACTGGCAATTCTTGCTGCATTCTATATTTTAGGAAGAATTTTATCTAAACTTGTCTTTAAAGCAGGAAAAACAGGTAAGCTCGGCCGCGAAAATGTTTATCATCTCCTAGCTAGCGTTGCAAAGTTTGGTTCTATTATCTTTGGAGTTCTAATCGCTTTGGGAACAGTAGGCGTAGACATAACTCCATTAATTGCAGGGCTTGGGCTCTCTGGCTTGGCTATCGGATTAGCATTAAAGGATGCAGTAACAAATCTCATTAACGGAATTTTGATTCTAGTTTATCAACCGTTTAAGCAGGGCGATGTCGTTAAAATCGGTAATGCCAAAGGAACTGTTGGAGAGATTAATCTACGCTACATCCAAATTATAGATAATGAAACTGGTAATGAATTTTTGGTTCCAAATAGTCAGGCATTTGCTAAAGAAATTCAGAAGTTCAAACAAGAGGAAGAGTAATGAAAAGGATTATCTTAGCCGTAGTATTGGGTTTGATGTTTATAACATCAGCAAACGCAATTGGATCTAATGATATTTTGTTGTCTTGTTGGATTGATGGTGATAACCTCGAATCAATAAGTGAAGCAACCACTATTATTTTAAATCCCGACAATGCGACAGTAGAAATGATAGATCCACATAATCGTTTACAAAAAGGTAGTTTAGCAGTAACGGATTATTTTTATACAATAACGATTCTTAAAAACACACAATTTTCTAAGATTGGTAGAATTAGGATTAATCGTTTTACAGGTAGACTCTCTGCTCGGTGGCTATATCCCGAATCCGAAGAAGGAAAGTTTTCAAAAGCCGAAAGTGTTTATGGTGTCTGTATCAAACTTTCCAACAACATCTTTAGGGATTTTTAAAAAGGAACTAATATGAAAGTTTATAACGTTCGTTGTAAGTAATAGATTTATTTTTATTGACATTTTACTCCGGATAGGTTATTGTTATTTTATAAATAACAATAGCGACAATAATGTTGCGATAATATTTAGGCAGTTTAAGTCCTGACACGATATGATCAGGCAGATAAGTCCTAAACGGAGAAAATAAAAATGGCTAAAGAAATCCAGAAACCTGGAAAAAAATCAACTAAAACAAAATCAACTAAAAAAGTAGACACACATATCCATTTCGTCTTGGACGAAACTGGCAGTATGCATCAACATCCTACTATCGATGGATTCAATGAATATCTTGGCGGTTTAAGAAAAGACAAAAAGAACAAATATAAGATGTCTCTTACAAAATTTGATTCTACAGGGATTGAAACAATCTACGAAGATTTGGATCTTAAAAAGGTTCCTAATCTTACAACAGATAGCTATTGCCCTGGTGCTATGACTAATCTTAATGATGCTGTTGGACATACTATTCTAAGTATGGAAAAGCTTTTTAATAAAATGAAGAAAAAATGTAATATTCTTCTTGTTATTATGACTGATGGCTATGAGAATGCTTCTAAAGAGTTTAACTCTACACAGATTGCTAAGTTAATAAAAGACAAGCAAGGATGTGGTTGGACAGTTACATTTCTTGGAGCCAATATCGATACACAAAGCGTTGGCAGAACATATCAGATAGATTCAAGCAATGTTAAGTCCTATGCTACAAGCAATATGGGCGCAACGATGCGTGGATTAAGTGTAGCAACTGCTACCTTTGCTTCTACTGCTGTTGCTGGAAGTGCTACAACAGACTTCTTTGAAGGAACAGAGGATTGGACTAAAGATGATTCTGATAGTTCAGTAAATGTATCATCTTCTGTTCATAATCCTGTTTCAAAACAAGAGCTTTTCGGCAGCCTTAACTTGGATGCTTTGAATATTAACAAGAGTACACGTAGTAGCACTACTGTTGTCAAACCTCTAAAAAACACGGAGGATAAAGACAATGGCTGATTATGAAGTTGACATACTTGTTAATGGAAAGCCAATCAGACAGTTTCGTTATAAAGGCGACAATTTTGTTGAAGGACGTAAGGGTTCTAACTTTGAACTAAGATTTACTAATAATACGTGGAAGCGTGTTGAAGTAGTTCCTAGTGTTGATGGACTTGACGTTATAGACGGAGAAGAATGTGGAACTGAATCTTCAGGGTATGTAGTAAATGCTCGTGATTCGGTTACGATTCCTGGTTGGCGTTTAGACAACGACACAGTAGCAGAGTTTATCTTTAAGGATAAAAAGAAAAGCTACGCTAGTCGTTCTGGAAAAGGAACTGCGAACGTAGGAGCTATTGGATTTATGGTATTTGAAGAGAAACAATACGCATATGTTCCTCCTATCGTTATTAATCCTTCTCCTCCGTGGACTCCATATCCACATCCGTGGGATAATCCGTGGCTACCGAGGCCGTATGGTATATGGTCTGGTAGCAGTAGTGTCAGAGGTATTAGCAATACTACTTCGAACACAAATATTCCTATAAACATCAATCAAAAAGGAACAGGAAGTGTACTGTTCGAAGATGATGATGCCCCTACTGCAAAGACATCAAATGATTCAGAATCGCTTAGTGTTCAGAATGTAAGTTCTTCCTTAGGTTCTTTGGGTCGTAATGCTATTGCTGCATCTGCTGATGCTGAAGTGTTTAATATCGGTGTTGGCTTTGGAGATGAGCAAGACCATTCAGTTCACGAAGTAAGTTTCCAAAGAGATAATGCAGATTATCCAACAGAGACTCTTGTAATCTATTATGACTCCCGTAAAGGATTGGAAAATCGCGGAATCAGAGTAGTAAGAACAAAGAAGAAAAAGACACGGACACTACCTAATCCGTTTCCTACGTATTCTTCTGGCTCAGGATGTAACCCACCTCCAGGTTGGAAATCCAGAAAATAACAAAGATAAAAGCGGCTTTTTCGAAAGTCGCTTTTTTCCATAAATATATCCAGTAAATATTTCTATTTTCTGGAGAAGAAGTATGGGTATCAAAGTCACAGGCGGAGTTAAAGTTCCACAAGGACAATTTAAAGTTTATGTTGCGCCAGCAGGTCCTGCCGGAAAAAGTTTATGGGCCTGGGGTGATGCAAGTAGTTTTGGTCAACTTGGGCTCGGAGAAAAAGTTGATAGATCTTCTCCTGTTCAGGTTGGTGCTTTGACTAACTGGTCTGGTATTAGCGGTGGAATTCAACATGCTCACGGAATAAAAACCGATGGTACTTTGTGGGGTTGGGGTCGAAATAGTTACGCCAGCGGCGCTTTTGTTGGAGATAATACAGTTATTGATAGATCTTCTCCAGTTCAAATCGGTTCTTTAACTGACTGGTCTAATACTGGTGGAGGAGATTACCATACGCTCGCAATAAAAACTGATGGTACCTTGTGGGCTTTGGGTAGAAATGCTTTTGCTGAACTCGGAGATGGAACAATTATTAATAGATCTTCTCCTGTCCAGATTGGTGCTTTGACTGATTGGGCTAGTGGTAGTGGGGGAAGAAAACATTCTCTAGCTGTAAAAACTGATGGAACTTTGTGGAGTTGGGGAGGTAATACTCAAGGCAGTCTTGGATTAGATTATCTCAATGATAAATCTTCTCCTGTTCAGGTTGGTGCTTTAACTGATTGGGCTAGTGTTAGTGCTGGATTTTATCATTCTGTTGCTTTAAAGACAGATGGTACAATATGGACTTGGGGAGATAATACCACAGACGGCCAGCTTGGTCTTGGAGATATTGCTAATAGATCTTCTCCTGTTCAAATTGGATCTTTGACAACATGGGCTAGTGTTAGTGCTGGACAAAATCATTCTATTGCAATAAAAACTGATGGAACATTATGGGCTTGGGGGCAGGCCTTCTCCGGCGAACTTGGAGATGGAACATCAATTAATAAATCCTCTCCTGTTCAGATTGGATCATTAACAGACTGGTCTGTTATTGCTAGCAAGCGCACTCATAATCTCGCAATAAAAACTGATGGAACCTTGTGGGCTTGGGGAGATAACAGCAATGGTCAGCTTGGGCAAAATGATCTTGTTATTAGATCATCGCCTGTTCAGATTGGAGCTTCAACTAATTGGTCCAGTATTAGTTGTGGAAACCAACACTCACATGCATTAGAAAGCACATAATCTATTTGTTTTCTAAATAATACACTGTTCTTTTTATAAGCTTTCTAAGAGCAGGATGATCTTCATATTGAAAATATATAAGATAACTAAAGAGCGTTATGCTTTCTGTTAAGCAAACGATTTTATAGTTTTTTAGTTTATTGATTGCTTCTTCTACAGTAAACTCATTAAACAAAAACTCTAAAGCAATATCATGTGCGTGAGCATCAATCTCATCCGGATCTGTAAAGTAGTTTCTTTCTCTGCCTTTTTTCTTCTTGTTTTTCTTCCATTGTTTCTTATGAATAAGCTCATGCTGATATGCTTGATAAATACGAAATGCTAAATGCTCCCAACCACCTTCATGTATTTCTAATCCTCTTTTAATCTCCGAACTATAAACAAGAACTATCTCTATTTTTTTGGATGCGTCCGAATCGAAATACGCATTAACTGTCATATCATCAAGATTAAGTTCAGAAGTTTTGTAGGCAGAAAAAATGACTCTATATTTTTTACCTAATCGTTCCTCAAAGATTTTTGCCATCTTATTAGGATGTAAAAATCGGTTAACTATTTCATTCTTGACTTGGTCAATCTCTTCCATTAACATAACGGTATTTAACAATAAATACTGTCGATATAGATTATGGGATGAAAAATGAGAGCATTTGAACTAAATGAAACCACACAAAGCTTCCAACTTTTCGTTGATATGGACGGTGTGTTGGTTAGTTTTGCGTCAGGAGTAAAAAATGTTGTTGGAGATAGTATGGCTACTTCCGAGAAAAGCGATTTCTGGAAAATACTACATAATTTTCCTGAAAAAGAAGTAAGCGAATGGTGGGCGAATTTAGAGTGGGCTCCAGGAGGAAGAGAACTCTGGAGTTATGTCAGTAAATTCCATCCAAGCATCTTATCCGCTCCCGATATGAATAAAAAATATCGTGAGGCATGTGAGAAAGGTAAAGCAGCTTGGATTAAAAAGAATTTAAGACCACAGCCAGCTCAAATGATTTTTCAAGTCAATAAAGAAAAAAGCGCACACCAGTTTGCTATTTTAATAGACGATAGAACAAAAAATACTGTTCCTTGGGAGGCTGCTGGCGGCGTTGCGATCCTACACGAAACAGGAAACGCAAAGAAGACAATAAAAGAACTACAAGAAAGGTTTGGTTTTCCAAAATGATAAGATGAGATTATACGAAATATTAGAAGGCGAAGTAATCGATACAAAATTCCAACAAAAACTTCAACAAAAGAAGGGAATGTTCTATAATCCAGATGCCGAGCCTCCAGTATCTAGAAAAGATGGAAAACCATTTGATAGATTTGAAACTCAAGATACTGGTTCTGGAAAATCAGCACATGTTATAGGTATTAGAGGAGATGGGTATACTGAAGTTGTAGGAACATCAGAAATACGTCTTGCTACAGCTTTAGCCAGTGCATATAATGCAGGTGGTTATAGCGCACAAAAGATTGAGAAAGTGCCTTTGGGAGATTATTTTAAATGAGAGCATACGAATTCTTAGCGGAAGATAAAGATGCTCTAAAACTTCCTGACATGAATGTTGGCGATGAGGTTAAAGTTGGACGCTTCAAAAACCGCAAAGCGGTAGTTAAAGGATTTAAGAAGGATGATCATGGTCAACCAGTGTTAAAGACTACAAAGGGTGATCAAAAACTGTTTAAACCAAGAATAAGTAAACTTGAACCGGATAAAAAATTAGATGAAACGTTCGATCAACCATATAGATATAATTGGGATGATCAAACTAAAGGAGCCTGGCGTGGCCATTTTATAATAAAAGCTAATGACTCAGTGAACGTTCGCATTGAGAATTGGGGTGAATATTGGAGAATTGAATTCTCCAGGACAATTAGTGATGGACCCAGGCCATCACATAATGCACATAATGTAACAGGCCAGGGAAATGCTATGAGGATATTTTCTACAGTCATTACAATGTTGGCTGATTTTATTGATAATATGCAACCAGATATCATAAAATTTTCA
>SDBV01009882.1_pt1 | contig 12593 bp, 11 predicted proteins | sample 2277081 | NCBI WGS metagenome assembly SDBV01 (sample SAMN10402039, study PRJNA504765) | marine sediment metagenome | isolation source: marine sediment core GS10_PC15, 223 cmbsf | place: Arctic Ocean: Southern Knipovich Ridge | collected 2010 | reverse complement strand
AGGGTATCCTGAATGCTTTTGCGTACGGCGCTCCCTTACCGCGAATGTCGCTCTTCTTTGGTTCCTTGCTTTTGCCAATCCAGTGGCTGCCTAACCTGTCGCCATGATCGCTTGTGTACAGGATTATCGTGTTGTCGTCTATGCCCAAGTCCTTAAGGCCCTTGACAAGACGTCCGATTTCGTGGTCTATCGCAGCGACTTGGGCGTAATAGACGTGCCATGCTTCACGTACTGCGGCTTCCTGGTCGGGCGTCAATTTGCCTGCGATATCTGGCGGAAGAACGAATTTGTCCCGGTCGAACATGTTCAGGAAATTCTCAGTACACTCCTCGGGTTTGTGCGGAGGACCATAGGCCAGGTAATAAAGCCATGGTTTGTTTGCGTCCCGGTTGCGCCGCGCGAAATCAAGCGCCATGTCCGTGTGCCATGTAGGCTCCCAATCATAACCATCGACACGCACTTTCTGTTGCTGTTCGTTGTATTTCCAGACCTCGAAAAACTCATGGGATTTCTCGTAGCCGTTCCACTCTTGCCAACCACGCCGGCGTTCCGGAGGAACGTATCCGCCCACCGCCATGTTAGTAATGCCCTTGCCGCCTTCCGGTTTCGGCCGGCCACCGTCCAGGTGCCATTTGCCGATGTAGCCGGTTGCGTAACCGGCTTCGCCGAAGACGTCCGCAATGCATATGAGTTTTGGATTGAGGCGAATTCCGTTGTTTAGCACGTCGTGTTTGTGTGGGTATAGGCCGGTCTGTACGGAGCCTCGAAACGGTGAGCACACTGGACTTGAACTTGCGCATCTGCGAAAGTATGCTCCTTCGGCGGCGAGGCGGTCGAGATTTGGTGTGGAAATCTGTTTGTCGCCTGCGCAACTCATGACCATTCCGCAATGCTGGTCAGGTTGGATTATGAGTACGTTTGGGCGTTCGTCTATCTTTCCGAAAGCCAGTTGCGACTTGAGCGTAACTGCGCCGCCCGCAACCATTGCCAGGAAACTTCTTCTGTCGAAACCTTCTTCCCATTTGGTCATTGCATACTCCAATTCAGTAATGTGGCACGCTCTAAATTCTTATTTAGGGCGTGTCTTCGTTCATGCGGCCTGCTTTTCTTTGGGGCTTAAGACACGCCCTAAATAAGAATTTAGAGCGTGCCACGTTGCGGGGCTGTGAAGAAAAACTCCCTTTCCGCAACAGGGCTCGGTTACTCAGCTTGTCCATATACAGGTTCAGGAAGAGTCCGGTCGATTTTATCCACTTCGTAGCCGAATCCGGGGCCGGTCAGGGTTGATAAATCGAGGGTTCCTTTCCTTCTTGTGTAGAGGCCGGGATGTATCTGCGCCTCAGGCAGCGATGCCTCGGGATAGAATTGCATGCCGTTTGTTTCGACACCCATGATTGTTTCTGCGTGGGCTGCCAGTAACGCGTGCGGCACTTGGGCGAGCATGGGATTGGTTAGGTCTTGCACCATAAGGCCCATGCCGTGGGCTTTGGCCCAGCATAGCGACAACAATGCGCCGGTTTGGGTTTTGCAGGTCTTTAACGCTACACCCGTCCAGCCGAGTTCACGTCCCAGTTTCACCAAGCGCCAATCGTGGGCGCTTTCGTCCATGAAAAGAGGCTTGCGCTGTGACACTGTGTGTACGTCAATCCGGTTTTTTTCGAGGTCGTAGGGAAAGGGTTGTTCGACGTAAAGAATCATGTCGTAAACGTCCGGCAGCTCGGCGGCAAGCTTATCGAGAATCGCGTTTACGTATTCCGGGTCGGTTACAGTGCAGTTGAAGTCGGTGGTCAGATGTTCGACGTTTTGATTGAGGGAAATTGCCCCTACCTTGGCCAGCCTGTCGTAATCCCATTCTGCGTCTGTTCCGGTCAGTTTGATCTTGAGGCACTTTAATCCGTCGCGTTCTATCCAGTCGGTCAATACTACCGGATAGCCGTCGTCTGGTTCTGAACCTGTCCGTTCCGAATCGTCCAGCAGATCCTTTCCGCCTACCAAGTGCCATGCGGGTAGTTTGTCGGGACGCTCGGCAGCTAGGAAGTCCTGCGGATACTTGCCGGCAAACTGTTGGCCGTCGTCAGTGTTGTCGCGCAGAAAATGGGAGAGGTCTTCGTTCATGAAAGAATCGTTGTAGGTCGAGTAGACCGGTCGCTTATGAATCGTTCCGTATGCGTCGTGTACCGCTATGTCAAACGCGCTGCAGCATACGAGGGCCGCCAGCCACGGCATCGGCTCTTCGGCGTCGCGGCCACTGTTGAAGGCGTCCAGAAGTCCTGGCAGGGAGTCCTCTATGAAGCTGTGGCCGATTTCCATTGCGTGGCCTTTTGCGTTGAAGTTATTCCATGCCTCCGCCAAGACGAGACAGAATGCCTTGAGGGCTTCGTGGCGTGGCGCGTATGGCAGTTGGCTTGGCCAGACCCACTGCACACTTAGCGGCGTTTCGCCCCAGCCGATGGCGGTGGCGCCGGTTTGGTCCTGGACGGTGACGCGGACTCGTGCGCAGGTAACCGAGGTGAGGGTTTCGGGGCCGAACTTTAGCGGTACGCGAGTTTCTACTGGCAGAAAATAGAGCGCAACGTCTTTTAGTTGAATATCAGTTTGCTTCATATTCTTCTTGAAATCCCTGGAGTTTCTTATCTAAATGTTCGTTATGGCCGTGGCGCTTTTGGACAAGGCCCGCAAGAAAAGGGGACAGACACGTCTTCGCTCGGGGATTCGCTTCGCTTGCGTCAGTCCCTTTTTTGCTCAGTTTTGTTTGTTCATACATGTGTTAAGGGAATATCTATTTTCTTATACCTTTTCCGGCACTTCGTATCCTTTGCGATACTTGCGCTTTATGAGTTTGTTTGCTTCGTCGTTGCCGGTGAATCTTTCTTTTTTTGCGTCGTAGTGAAGGGTTGTGTTTCCAACGCGATGGGCGATGTTTGCCATATGTACCATTGAACATGCGCTGTGGGCGATCTCGACGTCGGCGTTTGGGCGTTTCCGGGTCTTGATGCATTCGATGAAGTTCTGGTAGTGCTCTTCATCGCATGGCCTGCCGTACATTTGCTTATGGATCCTTCCGCCTTCTGTGGTGACTTGCCAACCGCCGCCGTGGCGTCCAATTGTCATCATCAACTGTGAGCCGTAGAGTTCGATGCGCGTTGAGTTTTGGGTCCAGTAGGGATATTCGTCTTTTCTTCGGATTGTGCCTGTTGTTTTGCGCATGTATTTTGGATAGCCGGATAACTCGAAGGTCATTACGAAATCGTTGAAATCGTATGCAACCACTTGAGTATCGGGAACTTCGCCGTCGTCGCCACGGTGGGCGAGTCGGCCTCCTGAGCATGACACGCGGTTCGGGATTCCCGGATTGCCCATCAACATCATTGCCAAGTCGAGCTGATGAATGCCGTCGTCCGCCATGTCGCCGCCGCTGTATTCCCAGAACTTGTGCCATCCGCCCTTGTATATGTTCCAGTGCCAAGTCCTGGCGGTCGTCCCGCCCATCCATGCGTCCCAGTCGAAACGCGCGGGCATTTTGCCTGGATCGCTCAGCGTGAATGGCCCGCCAGGTTTAAGGTTGTAGACTTTTACAAGATGGATCGAGCCCAATTCCCCGCTGTTTATGTATTCGAGGGCGGCTTTGTTATATGCTCCGCTGCGGTTCTGCGTGCCCGCTTGCAACACGCGGTTATACTTGCGCGCGGTTTCGATCATTTTTCGGCTTTCCCAGATGTTGTGCGCGTGAGGTTTTTCGACGTAGACGTCTTTGCCGGCCTGAAGGGCTAATATCGAGGCTGGTCCGTGCCAGTGGTCCGGCGTGGCGACGCAGACGGCATCGATTTCGTTGGAATCGAACACTTCGCGCATAGTCTTTACGAGTTTGGGTTTGTGCGGTTGTACGTCGGCCAATATCGCGACTGCTTCGGCAAGGCGCTCCTCGTTGAGGTCGCATAGAGCGACTACGTTTGCTCCGGCTTCGGCCAAGCCGCGAATGCAAAACCTGCCTCGTCCGCCGCAGCCAATGAGGGCAATGTTTACCCGCTCTGACGCGCCCGCAACACGCGAATAACTCGCCGCCGACAATGCCAAACCCGCCCCTTTGGCGGTGTCGAGCAGGAAACTTCTTCTAGTCTTTTCTTTCATGATTCAAATCCTCTGTTGCCTCTCCAAATAACAAATAACATTAAATACAGCAATCTTAAGAATATACGTTGTTTGCCGGGTCTGTTCAAGGGTGAATAAGAGGCGCCAAGCGAGGGCTTCAGATCTGACGGATCGGTCGGATCAGACCGATCCTGTTGCTCCCGTTGGTCGCGCCTTGCGAAGAGGAGATTTCTTCCATTTGCTCGTAAAGTGGGTCTGGATTATTTCTCCTTATACTTGGCGTTTTGTCAAATGGAGAAACGAGTCGGTTTTGCGAAACAAGGGGGATTTAGTTGACAAAGTGTGTTTGATTTATGGTGTGGATTGGGCTATTTTGACAGGCTGTTTTACGAAACAAGGGGTATTTGATTGCCCTATAAGGTTTTGGATATTAAAGATGCTGATCATTTCTTTACATAATACCTATGTAATAGTAATATTTTGATTTCAGTATATACTATGATGTATGAGATAATTGAATTGTGATATGTTGAGTCCGGTTGATTGAGGCTATTTCTCTATAGTGTTGATTATTGGGCTTTCCAGTGGATACCCTCATCGAAGAAGGTCGGCAGCGCAAACCTGTTCACGCGATCTCGATTGTAGCTACTACTGTTCACAGAATAGCTCAGGTCAAATGGGATATCGGGAAACGCTTCCGTGATTCGTTCTTTGAGCCGCTTGCTGATTTTGCCTTCGCCTGGGTGTTCCCACCGCAGCCAGTGACATTTCACCACCAATCCAGCCGAATGCTCCCGCATTTCGATACGGAATCGTTTGGGCAAGGGTGATGGCGCATCCCCATCCCCATCCAGCCAGCCCCTGGCATCATCCACCGAGGCCATATAATCCCTGACTTCTGCGAAAACCGTCTGAGACCCTTCCTGGGGTATCCCTAACATGAACGATTCATTGTGGAAATACTGGCCTGGATGTAGGATGTAGATGAGTATGAGAAGTTGCATGGGCAACATGACCCGATACATCCTGCGTGGCGACACCCGCTTTTGACCAAGCGGCTTTCCCTTGTTTCTTTTCCAGGATGGGAGCGCAAAGGCGCGTGCGATATCTCCCCGGTTGACGTGGCCGCAATGGGGGCAGTGACACGCCCAGACAAACTTGAATCGCCGGCAATGAGCGCATAGTGTCAGGGAGCCGCGTTTGGCGCCCAATGCCCAGGCGATTGGCAACAGCACAATTGAGCATTTCATGAGGAAGATGACAACGGTTCTTTCGGGGCTGAGGCCGTTGGCCCGAGTGCTCACCCACGCGTACAGTATGCAGAAAACGGCGAAGACGCCCAAAGCTATTGAGCAGACCTGAGCGTAGATGCTCATGTCGGCCAGATGCGGCAGAGCATCCAGTTTCGAGACAAGCCAGCTGGCCCATATAAGACAGGGCAGTGTCATGAGCAGATCGGCGTAGACTTTGATTGTCGGGGACCTAAAGGGTGCGCCGCGCATACGGACACTCGCGCTAGCCGCGCCCTTTTTTATCATAACGGGATATTCCATGGCGGCGATATGGGTGGGTGCTTCGAAGATGAAATAGACGCCCAGAACGATGCACAGTGGCCATCCATATTCGTATAAAACCAAAGCGTGTTCCGTACCCCAAAATCGAGCAGCGGTAATGACCAGAAGTATGTACATATATGCGGCGCCTGCCCCGGAATGCCGTAAAAGCCGATCTCCCACAGCGAATATCAGGAAGGCGATAGGTATGGTTTTAAGCATGGCGGCGAAGATCGGCGGGGCATAAGCGTGACCATGCAAGATACTCAACATGCCGATGCCGGTCATGGCTCCTGCAAAACCCGCTGCCCAGAGAGTGGCCAGACAACACGTCGGTATCCATGCCAATTGCCGATATGTCATTGGAAATGGCATTTTGAAAAGTTCGGCATGGAACCCAGTGAAGCATGCCAGGAACAGGACAACGCAGAGAGAAACAAGAAGGGTCCAGGGCGCAAACTCCAAATTCGATGCCCCCATGCCAAGATAGACTAGCAGGAATAGAAGGAGAAAACACCCCGCTGTGCCAAGGATCAAGTTCCAGCGTTGGGTTTTGAATAGTAACCAGAATGAATTCATTTGATTTCTCCCACTTCGCGCCGTTGCCAATGGCGGCGGCTGGCAATCAACACGACAGCGGCCGACACCAACAACAGCGCTGCAAATGCGCACTGGTAGCCCACTGCAAATCCGCGGGACGGGAAGTAATTGTTGAGTTTCTCGGCGTCCTCCCAGAAGCCTATGGCTATCCAGTAGTACAGCCCGGTCGAGAAAGCCACAATAGCCAGCAAGCACGCCGCGATGAACTTGATCGAGTGACGGATGTGTAGGTAGGACAAGGTCGAAGCAATAGCCAGAAACGGCAGGCAGAATAACTCAAGGTGCAGCCTGTAGTGTAGCGTCAGCCCCGCGCCGCCAATTTTCAGCATCGCGCCGGCCAGGATAATGCCTTCCAGCCACAGGGCGGTGCATGCCAGGTATGCGAACTGGGCGTCCCAGGCAGCGATGCGATTGCGGGGAAGATTGAAGTAAAAGGGAAGCGTTTTCCCACTGGATTGTGGTGTACATATGGCAGAGGCCAAATAGCAGACAACGATACTGGCGATAATGAAGGGCCAAATGACATCGAATACCTGACTAAAGCCAACCATATGAAACATATAAAACCCGATAAGTACGTATAAGCCGCCCAGGAGGGTGTCGAGCCAATGCATGCGCCATGTGACGCGCCATTCGCGTAGGAACTGTTGTTTTCGGCTGTAGAACCCGGTGCTGCTCATGCATTCTTCTCCGTTCCGGTTTGGGTGTTGTATATTAGGAACAGCTCCTCGAGGTTTAGGTGTTCTACTTGGCATTCCCAGCCGTTTAGTTTATCTGGTGCGAAGTCGTCTACTACGGCTAGTAATGCTCCGCCTTGGTGGGTTGTGGAGCGTACGTTGAAATGTTGGGCGAGGGCGGATTCTTCGGGTGGATTGGGGAAGCATAGGCGTTTTACTTTGCCTTTGAGGTCTTCGAGGTTGGCCTGCATTATTAGTCCGCCTTTTTTTGTGAAGGCTACGTGGTCGACGACCCGTTCGACGTCGGACAAGATGTGGGATGAGAGCAGAACGGTGACATCGCGTTGGTTGGCCAGTTCCATGAGCGTGTCGAGAAATTCGCGCCGCACACCGACGTCGAGGCCCGCCGCTGGTTCGTCGAGTATGAGCAACTCGGGCAGTTGCGCCAAGGCCAGGGTCAGCAAGAAACGGCGCTGTTGGCCTTTGCTGAGTGTGCCGAAGGTCTGGCTGGTGGCGAGTTCGTACATGCGGAGCCGCTCCAGCGCCATTTTCTCGTCCCAGTGCTCGAAGTAGGATGCGTGTAATTTCATGGCCTCCGAGAGGCTCATCCATTTTGGCAGCTCCATTTCGTCTGCTACGTATGCGATTCGCGCGCGGGTTTCGGGGGGCATGCCGACGGGGTCAACGCCAAACACGCGCACCGTCCCTTCCTGGGGGATAAGTGCGCCCATCATTAGCTTTATGCTGGTGGTTTTTCCGCTGCCGTTTTCGCCTAGCAGTCCGAATACGCTGCCTTCTGGTACGGTTAGGCTGAGGTTTGCCACGGCCGGAATCGTGCCAAAGAAGCGGGTGGCGTTTTCCATTTCGATTATGTTCATGCTATGTTGTCTCCCCTTTTTGTATCGTCTTTGGCTGTTTTATTGAGTCCTTTAATTTCCCAGCGAATCATTTGCAGGAGGTCGTCGAAATCCAAATCGAGGCGGCCCGCTTCTACGACCAGTTTGCGGATGTCACCCTCCAAGCGCCGTTGCTTTTCCTCATGCGTTAAGCCGCTTCTGCGGGGGGAAATGAAGGTACCCTTACCGCGTTGGGTGAAAATGATTTCCTCTGCCTCAAGTTGGCGGTACACTCTGGCGACGGTTGTGGGGTTCAGCTTAAGTTGGGATGCCAGGCCGCGTACCGAAGGAATCTTTTCATTGCCCTTGAGCGAACCTGATATGGCCAGATACTTGATCTGATCAACGATTTGCTCCGAAATGGGCACGCCCGAGTTATGATCGATGTGAATATACATGCATTCCCTCAACTGTACACACTCACAGCATACACTGTGTACGGTTAGTTGTCAAGGGTAATCATGAGGCGGGCAGGCAAACTCATCTGATTGTGCTGGATTCTAGTACTTCACAATTTCGTTTTACTGCTTCGCATTCCATTATTCACATGGATGACCAGGATATACAGGATAAGATAATGTATTAACTTCTGGGGACGGCATGACGCTTTCTTCACATCTTCAATCAGTTTGGAGTTGGCAAGACATGGATTATGTGGCACTTGTTATGACACAATAATCAATGATTGAGGAAGCTCCAAGCGGATTAACTCGCATTGCATAAGGGGTGGTGGGAATTCTGGAACTACCCGCGGATCGCCGGTCACAGTATCTCCTTCCCTGCAAGAATCTAAATTCCGGGGACGCGACACTAGATAGGGCTGGAATCATAGCATTGAAAACCGTTAATAGGGAAATGCCCATGAGAAAATACATGTCAACTCTCCTTCTGATCGTCGCATGCGCGGGCCAGGCCTTTGCCATGCAAGACCGTTCGCAAGAAGTAATGGAAAGCAAGGGGGTGGTCTATTATCTGGATAGCGAGAATGGCGTGGATTCCAATAGCGGCTTGACCGCGGAGGAGTCCTGGAAAACGCTGTCCAAAGCGAGCGCGGCGGATTTTAATGCTGGCGATACGTTGCGACTGAAACGCGGGTCGCGATTCCGGGGGGCTTTGCGCATTGAGGCTGAGGGCACCGCGGATCAACCCATCGTGATCGAAGCCTTTGGCGAGGGGCCGGTGCCTGTCATCGATGCCAGAGGCTTTCTGGCGGGGATCCATATTATCAACTCCCATCATGTGGTCTTGAAGGACCTGGAGATCACGTCGGACGGGGGTGCGCCGCAGGATCGATCGGATAAGCGTAGTCGATACGGTGTTTATGTGCAGGCTGAGGACAGTAGCGCGACTTCTCATGTGACGCTGAAAAATCTTTTTATTCATGATATTTACCCGGCGGTGGGATCCGGCCTGGGAGGCCGTAATGCAACGAGCTACAAAGGTACGGCGATTCTGATTCAGGGAAGCAAAAATCCATCTACGGAGTTCCTGGTTGAGGATTGCCGGATTGAGCGCACGGGCTACAAGGCGATTGACTTGAAGAATATCCAGCAGGTGGAGGTCTTGAACAATCGCATGAAGGACATTGGCGGTCCGGCTATTCAACCAGGGCGGGTCGAGGACTTGGTCGTTCGAGGGAACACGGTTGACGGTTCGGGATCCTACGTAGATTCTCGTATGCATGGGCGCGGCAGCGGTATCTGGCCCTGGACCTGCAACCGGGTTTTGATCGAGAAAAACCGGTTCATGCATGCACGGGGCAAAGCTGATTCCTGCGGGATCCATATTGACTTCAATTGCCGGGACGTGGTTGTGCAGTACAACCTGAGCTACGGCAATGAGGGCGGCTTTATTGAAATCCTGGGCAATAACTATAACTGCGCCTACCGCTATAATATCAGCATAAATGATGGGGCCCGTGTGAAGGGAGTCGATGGGGCGCATCAGGAAGGTAAGGTCCTTTGGACCAGCGGGTATGTCGGAAAGGGTGGAAAGAAGACGGGGCCCTTCAATTCATATATTTACAACAACACCATTTATGTGGGTGAAAACAGCCGTTCGTGTTTTTCGGTTGCGCCGACTACGGAAGGGCTTCTGATCGCCAACAATATTTTCCATATCATGGGCCGGACGGAGAATGTTTCGGGTGACCAGGATAAGCGTATCGATAAACTGTTTGGTAGTATTCCAAGGGCGCAGGTGCAAAACAATGTCTATTTAAGCGAGTCCGTTTTGCCGGCGAATCTTCCCTTTGAAGAGATGAACATGATTATCGGTGATCCTCAGTTTGTGAATCCGGGCGGACTAGAGGCGGAGGATTACATTCCTGAAAATGTGGCCCTGATCAAAGATAAGGGGATACCGGTTCAAAGGCTTGAAGGCGATCCCATCGGATTGCAGCTGGGATTGGAGGTGGAAACGGATTTCCTGGGCAATCCAATCCAGGGACAACCGGATATCGGGGCCATAGAAATCATCAAGTGATCTGGAAAGCTTGCCAGATGTTACATATGCGAAAGCACATAATTGTTTTAGACGTATTTATCTTGGCTCACGGAAGGCCTGCCAAGGGCTTGCAGCGCACTTGAGGTTTCTTCCTTTTCCAAGCTTGCCAACCCCTTGGCCCCCTGGCCTTGCCAAACTCAATGGTTTCGGGCAAGGCCTTGACGAGGACGAGCCCCCGCTCGCCAATGAGTCAAACGTTTCTTGAATGACTTCAACGGCGGCAGATTCGGGTACTTCAAGTTTCTGGGCTATTTAGGACGCCAGTCCCCGTTTTGTTATGTTTATTTTGCTTTGCTCGCTTTTGCTTGGGCAAGAAGCGCTTTTGGCGTTGGGGCGTATGGGCCTACCTCGGAAGAGAAGCTGGCGTTGCAGATGTCGCGTATTTCCTTTTGCGTCATGCCGGCTGCTTTTGCCTCAGCGACTACTTCATGTATCCTAGCGATTGTCTTCTTCTGGCACTGTTCGCGGCATTTGCCCTCGACACCTTTGTTGATGTATACGCCCATTCCGCGGCGGGTGTACAAAAAGCCCATCACTTCAAGGTCGCGATAGGATTTTGCAACTGTGTTCGGATTAACGTCAAGTCGCTCCGAAAGTTCCCGTACGGAAGGAAGCTGATCGTCAGCCTTCAGGCGGCCTGATGCGATCGCGAACTGTACGTGGTTCTCTATCTGAACATACACGGCCACGCTGCTGTCAATATCAATGTTCTCGAATAACCCTTTTTCTCTTGCCATTTTCATATCCCTTCTGTTTTTCCCTCAGTATCTCCTTTTGAAGATTCATTATACATCTTATTGGACTGAATGGGTAGAAAGAAAGCGTAATGGCAGCGGTGCAAAATCGCGGGGGGAGGGGGAGCTTCTTTTTTTGGCTGGGCGTGGCATGTATAATGTGCGTTTGTTCCTGTTTTCGAAATATGGTGGCGGGAAATTGATGTTGAACATTACGATTGTAATTAAGGAGGAATCGTGTTTCCAAAAGGATTAGGTAACTTGGGCGATATGGCGGGTATGCTGAAGAAAGCCGTTCAACTCAAACAGGGCGTTGAGGAACTTAAAGAGCAACTGGCAAACGAGACTACTGAGGGTTCGGCTGGCGGTGGAATGGTGAAAATTACAATAAACGGCAAATTTGAACTTTTGTCCGTGTCCATTGAAAAGGACGTAATTGACCCTAACGAATCCGAGATGCTTGAGACGCTCATTTGCGCGGCAGTGAATGAGGGCGCTCGAAAGATGCAGGAAGTTGTTAAAGGTAAAATGTCTGAAATTACCGGCGGACTCGATATTCCGGGATTGACTTGAGGCAATGAAGATCGTTTTCTTCGGCACACCAGAATTGGCTGTTCCGTCCTTGGAGGCAGTGGCTGACAGGCATCAGGTGCTGGCCGTAGTGTGCCAACCGGATAAACCTAAGGGGCGCAAGAAGAAACTTGTTGCGCCTCCTGTTAAGGTTTGGGCGCTCGCGCATGACATCGAAGTGCTCCAACCCGCCAAACTCAACGATGGGAGCTTTGAGGCCTGGCTTAAAGAGAAGGCACCGGAGGTATGCGTGCTGGCGGCTTATGGCCGCATCTTGAAGCAGCCTATATTGGACGTGCCGACACAGGGTTTCTTGAACGTACATCCGAGCTTGTTGCCTGAATATCGCGGGCCTTCGCCGATTCGCTCGGCGGTGCTTAACGGAGATAAGACGACTGGTGTGACTATAATGCGTCTGGATGCGGGAACTGATACGGGAGACATCCTGTTGCAGAGAGAAGAGCCGATTCTTGTCGAGGACACATCCGTTACGCTGAGCGCGCGCCTTGCAAATATTGGTGCGGAAATGATGATCGAGGCATTGGGTCTTGTGGAAGACGGACGCGCTGATTACAAACCGCAAGATGGCGACAAAGCCACGTATACAAAGATGTTTGAGAAAAAGGACGGTCGAATCGACTGGGGTCGGCCTGCACGGGAGATACATAATCTTGTGAGGGCGGCTCAGCCTTGGCCGGTGGCGCATTGTGAGTTTGACGGTGGGGTTTGCCGTATACACAAGACGGAAATTGTTGAAGCATCCGCTGATGCAGTTCCTGGAACAGTAACTCAAGTGGACAAAGATCGCGTAGTGTTGGCTACTGGCGAAGGGCAACTTGCCATAATGGTATTTCAGGCGGCAGGAAAACGCGCTATGCCTATGGGGGATTTCCTTCGAGGCCGGGCCATAAACGTTGGCGATGTGTTTAGGGGCTGTACATGAATAAAATAGACATTATGCATCAGATT
>SDBV01009881.1_pt1 | contig 12593 bp, 22 predicted proteins | sample 2277081 | NCBI WGS metagenome assembly SDBV01 (sample SAMN10402039, study PRJNA504765) | marine sediment metagenome | isolation source: marine sediment core GS10_PC15, 223 cmbsf | place: Arctic Ocean: Southern Knipovich Ridge | collected 2010 | reverse complement strand
AAATGGCTTAAGGGAGGAAAGAATTATAGCAGAGAGTTTTCACAAGGACAAAGGATTTATAGCGACAAGGGAATATCACAGACATTGGCCGGCAATGCCGGTGGACAGGGAGGAAAGACAGGATTATATGCTACCGGAATAAGTGCTACATATCATAAAGGTGATAACAGGAAAAGTAACAAATCAGGAAGAACTTTGATTGTGAAAAATAATTCAATAAGGAGATTAACCCCAACAGAATGTGAGAGACTGCAGGGATTTCCAGATGGTTGGACAGAAGGAGTTAGTGACACGCAAAGATACAAGCAGTTAGGAAATGCAGTAACAACTAATGTTATTGAGGCAATTATCAGAAGAATGGATGAGGTTCTTTTGCATTCTTGAGGCATTTTTATGCAAACAAACAAAATCCACAACATTGATGCTTTGAAAGGATTAAAGCAACTTCCAGATAATTATGTAGATTGTTCACTTTCGTCGCCACCTTATTGGGCTTTAAGAGATTACTCAACAGAAGGACAGTTAGGCTTAGAACCAACCTTTGATGAATACTTAACAAAGCTCTGCGACATCTATGATGAAGTAAAAAGAGTTTTAAAACCATCTGGAACTTGTTGGGTTAATTTAGGGGATACTTATACTTCAACCAATGAAATTGGGAGTAGATGGGACACCGGAAAAACACTCCCTTTAACTGGTAGTGCAAAAAAATTAAAGGAATTGTCTAAGCAGAGGAATGGTAATTATAAAATAAATATCCTGCAGGAAAAATCCCTAACCCTAATCCCATATCGCTTCGCAATAGAGATGGTAAATCGTGGATGGATTCTCCGTAATGTAATTATATGGAGAAAACCAAACTGTATGCCCTCATCAGCCAAAGACAGATTTACAGTAGATTTTGAATATTTGTTTTTCTTTGTAAAGCAAAAGAAGTATTTTTTTGAAGCACAATATGAGGAACAAACAACACATAAAACTGAAGATAGATTAAGTGGTCATAGAGCTTGGGATAATGACCCAACATTACAAAGAGGTGCTGGTGAAGGTTCAATAATGAAATACAACCCACTCGGCAGAAACAAACGAACAGTATGGAGCATCTGCCCACAACCATTTGGAGAAGGTGTGTGTCCTATTTGTGGTTATTACGGAAAACCAAAAGGCAAATATGAAAAAGAAGGTTATTTTGGTGGTGAAGAAAAAAGGGAGAGATTTTGCCCAAATTGTAGAAATCCAATAGTTACTTCACATTTTGCTATTTATCCAGAAGAACTATGTCAAACTCCATTAAAAAGTGGTTGCCCTGAATTTGTATGCAAGAAGTGTGGGAAGGCAAGGGAGAAGATATATAAAAAAACAGAACCACCAGATGAAGTTTACACAGGTACAAGGGAGCCTGATGACAAGTTTATTGGGGCAGCACAAAAAGGTGGGAAATCTGGTTCTGGTCAAAAGTATCAAAACTGGAAAAATGAAAATCCAGATAAGTTTATTGGCTACACCCAATGCTCCTGCAACGCAGGTTTTGAAGGCGGAATATGTTTAGATCCTTTTATTGGAGCAGGAACTACTGCATTAGTGGCTTTAAAACAAAACAAGAGATTCATAGGCTTTGAAATAAACAAAGAATATATTAAAATTGCAATGAAAAGAATCAAACCTTTCTTGGAACAAACAAAATTAATTTAGGTTGCAAAAACACAAAATCGAAACATATTTAAACTTTGCACCATATACATCAAATATAGGGTGTAAAAGTCCTTAATTTTTTGTTTTTTCCGTCGAGAACGAATTTTACCCCATATGGTGCAAAATGCCAAAATACTCATTTTATCTAAATAAGGAAGAAGATAAGTTAATTCTTGATTATGGTGAGTTATTAGCAGAACAAGGCCTGATAGAAAGACCGGTTAACAGATACAAAATCGGTAAATATATTTTCAATGAAATCATAAAAAGCTACAAAAATAAAATTGCTGTGGTTAATCAGCAACAAATAGTTGATGAAAAAACACATCTTGAAAAAGAGGAAATTTTGGCTGATGTAGATGTAGAAAAGGCAGAGGAAACAGCTACTGAAGAAAAAGTGGTTGAAAAAACAGAGCTTCATAAAACTTACAAAGGATTGAGGAGTACCTGAGATAATCATTACCTGCCATCTGCTATAGATGGAATAAAGGCATATGTAGGGTATGAAAAGGAACGGTTTTAGGTGTTTAATGATGGAAGATGAGCAAAACGGAGAAGAGGTAAGATGCGGAAATTGTGAGCAGGATGTATTGCCAATTCCAAATCCAAAAGGCAAAGGTCCTGCTAAGTGCCCGAAGTGTCACGTATTCATTCAAACAAAAAAAATTAAGCACCAACAACAGGCAGTGAAAGGCGATGGTCAATTCAATTTTAATATGGGCACTGGAACCGGATTAAACAGCCATGAAATGCAGCTGGTTGAGAACTTAGTAAATACCGGTGTTGGTAACAGTCCTGCAGATATACTAAAAAAAGGAGTCTATGCTTTAGCTTCAGGCTATAACATAGGGGGTGTACAAATGGTAAATGAAAAAATAGATAAAAAAGAACCTGTAGACGCTACAAAATTAATGAATGACCTACAGGCAAGAGAAGCAACAGATCTTACTTTAGCAGCAATGAAAGAGAAGATAAAAACAGGAGCCTCTCTCGACTCAAAAGAGCTTATGGAAATGCTGAAAGCAAAACAAACATTAAAGATGCTTGCTGATATGGACAAGGATGAGAGCACTGATTTTGGCATGAAAGACATGATGCAGCTGCAGATGTTGCAGTCATTTGCACCGCAGAATCAAAACAATAACGGAAATACAGCTTTAGTGGATCAAGTAAAAGAATTACAGCTACAATTAAGAGAGCAAAAGCAGGACGCAAAGATACAAGGAATGATTACCAGTTTTGAAAGCAAGTTAACCCAAGGCAGCTCAGGAAATGATAGTATGAAAGAATTAAAGGAAACTATGCTGGAGATTGAGAAAATTAGAGATTCAGGAAGAGTAGAGGTAGAAAAATCAAAGCAAACTACTCAGATAGAGATAGAAAAAAGAAAAGAACTGGAACTCACCCATAAATTAGCAGAAATTGAAAGAAGATCAAAAGATATTGTAGCAAGTAGTAAGGGACCAACAGGCATCACTAAAAGTAGTATTGCCGAATTAAAAGACACAATGGCAGTGGCAAAAGAGTTAGCAAATGAGCTTGGTGGTGGAGAGGCAAAAAAAGGTAAAGATGCAGGTGAGTTAGTTACTGATGTTATTAACAAAACAATAACAAATTTAACACCAATAGCAAAAAAATATATGGAAGATAAGGCAGCACAACCACAACAATATCAACAACCACCGGTAGAGAGAGTTTACACAGATCCACAGCAACAACCAGCAGCAAGTCTAGGACCTGTAGAACCAGCACCGCAACAACCACTAGAACCAGTATCAACAGAGGAAGAAATGGCAGGTATGATGCATAGTCAACAAAGTTCTAATAAAAAACACCAATAAAGATGATAAGTGACAGCCTTATTGTTACACTTATGACTACAGCCAACAAAGATAAATTAAAATATCTTGTTGACAACAATCTTTCTCTTATTCAGTTTGCGCAGAATCATCCAAAGTTTTCAAAAGTTATGTTCTGGGCATCAATATTATCTCCACTTGTTGATGTTGATGGCATTAGTGCAGAAAAGGCTATGGATTCTCTGCAAAAGAACAGGCCTGACATTGCGCAAATAATTACTTTAGACTGGTTAAGAAACCAGATAGAGGAAGTGAAAAGGTGGAAGAATGGTGACTAAGTGATAATTTGTATATGGAAAACCCCTTCTATACTAAAAAGTCTTAAATTTGGCTATCTGTAGCGGTTTTATGGGCTATTCTATGAGGTGATAGCTACTTTAGCCTTAGAAAGAAGTAAGGTTCCGCACCTCCTACAAGAAAGAAAGAGAAAAATCCTTGAAACGCCAAAATTTTGATGTTTTAGGATAAATAAAGCCTTTCAGAGAACTACGTTTAATAGTGCCTAAGTCCTGGCTTTGTGTAATAACTCATTCTGTGTAAAAATACCAAATCCTGTGTAAAAAAGAAGCAGTCTGTGCAAGAAAAAGCTTAAATATTACACAAAGCCCTAAGTCCTTTTGATACCTTAATGTCCGACTTTGTCCGACTTTGTACAAGTATGTAAGCTATTAAGGAAATAATTACAAAACCAAAGCCTTTATAAGTGTCATAATGTTATGATAGCTTTAATTGAAAAGTATCTAAAAAAACATATACTTTTCTATATACAAAAGTATCTAAATATTTATATACTTAGTATAATATTATGGTTTCTGCAATGATTAAGACATTCAGGCGCAAAATAAGGCGCATAAACAAGAGTGTTGTAGTAACCATACCAAAATATATTGTAGAAGGCGAGAAACTAACTTTAGGCCAGGAATATGAGTTTATCATTAGGATTCCAGAGCCTAAAAAAGAATAAGGTTTATATAATCATCATTTTTTTACCTGCTTTGTCCTGGGACTCGGATTTTTGAAAATGAACAATGAAAAATTTTTAATCCTGCTAATGTTTGCAATTATTATATATTTTTCATTACTTTTATATGGACAAACTCCTACAAAAGCAGAGACAATTTACCTTCTTGACAACGAGAACAACATTGTAAATATCAGCTCAACTGAAGTATTTTTAATCTCAAATATTGAATGCACATCGCAATCCATGGGCCTTTTATTCAGCTGCAGGGACACAATTTACAGCAAATTATTAGACAAAAACAGCACTTTAACAGAAGGGAAAATCTACAAATACTGGAATGAAAACGGATATTTAGTTGCACATAGATTAGTCAAATGCCTCGATGAAACATGCCAAAAACTGATATTCAAAGGCGATAGTAATTACATTGCAGACAAAATTATAGACAGGAATTCGGTGGTTGAGGAAATAGTCCAGGTCAGGTTTGGGTAAGAATGAAGCAAACAAGATTAATCACAGTCCAGAAGAAAAGATTTGTTTACCCAGAAAAACAAACTGATTACATCAAAGACGGAATACAAATAATTGAAACTCACAGGGGTTGCCCTCATGGTTGCCCTTTTTGTTTTGAGCCTCAGATAAGCATACAATTCCCTATTCCTGAAGTGAGATCCAATAAAGTTGAGATAAATGATATGAATTTATTATCACAACCTAATTCTTTAGAAAGGATCAGGAAACTTGGTGACAAGACATTCAATAACAAATTAGTCTATTATGAGCTTATTTCTGGAATTGATTTTAGGCTGATTAACCAGGATATTGCAGACGAGCTGATGAAAAGCAGATTTGGCTATTTTGACAGGCAGCAAAAGTGGCATAAAGGAATAAGGTTTGCCTGGGACAATTTTTTAGATGATCAATACAAAATAACTGATTGCCTGAAAATGCTGATTAAAGCTGGATATAAGTCCGAATTATGCGAGGTATTTATGCTCTCCAACTGGAGAGTAACCAAGCCCGAATGCGAGATGAAATTAGATATGCTTAAAACATTGAGGATAAAAGTATGTAACTGTGTATGGTTAAAGGAATTAGGCAATAACACAATCATACCTGAATTTTGGAGCAAAAAAGAGATTGATGAATTCAGGGCTAAATGTTCGCTACACAATCAACTTGTTAGGTTCAAGATATTTCCTGATTTAAAGAGGGCAAAGAGATTTTTTGGCAATAAATTAAACTAAGAATGAAACTACCAAATAAAAAGTATCAAGTTATATATGCGGATCCACCTTGGAGTTATAAAAATAAAAATACAGGAGGATCTATGAAAAGTGGGTCTAGTGCAAAATATAAGACAATGACATTAGAAGAAATAAAGGAACTTCCAATTAAAGATATACAATCTAAAAATTCTGTTTTATATCTCTGGGCTACAGTACCTTTACTACCCGAAGCATTTTCTGTTATGGATGCTTGGGGGTATACATATAAGACTATGATTACTTGGAGAAAAATAATGTCATTAGGTATGGGGTATTGGTACAGAGGTCAAACTGAACATCTGTTGTTAGGTATTAAAGGAAAAATAAAAGCTTTTAGGGTACAGGAACCTAATTTTATACAATCAAAGGTTGGCAAACATAGTGAAAAACCTGATGAGTTTAGAAAACTAATTGATAGATCAGTAGGTAATTTAAGTCCTAAAATTGAATTATTTGCCAGAAAAAAAACAGAAGGTTGGGATGTATGGGGGGATGAAGTTCCAATACAAGACCAGAAAAATTAATTGTTGAATGATGGAGTTAATATCTAAGTTCTTTTATGTTACAAGATATTCTTATTTTCTTTCCAACAATTTTAAACACCAGAATTATTTAATCTTAACAAACTAATTTTTTCAGCCTTTTAATATCTTTCTGTGCGGCTTTCTTTGTTTGATAAACTGCTGGAGTTTTTTTCAATCCAGCTCTTTTCTCACCAAAATCTTTCCATGTTGCTATCCTTTTACCTATCGTAGCATAATATAATTCTCCAAACTTTTTTACTCCTACTCTACATTTTTTCCTTGCCATCTTAATTCATCTCCTATGAGCCTTTTTAACAGCCTTCTTCTTCCCAATAGATTTCATACAAACCGCATAGCAGCTTCTTGGTTTTTTGGATTTCTTTTTCTTGACTTTGCAGCTGACAACACATCTATGGAATTTTTTAGTATGGATGCCTTTGCCCTTGGGTGGCTTTAATCCTGCAACAGTATATAATTTTCTTATTGTTGAGGACATTTTAACATTTATCGTGTTTTTTCAATTTACTTATCCTAACCAATATTTTTTGGTTGTTTGGAGTTTGTAAAATTGCCATCCTATTTTTTAATCCTTTTTTCTCTTGAGCAAGGACTATGTGTTTTTCTCCCCTATAACAAACCTGTTTTTCTTTTTTTGCCATTTTTCTATCTCAATTTATCCAGGGATTTCTTAGCATTATCAATATTTCTATCTCCTTGTGCAAATTGTAGCATAATATCTTCCGCTTTACTTCTTTTTTCAGGGGGTATTTTCATTCGTATGGCATTAGCCATCGCAATCCCCTGTAAATCCGAAGTAGTTACTTCATCATAGAGTTCTTTCAGTTCCTGAAGGGTTTCTTTGGTTGATAATTTGTTTTGTATTCCTACAACACAGGTATCTTTCTTAACCTTTCCCCCCATCACCTTGCAGTGTTCTTTAGATATCATCTTTATATAAACTCTCTCCTATTTGTGTTGGTTTTCTTGCCCTGTTTTTTTAATAGTTTTTTAAGAGGATATATTTTTTCACGATTGTCAGTTTTAACACCAATTGCTCCTGGTGCTATTCTTGGATTTGCATCAAAAACTCTACCACAAATTTTTCTTCTTTTATATGGAATCCAACACACTCTGTCCCCTTTCTTAAATTTTGGATTTTTTCTTTTCTTTGCCATTCTCTTACCTAACTTTATTTCCAAATCTTGTAATTTCAATGACTTTTCCTTTTATTGTTTTTGATATCAACCTATCAGTTTCTAGAACTTCAACATCAAATCCCCTTTTTCCCTTCATGACTTTATTAAATGCACCCTTTGGATTGCATGCCTTCGTTGCCTTTCCAATAATTTTAAATTTTTTAAAATCATCACCAACATTTAGTTTTCTATTTGCGTAAGTTACATAAAAGTTTCTGTTACATGATTTATTTGTCATCTTAACATCTATCTTTTTTAAATTTCTTTTCTGCATTAAGCATCTTCCTAATGACACTCTCCCTAGCAGTACGAGTTACTTTAGTGAATGCAATTACCCTTTCCATTGATTTTGCCTGTGACCAGCCCTTACACCTATTTGCAAGGTAAATTTCTCCTATTGTTGTAGTTTTCCTTGCCATTTTCAACTCCTGAAAGATTTACCTCCTAACAAAAACAAAAAAATATAAAAAAAAGAAATTAGATGTCTACCGTCTCTTTCTCCCCTTTCTTCTTCCGCCACTTTTTCTTCTTTTTTTACTCGTCCCACACATTACTCGCCTTAAACATGCTTTCTTCTTGGCTTTACCCTTACTACCTCGACATCTCCTCTGGGCAATTCCTATTTTTTTTGTGCACTTAACCATTTTTCCATCACCATTATAGCCTCTGGGAGCAGAAGTTTATAAATATTTGCTGAAAAAATTTTTCATTACAGCTCAAATACATTCCATTTGTTCAAAACAAAAACCATCAAGCAATTTTTATTTCCATTGGGAAATTTATGTTTGCAGAATTTTATATTGTCATATATTAGGGAATATATCCATTTTTCATCAACTTTTTTAATCTCAAACAACTCTCCTTTCATCCTTCTTATTCTACTTTTGATGAGATTATGTTTTGATTCTTTTTCGTATTTGTTTTTGAGTTCAGGATATATTTTTTTTAAAATCATCCAAGTAGTGGTTTCTTCATTCTTTTTTAAATTATAAAAAATCCTAAGAATGTCTATGTCAAGCGGATCTAGGTACATTCTCTTGCAAACCCCCTTATCTTGTCTATAACATTGTCAGGATTTTTAAGTTCATAATCCCAGATAACAAGAGTTTTGTAACCATAACTTTTATAGGTTCTTAATCTCTCTTCGTCTTTAATTTTTATCTCTGGTAAATTATGCCAATAGTTACCAAACATTTCAATAATATGCTTAGGATCCTCACTCAAAAAATCAGGATTGAAAGAATAGTTTTCTCCTTTTAACCATATTTTTCCATCACCAACATAATTAAATGAAAAATTATTTTCTCTGATTAATTCAATTAAAATACCTTCTGGTTTATTTGGTCTAAAATTATTTGCTTTTCTAGCTTTTAATGCCCCCCCTGCCCTCATCCTTTCAGAAGCTATTCTCGCAGGCTCATAGTTATATTTTGTTTTTCCATACATAAAATGTTTATCCCCTTTAGGAATAGAATTATTTTCTCTCTTTGTTTTCAGATTTTTTTCAATAAATTTTCTTTTTACTTCTTTGTCTCTTTGTGCTGTCATTAACCAAGGTTCTCCGTCTTTGTAATGTTTTAAATATTCTTCTCCACTTAATCCATCATTCCATACTTTAATTTTTCCTTCTTTATGCAATATTCTTATTGTTTCTCTTGCTTTTTCTACAACTAAAGGATCATTCATAGGGTTGTTTTCCAGATTTCTTTTTCTGAGGTAAGGAAGTTTTTTTCCTTTATTTGAACCAAAAAAAAATCCTTTTTTGTATTTATCCCTCAAAATAGTATGTCCATCTTTTCTTATTTTCCGTCTCCTACACATATTTGAAACAGAATATGCATTTGTTCCAAGTTCGATTGCTATCTCTTTGTGAGTCAATTTGTTGTAATTTTTTCTAACAAAATCAACCATCTCTTCAGTCCAATATGTATAAGACTTTACCATTTTATTTTGCCTTCTTTATATCAATCTCTACTAAATCTCCTTTCTTTAATTTCAGAGAATCAACAACCACCTTATCGATGTTTACAGCCAAACTTGTCCCATTAGTTACAAGTTTTTTAATTAATCTCATACTTATTTAATAAGTATAACTAATATTTAAATCTTTCTATCTTAAAGAAAAAGTCACATCAGCTTTACTATATCCTCTATCTCTTTTTTGGTTACTCCGCCCTCTATTTTCTCGCATTTTTTTCCTACGCAAATTTTAGTGAGAGGAATAGCACTTCCAACATCTTTTTCAGGATGCTTATCAATATCAATATCCTTAATTTCCCAGTCAGGATGAGCCTTTTTTAATTTTTTCAGTTCCGGCTTCATTGATTTGCAAGGCGCACACCTATCTGTGCCTAATTTTGTAATCTTTACTTTTTGCATATATTAGTTTACAAATTAGGTTATTTAAATATTTTTCCTTCCTTCCTGTTCCTGACAAGGAGAAGGAGGGAAGACCAATAGTTATCATTTCTTATATTTAAAAATTTAAGCTTATTTTTATACTTATTTATTTACTTATAAATTAAAAAAGAAATGAGAGATATATAATTTAATTATTTCTTAAAAGTTTTAAGCAATTACCAATCCTTTTCTTTCAACAACTATCCCTTCAAAAACCAAACTTTCACCAGCTGAAGTATTGGTTGCATAAACATCAATGGCCAGCATTTGATTTTGCTGTATTGCAGTAGGAGTCAGATCAACATACCTTGGTGTTTCCATAGAAGGTATAGCCTGGACATTCCAGATTTCTTTTGTTGATCCTGCAGCAACAATTCTTAGCTGTGTTATTATGCTGCCGGTATATACAACACCGGTTATTGCTATAAAGCGATTATCAGAAACATTTGTTGAGATAATATTATTCCAGGCATTGGCAGTTGCTATAGGAAAACTAAAAGCAGAACTTGATGAGCCTAAATCTTCAGGTCTTAGTGATCTAACAACCAGCTCTGATTCTGGGATCCTCAATTGCTTTGAGGCCATTGCCTTTAATTTGTCCTGGGTTGTTAATTTCTTCTCTTCCCTTATTGCATCTACCTCAGCCGGCGTTGCTAGGGCAACATCTGGTTTTTTTCTTGTAAGAAAATAAGCTGCTGCACTGCCTGCCACCAGCAATCCGATAAAAATGTAGGTCCTTTCCTTGCCTTTTGCCATATTAGGGCTTTATGGCAATACATCTATAAATAACTTTCTACTGATATTTTTCAATATATATTCGGTAGTATGTAGAAATAACAAAAGATTTATATACTTGTTATACAATACATACAAATATGACAAGTAAAACAAACAAGATAAAAAGAAATGATATACATATGATCCGTTTGGTAAACGGAACCCACACAAAACTTAATCAATTAAAATATGATTTAAAGAAAAAAACAGTTAATGATGCAATTGATTTTTTAATTGAGCATCATGAAAAAACAAAAAAAAGAGTGTAAAATGGTATACATAACTCCCAAAGCATTATTTTTAAAGAATAAGTTGCAGCAGGTTTGGATATCCCTCCTTTCCTGCTGTGGCTTATTGCCGTTCATATATATAAACTTTTTGGAAAAATAATTAAATGCAATAATTTTTCCAACACGAAGACCAAAATGACAAAAATAATAAAATATAGTTCGGAAGTAATAAGTGATGTTCTTAAAGAGAACTATCAACTTATAAAGAAATATGGAGCTGGTTGTAGTAAAGAAATTTCTGAAAGAAAAGGTAATCAAGAATGTAGAGAAACTCACTTATGCAAAGAATGTCATAAGAAATATTTATTTTATTTAAGGGTGAAAGGAATAATAGAGAACTTTGCAGAAGTAAATCATTTCCTTGCTAATGAATTATCAAAACCACCAAGAACACCGGAACAAATAGAAAAGGATTGGCAGAAACCTGAAAACCAAAAGAAGCTAAAGGAAATAATAAAAGAATCTGGAGAGTATCAAAAAGTTGTTGATGGTGTAAGCGGAGTTGAGTACAAAGTCCCAACAAAAGACATAATAACAAAAGGTTTAAAACAGCAGGATTTAGACAAGTATCCTGTATGGGAAGATTGAAAATGTCCTCTACAAAAAAAAATAAAACCGAATTTGATGAAGTTTGGAAGGATGTAGAGAAACTTGGCGTAGGCGTTTATGACCCTCACTTAAAGAAGAGAATAAATATAGAGGACTTAGCATTTTTTAGAGTAGCCAAAGATAAAAAGAAGAAATTTCCAAAACTAAGAACAGAAATAGAGCTAAGAAGTAGGTTAGCTATCATTAAAAAAGTATACAAAGAAAAGTTCAAGAATAAAAGTCCTTATGAATTAAAATTATTTAAAAAAGACGAAGGGTTATTTGTTGAGAGATTAATTAGGGCAGTAGAGATTTGCACTATGAGTTATGTATTAAATCTGCCAGAAGGTAATTTAAATATAAATAAAAGACCTTCAATAGTGAAGGGAAGAAGAAGATTTTTATGGGAAGGTTAACGATGAATAAAAAAATATATGCAGCAGATTTATTTTGCGGTGCTGGCGGCACTTCAACAGGACTAAATCTTGCCTGCAAGGAAAGACAGCTTGAATTGATATTATTGGCAATAAACCATTGGGAAGTTGCTATTGCTACGCATACTGCAAATCATCCGGAAGCAAATCACTTATGTGAAACCCTGGATAATGTAAATCCAAGAAAAGTTATTCCAAAAGGATATCTTGACATTCTTGTAGCTTCTCCGGAATGCACCCATCATTCCAATGCAAGGGGTGGCAGGCCAATGAGTGATCAATCAAGAGCATCAGCCTGGCATGTTCTCAGGTGGGCTGAAGCATTAAATGTGAAGAATATTCTGATAGAGAATGTAAAAGAATTTAAGAGTTGGGGACCCTTGGGAACAAATGGCAGACCACTTAAAAGAAAGAAAGGAAAATTATTCAATGCATTTATTGAATCTCTGAAGGCAATGGGATATTATGTTGATTATAAAATTCTTAATGCTGCAAATTATGGAGATCCAACAACAAGGCAAAGATTGTTTATTCTTGCCAGAAAAGGAAAGAAAGTAGTATGGCCAGAACCAACTCATACACCTGATGGTGAAAGCCACAC